>ERZ773177.1216-NODE-1216-length-11442-cov-2.79354_pt1 | contig 11442 bp, 9 predicted proteins | sample MGYA00580534_ERZ773177 | MGnify/ENA primary metagenome ERZ773177 (study PRJEB29015, sample SAMEA2737872) | human gut metagenome | biome: human gut; feature: human-associated habitat; material: faeces | place: China | collected 2012 ...
CAGGGACTGCTGCAGAAAATTTACTGCGGCGGTCCCTGTTTTTCTATATGTGTCTGTTAGAACACACCGGGTCAGGCGTCGGACAGTTGTGATCCATGCTGCGCGCAGATTGCAATAACCACTGCGGACAGATATAGAAAAACAGGGATCGTCAGAGACAGGAGGAAACAACATGCTGCTTGATGTTATTTACAGTATCTGCTTTAACATCTGCCTATTGGTAGTGCTCGCCTTCATGATGACGAAGATGGACTTTGTCCAGAGACTTCTATTAAATGAAGAGGGCGGAAGTGAGGCGTCTGGCAGAGGCTCTGGGAAAAGGCGCTTCTCGGTGTAATCTTCGGCGTCTTCTGCATCATCTCTGATTACATTGGGATTCAGGTGACAGGGGCGCTGCCGAATGCCCGGGTGATCGGTGTCCTGTCCGCCGGATTTCTGGGCGGTCCTGTCTCCGGCTTTATCACGACAGCGATTGCGGCGGCTCACCGGTATCTGATCTTCCCGGAGCGGATCTCCACGGTGGCCTGTGTGCTCTCCGCGGTCATCCATGGGATCATCGGTTCCTTTATCGGCTGGAAGAAGAAGGAAAACCGCCAGTACTCGAATACATTTCTGCTTGGAGTCACGTTCATTTCCGAGATGATCCATATTGTTCTGATCCTGCTTCTCACCAGGCCATTTGATGCGGCCGTTGAGATCGTAAAGATCGTGATCGTTCCGATGGTGATCATCAATTCCGTCGGCATGGTGATCTTCTTTAATGTTTTTAAATCGATCTTCAACACGGAGGACTTGAAGGTTGCGTCCAAGGTCTCCCTCGCAATGAGAACCGCCGAGCGGTGTACCCCGTATCTTGGCTCTGTGGAGAAGGACCGGAAGACGGCGGGAAAGATCATCGACATTATTATGGAAGAGTACCACTGTCAGGGCGCGGCACTGATCGATGACATGAAATTTCTGGCAAGGAGCGGGGCATTTTCCAGTATCGTTCTCACAGAGAACAATTATCCGAGACTTTTATCCGCGACAAAGACCTTCAAGACGACGAGGATCAGCCGCGTGCCTTTACCGGAGGACGGATTTTATCCTCTTTATAAGGAGAATGTGATCATATCTGCGCCGATCCTCCTCGATGAGGGAAAGGTTCTGGCGCTTGTGATGCTGGTGAAGAAAAATGCATATTCCTATCGGGCGGACATTGAATTTGTCACGGGACTCGCGAACCACTTCGCGATGCAGATCAAGCTCTCGGAGATGGAGAAACAGAAGGAAGAGCTGAGAAAAGCGGAGCTTCGGACCCTGCAGTCCCAGATCAATCCGCACTTCCTGTTCAATTCATTAAATACGATCTCCTACTTCTGCCGGGAAAAGCCGGAGAAGGCGAGAGAGCTCTTACTGGCACTGAGCTCCTATTTCCGCAGCATGCTGGAGGATACCGATTATATGGTAACTCTTGACACGGAACTTGAGCATGTAAAAGCCTATACGATGCTTGAGGAGGCGCGGTTTGAAAAACGTCTCTCGATCGAGATCAATGCGGATCCGGAGGCGCTGCGAAGCTGCGTGCCGAACCTGATCTTACAGCCCATCGTGGAGAATGCGGTCCATCACGGGGCAATGCAGAGGGAAAAAGGAGTCGGAAAGGTCATCGTAAACGTAAAACGGGAGGAACGGTCCACGAGGATCGACGTGATCGACAACGGACCGGGAATGGACTACCGGATCGTCCAGAGCCTGTACGGCGGGGAAAAAGTGGAACACACAGGAATCGGAATGATGAACGTGCAGCAGAGACTGATCTCCTTATACGGAAAGTCCTACGGACTCCAGATCGTGACAAGTGAAGAAGGGACGGACGTGCGGATGAACATTCCGGACAGCGCGGCTGGAAGCGCGCAGCAGGAGAAAACGCCAGGCTGACGATCTTCTGAAAGAACAGATGACAGCAGCCTGCTGTTTGGAACAGCGGCGTTTTTGACAGAACATGGGAGGCATGAGGTATGAGAATAGCAGTAGTTGACGATGAGCGCCCGGCAAGAAGCGAACTTAAATATCTGGTGGAACAGTGTGAGCCGGAGGCGGAGATCGCGGAGGCCGACGGAAGCGAAGAATTTCTTGCAATGCTGGAAAATGAGACCTTTGATGTGTGTTTTGTGGATATTAATCTGGGTGGAATGAACGGCACTACGCTGGCATCCATGATAAAGAGAAAGCAGCCGGACACGCTGATCATCTTTGCCACTGCGTTCCAGGAATACGCGGTAAAGGCCTTTGAGATCGGGGCGGTGGATTATCTCTTAAAACCCTTTGACTATGAGCGCGTCAAACGGGCGATGGAGCGGGTCCATGAACACATAAAGGAAAAGGCCGCCGGTCCCGGATATGAAATCGGGAAGATCATGGTGAACGTGGGCTCCAGCTTTCAGGTTGTTGACGTGGCGGATATCGTGTTCATCGAGACGGAAAAGCGTTCCTGCAAGATCCATATGAAGGACGGATCCTTCTATCTGCAGAACGAGTCATTGAACAATTATGAGACCCACCTGAAAAAGAGCCGGTTCTTCCGGATCCACAAGAGCTACCTGATCAATCTGGATTATGTGAAGGAGATGCAGGTGAGCTACAATAACGGATATTGTGTGAAGATGAAGTACTATGATGCTGAGGCATTGCCCATCGGTCGGACCCAGGTAAAGGAATTCCGGCAGATTTTTGAAAAGTAGGAATAATCAGAACAGTAAAGCAAATATTGAAAAATAAAGATCCCGCCAAAAGCCAGGACGTACAGATATTGTACAGAGGAAGGTTTCGGCGGGATCTTTAAATATCACAAAAAATTCACATACCTCCCTTGACATTGAATATTTGATATGTTACATTACATATAGAACAGTGAGGTGGTGAATATGTCATCGACAAAGAGAGATTATTATGATGTGCTGGGCATCTCGAGAGACGCGGATGCTGCGGCAATTAAACGTGCATATAGAAAATTGGCAAAGAAGTATCATCCGGACTCCAATCCTGGCGATAAGACGGCGGAGCAGATGTTTAAGGATGTAAATGAGGCTTACGACGTTTTGAGTGATCCAAAGAAGAAGAAGCTTTACGACCAGTTCGGACATGCTGCCTTTGATGAGACGGCAGGTTACGGACAGGGCGCCGGAGCAGGTGCCGGTGGTTTTAGCGGGTTCGGCGGCTTCGGAAACGGTGCCGGCGGAGCATACCGGTCTGGATCCTTCCGCTCCGGAGATGGAACATATCATGAATTCCATTTTGAGGGCGGTGACGGGGATGATATCTTCGGTGATCTGTTTGGAAATATGTTTGGCGGCAAAGGAAGAGCTGGCAGCGCTGGCTTTGGCGGTTCCGGCTTCCATGGCTTTGGCGGCGGAAATGGATTTTCCGGTTCTGGATTTTCTGACCGCGGCAACGACTTAAATGCGGAGGTCCAGATAACCTTCGATGAGGCCGTTCATGGCTGCGAAAAGACCATCACGATCCAGAACCCGAACCAGCCTGGCAGCAGACCGCAGACCCTGAAGGTAAAGATCCCGGCAGGCATCGAGACCGGAAAGAGCATCCGGCTTGCAGGTAAAGGAATGCCGGGAACCGGCGGTGGTGCCGCGGGCGACCTGCTTCTCAAGATCACAGTCGGTGAGAAGCCGGGCTGGACGAGAAAGGGCATGGATGTCTACAGCGATGTGGAAGTTCCGTTCACCACGGCCGTCTTCGGCGGTGAGACTCTTGTCCACACGTTATATGGCGATGTGGTCTGCAAAATCAAAGCCGGAACCCGCTCCGGTACAAAGATCCGTCTCCGCGGCAAAGGTATCGTCTCCTTAAAAGACCCGTCACTCCACGGTGACCAGTACGCCGTCGTAAGAATACAGGTTCCGGATGACTTAAGTCCGGAGGCAAAGCAGAAGCTTAAGGAGTTTGAGGAGATCTGCAGGCGGGATGGAAGATTCCATGCGGCATAAATAAAGAAAAATTAAAGAGATCCGGGATCCCATCATGTATGGATGGTCTCCCGGATCTTTTTGATGAATATGGATAATTATTTCCCAAAAGAATCAATGTATTCTTTCGCAGTGATCTGATCCAGATCAAAATTTTTACATATTTGTTCCAGAATAGTATCATCGCTTAAATGGAATTCTCTTCCCATGCGAATCATTGCTAATATTCCTTTTTTCTGTCCAATTTCGATTCCCTTCTTCTCACCAATTTCAATTCCAGTAGATAAAATACTCATACGTGCGACCTCCCATTCTTCATTTTGCTTAACCTCAGCTACTATCGCATCGAGTGTTTTCAATCGTTCGTCCAATATCGTGATCTCCGGATTATCAAGCGTAGAATTCTTACAGTACTGAAGAAAACTCACAAGCTCATCCCGTCCATTCTTGCTGGTCATATTTAAAAATATTTTCTTAGTTCCATCTTCTAACTCCATCTCGGGAAACTCATGACACCGCTCAGTAAACGTATACATTGCGCGGTCTTTCCCGAAAATATCCTTCTGAGTGATAAATGTCACGATCGTTGAAGGCAGATGGCGGTATTTTGTTTTCCTTCCGGACTTCAGTATCGGACTGTCCAAAAGTCCCTGATAAAACCTTGATCGCTTTCGCACATCATCGATGTCTGAGTCATTCTGCATTTCCGTCGCAAAATGCCGGGAATCCTCAGATACCGCCCATGCATCCAGCCGGATGCCCCGTTCTCCTTTTGCGTTAAGTACAACTTCCTCCACATGAACCTGATTCAGCTTTAGATCAGGCTCCCCTAAAATAATACTCAGCACGCATTCATGTGCCTTTTTGCGTTTCATGACCGCCAGAAATAAGGCAAAATCACTGAGATTTACTTTCGAAGGATCAATGATATCCGCATACTCCGCCGGAATATCATAAGCATAATGATTCTGTTGTTTCATACCAGACCTTCCTTTCCTGAGATTAGGCAGGAAAGTGCTTCTTTCGACTCCCTGCCAGATGATTTTGGTGTTTTAGCAAAGAGTCTTCAGATGCCGAATCCGGCTTAGATGATATTAGATAATAGAATTCATTAGAAACCTTGCTTAAATGTATCTTAACATGGTGCTTTTGGAAAAGCAAGGGAGTCCGGTATAAAAGAATTATAAAGAAAAAAGAGCAGGACTCCCCCAAAGGAATCCTGCTCTGATACAATTCACACGGTTAATTATTTGATCACATGGATCCAGCCTTCCGGTGCCTCGATGTGGCCCATCTGGATGCCTGTTAATGTGTCGTAGAGCTTCTGGATCACCGGACCCATTTTCTCCATGCCGCTCGGGAAGCAGATCTCGTTGCCGTGGTCTACGATCTTGCCGACCGGGGAGATAACAGCAGCGGTACCGCAGAGACCGCACTCAGCGAAATCTTTTACTTCTGTAAACGGAACCGGACGCTCCTCTGTCTTTAAACCGAGGTAATGCTCAGCAACGTAGAGGATGGAGCGGCGTGTGATGGACGGAAGGATAGAGTCGGACTTCGGTGTTACGACTGTGCCGTCTTTTGTAACGAAGATGAAGTTTGCTCCGCCTGTCTCCTCAACATAGGTTCTTGTAGCAGCGTCGAGATACATGTTCTCATCATAGCCCTGTTTGTGAGCATCAACGATGGCATGTAAGCTCATTGCGTAGTTTAAGCCGGCTTTTACATGACCTGTTCCGTGAGGTGCTGCGCGGTCGAAGTCTGTGACACGGATTGTGATCGGCTTAGCGCCGCCCTTGAAGTACGGGCCGACCGGTGTACAGAACGCGCGGAACTGGTACTCGGTTGCTGGTTTCACACCGATAACCGGGTTTGTACCGAACATATACGGACGGATGTAAAGAGTGGCGCCGGAACCGTACGGCGGAACGAAATCAGCGTTTGCCACAACCAGCTTTGTGATCGCGTCAATGAAGCGCTCCTTCGGGAACTGCGGCATCTCAAGTCTTGCTGCGGAGTTCATCATACGCTCAGCGTTTAAGTCCGGGCGGAAGGTTACGATGTGGCCGTCTTCTGTTGTGTATGCCTTTAAGCCCTCGAAGCAGGTCTGTGCATACTGGAATACACATGCACACTCGTTTAAGGTGATCATATCATCAGTTGTAAGAGTTCCCTCATCCCAGGAACCATCTTTGAAGTTGGATACATATCTGTAATCAGTTTTGATGTAACCGAATCCGATATTGGACCAGTCGATATCTTTCTTTGCCATTGGAAATTCCTCCATTCTGCCGTCTGACCGGCATTGTATTTTTTGCCGCCGGGGTCGGGCGGTAATGTCTTTTTACTGCGGTACTGTTTCGATGTAATGAACAGTTACCGTGTTTTCTATTATAAGTACTTAAGATTTATCCTGCAAGTTCTTTATGGCAAAAAGATGAAAAAAATATGGGAAAATGGGAGAAATAATGCTACAATATAACCTTAAGGAATAAAGAATATTCCGCAGATTTATTCAGCATGCCCGCAGAGGCCAGACGCCTGCTATAAGAGTGAGTGAGGGAGCTGTAACTGGCGGACATGTAGCCGGAACCTTTCGGGGCAGACAGACGGATACCGGAGATGTGCGGAAAAGAAAAAAGCTGGGGAAAGGCAGAAATAACAATGGAACAAAAGAAAAACAGACTGCACTACGCCTGGTTCATCCTTGCGGGCTGCTGCATCCTGCAGGGGGCGACTCTGGGACTCATCAACAACTGTGCCGGTGTCTTTTACTCCCCGATCTGCAAAGAGCTGGGATTTGAGCTGGGAAAACTTACGATGTACCGGATGCTCTACTGCATCAGTTCTGCTTTGGCGCTGCCATTTGTGGCGACAAGCTTTCGGAAACATGATGTGCGGATCGTGATCAGCATTGCAGCTGTCATATACGGAGGCTGCGCGACCCTCATGGGTACCTTCCATGAACTGTGGCAGTGGCATTTGACAGGCATCATTCAGGGAATTGCCTCGTCCTTCGTCTGCATGATCCCGGCGCCGATCATTCTTGGAAACTGGTTTAAGAAAAAGACCGGAATGGCGGTGGGAATCTCCGCGGCGTTCTCCGGTCTCGTCGGCATGATCGGCAGCAGCTTTCTTGGAATGGCGATCCCGGCATTCGGATGGAGGGTGAGCTATGTGGCGGTTGGAATCGTCAGTACCGCGCTGGTCCTCCCGATCTCCCTGTTCATTCTCCGCTATAAGCCGGAAGAGATGGGACTTCTGCCGTACGGGGCAGAGAATGTGGAGCAAAGGGCTGTATCAGGCACATCAGCGCCTGCATCCGTGGAAAACGGGACCCCGATAAAAGAATTGCTGCGTCAGCCGGAATTTTATATTGCCGTGGGTGCATACTGGACCAGTGTGTCATGCGCGTACCTGAATTCCTTCCTGACGCCCTGTGGGATCGCAGCCGGCCTGACGCTGCAGGCAGCGGCCATGATGACGAGCATCTCCCTTCTCGGAAATATGTCCAGCAAGCTGATCCTCGGAAAGATCAGCGACAGCCTTGGGATCATCAGGACCTTTGAAGTTTCGATTGCGCTGGCGTTTCTTGGACATGTACTGCTGTTTGTCGGTTCTCCGGAGACGGTGATGGCGGGCTCCCTGTTTTATGGTGTGACACTTCCCCTATCATCCGTCATGATGCCGCTGTTCTGCAGGATCTTCTGGAATGGTGAGACCTATAGTACAGCATATGCCTATTCCACCATGGTGGGAACGCTTCTGGGAGCGCCCTTCAACATGTGGTTTGGAACCTTTTATGATATAACGGGAGATTACAGGCTGACCATCGGAGTGAGCGCGGCGATGCTTGTTATGTTAACCTTCCTCATCATTCTTGAGGGTGTTCGTCTGAACCGGGCGAAGTCCGGAAAGTCTCCTTCGCAAGCTCGATAAAGGCGTCCATCTCACCGGTGTGCCATTTGTCTTTGTGATAGAGGACCTGCCGGTAGAGTTCCATGTGAAAATCCTTTACCGGCAGGATCGAGAGGATGCCGGATTCCACTTCATGCCTTACGGCAAACTCCGGGAGAAATGAGATCCCGGCGTTCTGCTTCAACATATTGATAATGAATTCAGTGTTTCCAATTTCCAGGAAAGGCTTGATCTCCTTTCCGAGAGATGCCAGACACCGGTCAAGAACGAACCGGTAGCTGGCATTTTTTTCGGTCAGGAGGAACGGGTGGCTGATGACCGAGGCAAGGTCTGTGGGATCATTTTTTGCCAGCGTGTGGACGGAGGAAGAGACAAAGGAAATATTTTCCGGCGCTTCCAGAACTTTTATAAAACGCTTGTCGTCAATGGGCTGGTCGAGGAGATAGACAAGATCGATAGAGTTCTTGTTCATGCGGTCCAAAAGAACATCCGGGGAGTCCAGAACGATGCTCACGGAGACGTTCGGGTAAAGCTGATGGAATTTCTTTAAAAGATCCGGAAAGATGGATTCACAGATGGATTCAATGGTTCCGATGGTGAGGTCACCGGAGAGCTCTGTGGAGGCGGAAACCGCTTTTTTCGCGTCGGCGACGGTGCCAAGGATCGTCACGGCATAGCGGTAAAAGATCTCCCCGTGATGAGTCAGGACCGTCTTTTTTCCGAGGCGGTCAAAGAGATGGATGCCGAGTTCCTCCTCTAACTGCTTGATCTGGACCGTGACGGCGGCCTGGGAATAGCCTAACGCCTCGGCGGCTTTTGAAAAACTTTGCTTTTGCGCGATCTGTAGAAACGTGCGGATCTCTCGAAGTTCCATGGCGGATTCCTTTCTTCTCTATAAAAATTTATAAACGATCTGTTTAAAACGTTCAATTTTACTTTTGGTACTTCTTATGATACGCTAAGAATATAGAAATTGCAAGAAAATAGCAGGATAGAATGCGAATTTTCAGGATGTGAGACTCGGAGTCATGAATGGCGGGCGGAAAAAGTGATCCGATCGGCAGAAAAGAGCGGAGAAAGGACGGATACAATGGAGAAAAGCGATATCAGATATCAGGCATATGTGAGTATTCTGGAAGAGGAGCTGAAGCCGGCGATGGGATGTACGGAGCCGATCGCCATCGCTTACTGCGCGGCAGTCGCGAGGGAAGTGCTCGGCGGACTCCCGGAGAAGGTGAAGGTAGGAGCCAGCGGCAGCATGATCAAGAACGTAAAATCCGTGATCGTCCCGAATACGGATCATTTAAAGGGAATTCCGGCGGCGGCGGCGGCAGGAATCGTTGCAGGTGATCCGAAAAAGGAACTTGAGGTCATAGCGTCTGTCACAAAAGAGCAGATCACGGCGATGAAGGAATTCCTTCAGACGACCCCGGTGGAAGTGGAACATATTGATAACGGCATCACCTTTGATATTATTGTGACACTGACACGCGGAACAGATACCAGCATGGTCCGCATCGCAAATTATCACACGAATGTGGTACATATTGAAAAGAACGGAGAAGTCATCAGGGATATCCCGGTGAATGGTGAGGAGGAGGAAGGTCTTACGGACCGCTCACTGCTCGATATGGAGCATATCTGGGACTTTATCCACACAGTGGATGTGAATGATATCAGAGAGGTTCTGGAGCGCCAGAAAACTTACAATATGGCGATCGCCAGAGAGGGAATGCGTGGGCAGTATGGATCCAACATCGGCGCACTTCTTCTCGATATGAACGGAAATGATGTCCGTACACGGGCGAGAGCCATGGCGGCAGCCGGATCCGACGCACGAATGAACGGATGTGAGCTTCCGGTTATCATCAACTCCGGCAGTGGAAATCAGGGAATCACGGCTTCTGTTCCGGTCATCGTATACGCAACGGAGCTGGGAGTCGATGAAGATACCATGTACCGGGCGATGGCACTCTCAGATCTCACGACGATCCACCAGAAGACGCCCATCGGAAGACTATCCGCTTACTGCGGCGCAGTCAGCGCGGGCGCGGGTTCCGGAGCAGGGATCGCGTATCTCTCCGGAGCGTCCTATGATGAGGTGGTCCACACCGTGATCAATGCGGTAGCCATTATCTCCGGTATGGTCTGTGACGGCGCGAAAGCGTCCTGCGCGGCAAAGATCGCTGAGGCGGTGGACGCGGGGATCATCGGCTACTATATGGCAAAGCGTGGTCAGAACTTTGATGACGGTGACGGAATCGTGACGGCCGGGATCGAGGCGACGATCCGCAACGTGGGACGTCTCGCAAAAGAGGGAATGAAGGAGACGAATGATGAGATCATCAGCATTATGATCGGGAGCTGAGGTCTGTCATCCCGTGTGAATTAAGATATGAAAGTATGGTTTCGGAGTGTTGTCCAGGTGACGGCACTCCGCTTTTGATGTATAAGGTTTTTTCTGTGAGAAATAACCTTAGTTTGATAAAGAATAACAAAGAAGTGGAAAGATATGGCAAAAAATGATACATTATATACAAGAAAAGCCGCGGGAATGTGCGGCTTTCAGAAATTCTTTTCAGCAGTGATGCGTTGGAAGAGAGATAGAAAAATGAGGGAGGGAAGAACATGGGCTATGATATCAATCTGAAACATCTGGAATACTTCATCAAGGTGGCGAGACTTGGTTCCATCAACAAGGCGGCCCAGATGCTCTATGTTTCCCAATCCCATCTTGGAAAGATCATTCATGACCTGGAGGAGACCGTTGGAGCGCCGCTCTTAAACAGGAGCCGTCAGGGCGTGACGCTGACTCCCGAAGGAAATGAGTTTTTGGAGCGGTCGGTGCGGATCTTAAAGGAAATGGAAGAAATGCACCTGCGGCCTTTAAAAGAGATGGAGAAGACAGAGCCCCTGGCGGTGTCCATGACAAAGTTCTCCCATGTAATGGAGAGTTTTATCACTATCGTGAGACGTTACCAGGATCAGCCGGAATTCACCCACCGCCTGTATGAGGGGCAGTTGGAGGATGTCATCGAGGATGTGGTCTCCGGGCGGGCCGACATCGGAATTTTCCATTTCGACAGCCAGAGACATGAGGAGATCCAGGTGATGGCGGCGGCAAAAGGTCTTACATATCGGTTCCTCTCCTATGTGGAACCGCAGATCGTGATCTCAAAGGATCATCCGCTCGTCCGGGAGAAGAAGCCGATGACGAGGGAGAATCTTGCGAATTACGGATTTATCCGCTATATGGGGCTGTATGACGATATTCTCTCCAATATCCTCGGACCAAATGAGGATGGGGGAAGTACGGGAAAGAAGAAGGAGATTTATGTGACAGGGCGTGCGACGCTCATGAACCTGATCTCACAGACGGATTTTTACAGCATCGGAATCCATGACTTTGACAAGCAGCTGTCGGATTTCCGGGCAGTTTCCGTGCCGATTCCGGGGTGCGAGGTGAAGCTGGAATTCGGGTATGTGACACTTGCGGATGTGCCGATCTCCGGGATCGGGGAAGAGTTTTTGAAGGAAGTAAGAGAGCGACTTGAGAGGGGAC
>ERZ773177.1247-NODE-1247-length-11207-cov-2.34631_pt1 | contig 11207 bp, 8 predicted proteins | sample MGYA00580534_ERZ773177 | MGnify/ENA primary metagenome ERZ773177 (study PRJEB29015, sample SAMEA2737872) | human gut metagenome | biome: human gut; feature: human-associated habitat; material: faeces | place: China | collected 2012 ...
AGTCGTTGATCTCCGTCGCGTCAAGTGCGTTCTGTTTTGACTTGCCCAGTGCGACAAGTTTCTTAAGTTTGTCTAAAAATACTTCTTTTTCCACTGAATAACGTCCTTTCAGGTTGGGGCTGCTCAAACTGCTCCACGATAGTTCATTATATACTATCCAGTGACAATTTTCAATGCTTTTCTACGCCTTTTTTGTTGAATTTTAACATTTTATTAGCACTTTTTGTAATTATTCAGCAGGTCTGCGCACTTGCCGCCCCTGTCATCCCGCCGTCTTCTCCTCCTGCTTCTCCGGCTCCGGGCTGCAGCTTAAGGTCACTGCTTCCTTCACATTCTCGATCTTTGCCTCAGTAACCGATCCGCCAAACTCACCGTCGAGGACCCACGGGATCTCTTCCTTGGCGGTGACCGTAAACTTTGAAGATTTCACGCGGATCACGTCCTTATTTTCCTGTTCCGGGAACAGAAGCAGACCACTTATAATATTCGGAAGATCCGCCGGAGTCTTCGGTGTCCGGATAAACACGCCCTCAAACAGGCCGTCATGGAAGGAAACATCCTTCGGCGCAAGTCCTCTGAAGCCTCCGACACTTGTGGTGTTCGTCACCATTCCGAAAACGAACTCTCCATCCGTCTCACCGTCATCCCATGTCAAATGCATCCTGTAGGATTTGAGATTTCCCAGTGCCTTGATGGACTCCAGGATATATGCCTGATGCCCAAGAACGTTCTTGATGTCCTGGGGCGTGCTGTACGACACTTCCGTGAAAGCGCCAAATGCGGCGATATAAACAAAATACCGCTCATCCCCAAATTTTCCGATGTCGACGCCGTAGGACTTTCCGCTCACCACATCCTGCGCCGCCTTCGTGAGATTCGCCGGAATCTTTAAGCTTCTCGCGAAATCATTCGTGGAACCTGCCGGGAGATATCCGATCTCCGGGCGTTTTTCCAGCCTCATGATGCCGGAGATCACGCTGTTCAGCGTTCCATCCCCGCCGCTGCAGACGAAAAGTTCCACATCCTTACCGTATTCCTCGGCAATCTTCGCCGCATCCCCCGGTTCCTGGGTCACATAGACAGAGGGCAGATAGCCTGCTCCACAGAAAATCCCGAGAATATCGGACAACTGGTTCTTGATGGCTTCCTTCCCGGAACGGGGATTAAAAACAAATAACATTTTTTTCATTTTCATCATGAACACGCTCCATAAAAGACGCCCTTATGCGCCATAATACTAACAAATGTCAATACTTTCTATTTCTAATATGGGACACTGACAGATGCATCGGTACTACTGTACGGAATTTTCAGTTCAGAAAATTCCTACCCGTGTACAATAATGATGCATCTTCTGCATTCTGTCCGCCCTGACAAACAATATCTGTGGGTTCAAGAGAATTTACAGCCATTATATCATAGACTCACGACCCCCGCGCTGACGCGCTCTATTGCCTGCTGACGCAGGCGGTTCGTTCGTTAATGGTCCAAGAAAAACAAATGCCACCTGCGGTGCCGCTTGTTTTTCTTTTGGACTCATTATATCATGACTGGCTTTCCAGCAGCTTTCTATACGCCGCAAACGCGTTCGGGATCGGGTACTTCTCCTTCAATTCCCCTCTGTCCGCAAACAGCATTCCCGGGATCTCTTCCCCTGCCTTCACCAGGTACCCGCTCATATGCCACTCCACATGGCTGAAAATGTGCTTTGCCTCCGGCAGTTTTTCCTCCACCGATGCCCCGCCACCGAGGCGTTCCAGTACCTCTTTCTCTGAAAGTTTTCCTTCCAGATTCGGAAATTCATACAGGGATGCCAGCAGTCCGGTGTCATCCCGCTTTCTAATGGCTATTTTATCCCCGTATTTCACTAATAATACGGTCTTTTCCTCAATTTTCCTTTTCTTTTTCGGTGCCTTCACCGGGATCGCAGAGATCAGGTTTCTTTTTCTCGCCTCGCATACCGTATAGAATGGACATGGAAGATCGCAGAGAGGGGCACCATTGGGGACGCAGACGATGGCTCCGGTCTCGATGAGCGCCTGGTTGAAATCTCCTGGCTCATCCTTTTTGAGTGTCTTTAAGACCTCTTCGACCGCAGCTTCTGTCTTCTTCTTTACCGCTTGTTTTAAGATATCTTCGTAGCTTCCGGCAACTCTCGAAAGGACCCGCATGACATTTCCGTCCACCGCTGGGACAGGGAGTCCGAAAGCGATGGATCCAATGGCACCCGCCGTGTAGCTTCCGATTCCCGGAAGCGCAAGAAGCGCTCTGCGATCTGCCGGAAGTTCTCCGCCGTACTGGGAAACGATGATCTTGGCCGCTTTCTTCAGATTTCTGGCCCTGCTGTAATATCCGAGACCTTCCCAATACTTGAAAAGCTCTTCTTCCTCACACTCAGCCAATGCCTGCACCGTCGGAAAACACTCCATAAACCGGGCAAAGTAGGGCTTTACTGCCTCCACTCTCGTCTGCTGCAGCATGATCTCCGAGATCCAGATCCGGTAGGCATCCTGGTTCTCCCGCCAGGGGAGATCTCTTTTATTCCCCCGATACCAGGAAAGGAGTGGTCCTCTTGCGGCTTCCAGACGCTCCGTCAGGGTGAGGTCTTTCTCATCCGGAAAGATTTTCTGGAGACCGGAATAAAGATCCGCCCCCGAAACATTCATTTCTTCCTTATACATATCCATAGACTCCGCGGACGGAAACTTCCCCGGAGATAATCTCCTTTAATGTGCCATCGGAGAGACGGACTAAAAGTGCGCCTTCCTTGTTGATTCCCTCAGAGACACCGCGGTACTCGCCCGCCGGATCCAGAACGCACACCTCGTTGCCGAGATTTACAAGGTTTGCATTGTACTCTTCAATAAGTCCCGACATGTCCTGTGTCTCGATGAAGGTGTCATAATATCCCTCAAATGCCTCCATGATCGCCGCGATGATCTCACTTCTCTTCTGGATCTTTCCGCTCTCGATCCGCAGGGAAGTCGCTGTTGCCTTGATATCATCTGGAAATTCCATCTGGTTTACGTTGATGCCGGTTCCCGGGATCACGTACTGGATTTCCATGAGCTCCGTGCTCATCTCCGTTAAGATTCCGCAGATTTTCTTCTTATTTAAAACAAGGTCGTTCGGCCATTTGATCTCAGATTTCAATCCTGTCGCCTTCTCGATTCCCCTTCTCGTGGACAGCGCCATGACGAGCGTCAGCATGGAGGCCGCCATGGGATCGATCTGTGGTCTTAAGAGCATGCTCATCCAGATCCCAACGCCCGCCGGAGATGTCCAGACACGACCTCTTCTGCCCTTTCCGCCGAGCTGGCGTTCCGCGACAGCCAGGGTTCCGTGGGGCGCGCCCTGTTCCGCGAGACGGCGGATCTCATTGTTCGTGGAGTCGGTCTCCTCGAAGAACGCCACCTGCGTTCCTGCCCATTTCGTGTGGATCGTGCTTTCCAGCTCTTCCTTTGAGAGCACATCCGCCGATCCCTTTAAAATATATCCTTTATTCCGGACGGCCTCGATCTCGTAGCCCTCCTCCTTTAACTGGTTGATGACCTTCCAGACCGCCGTTCTCGAGACACCGAACTTCTCGCAAAGCTCCTGACCGGAAATATAGCCATCTGTCTCCTTCAATAATTTCAGGATCTCTCCCTTCATCTCATTACCTCCACCAGATACTCATTGCGCTTAAAAATGTAAAGATCAGCAGAGTCGTTCCGAACACCATCTGGAACACCGCCGCCGTTCTTCTCCGCCTCTCCCGTTTTGCCCGGGACAGCCAGTATTTTCCTGTGACCAGATTTAAAACTGCCGCCAGGAAAAATATCGCCGGAAAGAGGAACATATACCTCTCCGTGTCAAGGAACGAGATAACTGCCATCACCACCACAGCGATGCCGATGATGATGTGCATGGCATCAAGAGCCATGGACTCGCTCCTGACTTTTCTTCTCTTATTGTTTTCCGCCATATTTCAGCGTTCTCCTCATATTTTCTGCCGGATCTGTCGTTTTCCCAGGATCAGCCGTGCTGCCTGGTACTTTTGAAAGACTTCCGATGTGCTGCCACGCTTCCCTATCCTATCGTCAGCCTGTCTGAAAAAAGTTCATGGATCTTCCCCACGATATCGTCCGGCGTGTAAACCTCGTAGACTTCCATCTGCATCTTTTTCGCGAACACTTCCAGGACTGCCCCGTAGAGATCCCTGTAATCCCATTCCGGCTGCAGCCGAAGCTTCCTGGCAAGAAACGGAAATATCTTCTCCGTGTATACACGATAGCCTGTGAGCTTTGCAAACTCATGTTCCTTTACATAAGGTCTCAGCCACTCCTTAAACATGTCAAGTTCCGACATGATCCTGCCAAAATAATACGCCTCGGAATATGGCATGTCAAGATAATATTTCCTTCCGCAGAGTCCGTAGAGGAATCTCAGCCCGTCAAAATAGCCGAGCTTCATGTTTTTCCTCGTTCTCGCACTGTCAAATTCCAGGATCCCGCCGAGATTTCTTCTTGGCGCGATCTCGTGGACCGTCACGTCCTCCGGGATATCCATGAACCTTCGCCGGTCCACGCCGATCCCATAGAGGCGGATCACGATGATATCCTTATATCCCCGGTCCGTCAGGAGATCCACCGGCACATTGTTGACGCTGCCGCCGTCAAGATACGTCTTTCCACCCAGCTTTTCCTGCTTAAATCCTGGGAAATAGGCGCTGGCCATCATTATATCCTTTATGGTCCCCAGAGGTGCTGCCTTTACATCGAAGTCCTCCTCTTTCCGGTCCGTGACTGAAAAGGACGCGGCGCAGAAATCCCGTGGTGAGCGCCTGATCCGCTCCTCATCCACCGTCTCTTCCAGAAGTTTTTTGAGTGGGGCGATATCGAGCCCCCTGTCTGAAAACAGCCGTCTGAATTCTGCCGCCGCGTCGGTCACTTTCATGGATCGCACGCCAAATTTCTTTAATTTTCCGATCATGGAATCGTCCACATTGAACACGGTGGAGTAGGTCATGTTTCCCCAGATCTCCTCCGCCTTCCCGAGATCATCCATGCAGATCAGGGCGCCGTTTAACGCCCCAACGGACGTTCCCGCGACACCCTTTATCTTCATGCCGGCTTCCCGGAGCGCTTTCCAGACACCGATCTGGTATGCGCCCCTGGCACCGCCGCCCTCTAAAACGATTCCATATTCCTTTTCAAGATCAATTCTCAGTTTCACTCTTTTTTGCGATCTCCGTTACACTTGTCACAAGACCTGCGAGGGATTGGATCTCAGACGGGATGATGATCTTTGTTGCCTTGCCGTCTGCCGCCTTCGCGAACGCCTCAAGACTCTTTAACTGCAAAACTGTCTGGTCTGCTCCGGCTTCCTTGATCATGCGGATACCATCGGCGTTCGCCTGCTGGATCTTGATGATCGCCTCCGCCTGGCCTTCTGCCTCGCGGATCCGTTTCTCCTTCTCCGCCTCCGCGTGAAGGATCGCTGCCTGCTTATCTGCCTCCGCGTCGAGGATCGCGGACTGTTTCTTACCCTCTGCCACGAGGATCGTGGACTTCTTCTCACCTTCCGCACGAAGGATCGCCTCACGGCGCTCACGCTCTGCCTTCATCTGTTTCTCCATGGCATCCTGGATCGCTGCCGGCGGAATGATATTCTTTAACTCCACACGGTTTACCTTGATGCCCCACGGGTCCGTGGCAACATCCAGGGCGGAACGCATCTTTGTGTTGATGGTCTCACGGGAAGTTAAGGTCTGGTCGAGCTCCAGGTCACCGATGATGTTTCGAAGCGTGGTGGCTGTCAGATTCTCGATGGCCATGATCGGGTTCTCAACACCGTATGCGTAGAGCTTCGGGTCTGTGATCTGGAAGAACACGACCGTATCGATCTTCATGGTGACGTTATCCTTTGTGATCACCGGCTGCGGAGCGAAGTCAACGACCTGCTCTTTTAAGAGGACCCGCTTTGCAACGCGGTCAATAAACGGAACTTTGAAGTGGATTCCCACATTCCATGTCTCAAGGTACGCGCCGAGTCTCTCCACTACCATCGCCTGTGCCTGGGGCACGATGCGGATGCAGGAAACGAGGATCAGCAGAATGATAAAGATCAGTACTAATACTAAAATTGTTGGCATATTTATGTCCTCCTTTATGTTTTATGGGGAATTATTTTTTCCCTTTTTTCTTCGACCCGTTCATATTCCTATGAGCAAGCCTGAAACTTTTCTTTTGAACAACAGACATGTATTTTTCAGGTCTGTAAACTTCCAAAATGAATCTTCTTCATTTTAGATTTTACACATCCTTCTCAGAAACCGGCTCCACAATGAGCTTCACGCCCCGGACTTCCTTTATGACCACATGGGTCCCCACCGGGATCGTCACCGCGTCATCCATGGATCTTGCCGTCCACTCCTGACCGTCGACAACGGTGGCACCGGACGGTTCATTGTTGTCGATCTTTGTGATCACTTTTGCCCTCCTTCCGATCAACCCGTCAACGTTCGTCTTCACGGTTTCCCGGTTGACGAACCGCATGGCGAGCGGTCTTGTAAAGAGAAGCAGGATAAACGATACGATCAGGAACACCACAAGCTGCGTCTGTATGGAAAACCCAAGTACCGCAGCAAAGAACGCGAATACGGCCCCACCCGCAAACCAGATCGTCGTGAGCGCCATGGTCGCCGCCTCGATTCCGATCAGAATTACAAAGGCCACAAGCCATCCGATCATATCCATAAAATCACTCCTTTACGCGCGCCGCTGTCTTGCCGTCTCAAACATCAGGATCGATGCTGCGATGGCGGCATTTAAGGACTCCACCTTTCCCTCCATGGGGATCTTCACCCAGGTGTCTGCCATGTTGGAAAGCTTTTCTGTCAACCCGTTTCCCTCATTTCCGATCAGGAACGCCGTATTACCAGTATAATCTTCCTGCTCGTAATTATTCTTTCCTGCGAGATGGGCCGCAAATACCCGGATCCCCCGCGCTTTCAGATCCAGAACGGTCTGCTCCAGATCGTCCGTGTAGAAGAACGGGACACGGAACACGGATCCCATGGTGGAACGGATCACCTTCGGGTTGTAGATATCCACAGTATCACGGCTCATAATGAGTCCCGTGATCCCCGCGCCCTCTCCGGCTCTCAGGATCGTTCCCAGGTTTCCTGGATCCTGAAGATTTTCCAGCACCATCAGATGAGCTGGACGGTCACTCTTTAAGAGCTCGTCCATTCCGTAGGAAAACTGTCTGACAAGTGCCAGCACACCCTGGGGCGTCTGCGTGTCGGACATCACCGCAAACACAGAGTCGCTGACAAGTTCGTATCCCGGGTACTCCGCAAGAATTGCGGCATTCTCCGGATTTTTCGCGAAAGTTTCAGAAACATAGATACTTTTAACCTGATCCTTCGGGAGCTCAGCGGCCATCCGCACTCCCTCGACGACGAAAAGTCCCTGCTCATTTCTCGCTCTCGCTTTTTTCTTTAATTCAATGACTTCTTTTACCTGGTCATTTTTTGTGCTTGTGATCATCTCCCTTCCTCCGGGTCAAGTTTCTCCACTTCATCCATCCAGATCCGTCTCGCTGCGTCGCTCGGCATTCTGAGATCACCTCTCGGAGAAACCGCAACAGATCCGACCTTCGGGCCGTCCGGCAGGCAGGAACGCTTGAACTGCTGTGCGAAGAACCGGCGGTAGAAGGTATTTAACCACTTGTAGATCACCTTGTCCTCGTAAACTCCCGCGAAAGCGATCTTCGCCAGGCGGTAGATCTTCGCCGGATGATAACCGTAACGGAGAATATAATAGAGGAAGAAATCGTGAAGCTCGTAAGGTCCGACCAGGTCCTCCGTCTTCTGGGAGATCTTTCCGTCCTCCGGCGGCAGAAGCTCCGGGCTCACCGGGGTATCGAGAACATCGTTGAGTACATCTGCCAGGGCCTTGTCGCCGCAGGTATCCGCGTAGTAGCGGACAAGATGACGAACAAGCGTCTTCGGAACAGACGCGTTCACGCCGTACATGGACATGTGGTCGCCGTTGTAGGTCGCCCAGCCAAGAGCCAGCTCAGACATATCTCCTGTTCCGATGACCATGCCGTTCGTCTTGTTCGCAAGGTCCATGAGGATCAGGGTGCGGTATCTTGCCTGGGAGTTCTCGTAAGTCACATCATGGATCGCCGGATCATGTCCGATATCCTCGAAGTGGGTGGAAACTGCTTTTCTGATATTTACTTCTTTTAACGTCGCGCCCAGCTTCTTTGTGAGTGTGACTGCGTTGTTGTAGGTTCTGTCCGTAGTTCCGAAGCACGGCATCGTGACGGAGAGAATATTTTCTCTCGGAATGCCCAGCATATCGAAGGCTCTCGCTGTGACAAGAAGTGCCAAGGTGGAGTCGAGTCCGCCGGAGATTCCTACAACTGCGCTCTTGGCACCGGTGTGGGCGAGACGTTTCTTTAAGCCCATGGCCTGGATCGTTAAGATCTCCTCACAGCGGGCGGTTCTCTCTTTCTCGTTTGACGGAACGAAAGGTGCCGGATCGACATAGCGTTTTAATGTGAGCTCCGTTTTGTTTAAGGTGAAGTCCATGTAATCATAGTCCTCAGTCTCCGCACCCGGCTGACATGTGGTCATTCTTCTTCTCTCGTTTTTAAGTCTGTAAAGATCGATGTCCGCCGTGATCATGCCGTTTTTGAAACGCTCGGATTCCGCAAGGATATTTCCGTTCTCGGCAATGATATCATGTCCGCCGAAGACGAGGTCCTGGGTGGACTCGCCCTCTCCGGCATTGGCATAGATGTACGCACATACGAGGCGGGCAGACTGTCCGGCGATCAGCGCCTCACGGTATCCGGCCTTTCCTGTTGTCTCATCGCTGGCGGAGCAGTTTGCGATCACGGTAGCTCCGGCTTTCGCGTGGGAGACGCTCGGTGGATCCATCGTCCATACGTCCTCGCAGAGTTCTGCGGCGACTATGAGTTCCGGGATATTCGTGCAGCGGAACAGGATCTTGCTTCCAAACGGGATCAGGCTCTCTCCCCACTCTACCACATCCGGTTTTACCGGACCCGGGTTGAAATGGCGTAGCTCATAGAATTCAGAATAGTTCGGAAGATGTCTCTTCGGAACAAGGCCTAAAAGCTCGCCATCCTTGATGGCAGCCGCTACGTTGTAGAGTTTTCCGTCCTTCATCCACGGAAGTCCGATGAAGGTCAGCATATCCATATCCTTTGATGCGTCTAAGAGCCATAAGAGTTCTTCCTTCGCCTGATCGATCAGGGTGTCCTGCAGAAACAGGTCACTGCAGGTGTATCCGGTGAGACCGAGCTCCGGGAACACCAGGATCTTTACATCCCGGGATGCTGCCTCCTGCATCATCTTCCAGGTCTGTTCCCGGTTAAACACAGGATCTGCAACCTTTAAATCTGGGGTGGCCGCCGCCACCCGGATAAATCCGTCTTTCATTTTGCTCTCCTTATTACATTCCGACTTTGATAGCCGCGCTGCAGCGCAGAATTTCAGTCAGTTTTGGAATATCTACCGTTATACAACAATTCAGTCATAAACGGGCTTTCTATTGTTTTGAAAATTTCCGTATGGCTGAATGATTACTTTTTATTATACACTTTTTTTCTGAAAAGGGCTATGGATTTTCATCTGTTTAAGAAATATTTCATGAATAGTCCGACCATGCGTCAGTCTGGCAAATATGTGTGCGCTGCACTCTTGCCTGCATAAGCACTCACATTCGCTGAACTGCATACGGGCAGCGCTTAAACGGCGAAAGGCTGTGCTCCCCCACTGAGCACAGCCTTTCATTCACGTACAATTTCCTTGCATTATACAGTTCCTCGAAATTGATACCCCTTCAATTTCAATGCTTATGCAGTATAACAAAATATTACCGGAAATGCTATGGTAAATATAGTTAAATTTGCACAATTTTATTGTATATATTTACTATCTTTCGCACAAATGTCCGCTGGGGAAAAGCAGATTCGTTGTTTTTACAAAAAAACAATCTATTCTATGGTGGTTCTGCCCAGTGGAATTGGGACTTTGTATACAGTACGCATTTTCGGCGGTTTGCAGGCCGCAGGTATGTCCCGTATAATTTCATGTTTTTTTGAAATAATATCTGCAAAATATCGTCTGAAGGAATCACTCCCCCTTCACGTGACTCATGACTGCCCCTTTCGATTATTGATCACCGGGTCTGCTTTTTAAAAGAAATGTACCTTGGCACATTCTCGCACCGAACGCGGTTGCTTGCAACACTCTACATCATCATAACTCTTGAAAGGACATGATATCCATGAACATTTCATCCAATTTCGATCAGAACATCTCCCGCTTTCACGAGATCCTGGATGTCCAAAAAAACTTCGATATCGTCTACCACACTCTCACTATTGCGGACAAAAAAGCCTGCCTGTACTTCATTGACGGCTTCACAAAGGACGAGATCCTTCTGCGCCTGATGCAGGATTTCGCCTCCGTAAAACCGGACTCGTTCCCATCATCTGCCCATGATTTCGCAAAGCAGTACGTCCATTACGGCGAGACCACCGTGGAGACCGATGATAAAAATATCTTTACACAACTCCTCTCCGGCCTCTCCTGTCTTTTAATCGACGGGTATGACCGGGCAATCCTCATCGACTGCCGTACTTACCCGGCCCGCGGGGTCTCGGAGCCCGAAAAAGACAAGGTGCTCCGAGGATCCCGGGATGGCTTCGTGGAAACCATGATCTTCAATACCGCCCTGATCCGCCGCCGGATCCGGGACGTGAATCTCACGGTGGAGATCATGCAGACCGGAGAAAGCTCCCACACAGACATTGCGATCTGCTACATGAAACGTCGTGTGGACGAGGACCTGCTAAATAAGATCAAGGACCGCATCGAAAATCTGCATGTAGATGCTCTGACTATGAATCAGGAAAGTCTGGCAGAATGTATCTTTCCCCACAAATGGTTCAACCCGTTCCCAAAATTCCGTTTTTCTGAACGTCCGGACACGGCTGCGGCGTCTATTCTGGAGGGAAACATCGTCATCCTTGTTGACAATTCCCCCGCCTGCATGATCCTGCCGTCCTCAGTCTTCGATATTATCGAGGAGGCAGATGACTATTACTTCCCGCCGGTGACCGGAACCTACCTGCGTCTTTCCAGAATGACAGTCTCATTTCTCACCCTGTTTCTGACC
>ERZ773177.1253-NODE-1253-length-11178-cov-2.97573_pt1 | contig 11178 bp, 8 predicted proteins | sample MGYA00580534_ERZ773177 | MGnify/ENA primary metagenome ERZ773177 (study PRJEB29015, sample SAMEA2737872) | human gut metagenome | biome: human gut; feature: human-associated habitat; material: faeces | place: China | collected 2012 ...
TGCATTGTTCCGCCGCCACCGTCGGTGTTGTACGTAGCAATTGTTTTGCCTTGCATCGGATGAGCTTTGATCCAGGTTTGAAGCGGCATAGCCACGTGGTGCCACCAGGTCGGCGTTCCGAAAATAATCACGTCGTACTTAGAGAGGTCAACTTCCGGCGCCTTAATCTCGCGCACAATGCCCTTTTCTAACTCTTCCTTAACAATTTGCGTTGTCGGACGATAGGCTTCCGGATAAGGTTTAACCACCTCCACTCTGAGCTCATCGGCGCCTGTCAAACGAGCGATCGTGTCAGCAATATTCTTTGTGTGATTCGTCTTAGAAAAGTAAACAACTAAGATTTTGGGCTTCTTTGCAGCCTGTGCATTGGCTAAGCCGGAGACACCGGCGGCTGCACACATGCTGAATAACGTAAAAGTTCTGCGATTAATCATTTTGAATCCTTAGTCAGCTGGGTGACCTGGTTCATTGCATTCAAGGTTCTCGGGAATCCCAAGACGGAAGCATGACTCTCAGCGCGTCAACTAGCTGCGCTTTTGTTGTACCTTCGCGGAGATTTGCTCCGATATGACTGCGCAGCTGAGCTTCGCAGCCTCCCAAGGCAGCAATTGCACCAAATACCACGAGTTCTCGGTCTTTGAGGCTTAATCCGGAGCGTGTATAAAAATCGCCGAAACAGAAGTCATAAAGGTCGTTGACTCTAAGGTCATATTCATCCTTTGCGACCTGAGACAAAATCTGCTTCATGCGATCACCGTTGAGTTTCATGACCATCTGCTCTCCGGCTTCTCTTCTATTTTTATCTGTTACGGTAGTGGCCGTCGGCAGAGGAAGCGGTATATGAGCTTTCTTAAAGGCATCGTTGACGCCTTCCATGGTTTCCTGGACGCGTCCGATCCCCACGTAAGGAGCACACTGATAAACGATTTCTCTGATTTCGAGCGGCGATACTTTTTCTTTAAGAGCTCTGAGGACGATCTTTTCTGCGGCCTCAGGAAGAGCCTGAGCCGTTACACAGGAGAGGAGCGCACAGTATTTTTGAAGGGGGCTGAGTGTTTCTCTGCGTTCTTTTTGATTTAAGGTACTTCTTAACGATTGCCCAGCCTGTCAAAATGACAATAGCGGCAGCGAGCCAAAGTGAAATCGCTTGCATTTGGGATTCTTGGGAAGTTAATGAAATATTTTCTAACAATTATAGATGCAAAAACACGGGATATTTGACCGTGCAACTCCAAGAATGTCGGCCTCTATGAATCTTTTTGTCCTGAGACTGAGGCGGCTTTCTCCGCTTTTTTGGTGTAGACGGTAGCGATCATCCCGGCGGCGGCGACGATCGTCATACCGATAAGAGACAGTGTGTCGGGAATGTTTTTAAAGAAGAAGATGCCGATGAGCTCGGAGAACGGAATCGCAGAAAATCCGAGGCACGAAACCAAAAGCATATTGCCGCCGATCCAAGCTCGTGTGCTGGCCAGCATTCCGGCCGTAGCAAGAAGGCACATTAGGAAGGCAGCGACAGCAGCCCTGGCGTTGGACATGTGAAATCCGTCTTCAAAAAAGAGAACACCCAACAGAGCTCCGACCGTGCAGAAAAGAGAGTAGTAGAAGACAATGCGCCAGGAAGGTTCATGAACGCGGCCTAAAAAGCGGATCTGCCAGTATCCGAACAAATCAATAAATGCGACAAATAAGCAGAGAAGGGCCGGAAGAGCATCCCCGCTCAGAAAAGATGGCCGCATGACGACCACAATACCGACAAAGCCGAGAAGAATGGAGCCGATCAGGGGCCACTCGGGCTGCTCTTTTTTCCAGAGCGCCAGCAAAATAAAATTCAGCGCTAAAAAGAGAGGCGTCGAATATGTCAGCGTGATATTGGTGCCGAGCGGCAGCAACCCTAATGTAAAGAACCAAATCGCGACAGAGGCAAATCCGAGGACATCGCGCCGAAGATGCAGCATCGGATATCGGGTCTTTAAGGTTTCCCCGCGAAGCGAAACTGTAATAAAGACGAAAAGCGTAGTGAAAAGAGAGCGGTAGAAAACCAGCTCCAGCGGTCCGAATACATCATTGCAGTACTTCACACAGGCGGCCATCATGGAAAAGAAGGCCGCAGCAGCTAAGGACCAAAGCGATTGCGCAAACATGTTGTGAAGTACGAAGTTCGAGTGAATACAAATCGAGGAGCTTGCGCTCCTCAAACAATGTCACATACTAATTAGTTTTTGGTCTTTAAAACGTCATCGATGGCAGTAATAACTTCATCAACTTCGGGCCAGCGTCCTTTGCGGCCGACAATGACGTTTTTCTCATTCCAAGGGCTCGTGCGGTCCGTGTCGGTAACACCGACGATGGTGACCTGGGGAGCACCTACTGCTGCGGCGATATGGCTCACGCCCGAGTCGTTCGCGATAACGATGGCGGCTTTTTCGCACAGAGCTGCAAAGTTTCCGAGACTCGTCGGTTCATAAATAGTCGCGTCCGGACAAGCGGCCTTAGCAGCTTCCGCTTCGTCGACAGCCGGGAAGACCACTGGTTCGATGCCTCTGTCGCGAAGCGGCTTACACAGCTCATTGAAGTGGCGCCAGTACTTTTCTTTACCTTCGTGACGGCCTTTGGCGATCGGCGCAAGAATGGCGTAGCGTTTTGGCAGTCCGATTTTTGCGGCTAAGTTGCGGGCGCCGGCTTCGTTGCGGGCGGCCAGCTTCATGTTGATGCGTTTCGTGAGCTTGGTGTAAGGCGGTTTGATGCCCATCGCCTTGAGTGCCTCATACGCGACGTACCAGAAACGTTCGACTTCATGCATTCTCGGAGGTTCCGGAATGGCATGCTCCAAAAGAATGGAACGTCCGTCAGTGGCGAGCCCCGTGCTTTGGATGCCTGCGCTCTTAAATAAAAGAGCGGATCCGAAAGAGTTCGGCATAAGAATGCCGCGGGGATTCTTAACGGAGGCAGCTAAATCGCGAATGCGTTTGATGTCGTCAAGCAAATTTCCTTCGATCGGGTCGAAGCGGCGGTTAGTGCCTTCGAATAACTCTCCGACAAAGGGTTTGCCGATAAGGTAAAGCTTAAATCCGGCGGCCTCTAAAAGATTTAAGGCCGGCATGGTCATGACGGCGTCGCCGACATGATTAGGTAACCTGACGAATAGTGTTGCCATAAAAACTGTTTCAAAGATATATGTGTTTTCCTAGTCTAACGCCTGCCGACTCGCTAAACTACCTGCACCTAAGCTAACGAGGATAGAGTTGAAATCCGTTAAGATCAAAAAAGAACCTTTAATGAGGCTCTTTGCCTACTTACCGCCTTACAAGTTCTACATCTTTCTCGCGTTGATCGCCATGGTCGCCGCGGCAGCCGGCTCATCTCTGATGGCATTGCTGATGGGCAAGCTCACCGATTTAGGTTTCTATCAAAAAAACGGTCTGGTGGCAATTTGGGCCCCGATCGCTTTGATCGGCATTTCCGTTCTTCACGGCGGTGGCCAATTCTGTTCTTCTTATTTGCTTCAAAAAGTTTCTCAGGAAATCCTGGTCAAACTCCGTTCCCTGATGTTTGACCACATGATTCGCTGGCCCGAAGAAGTCGTCCAGAGCCAGGAATCGGGCCGTGTGGTTTCTCGCTTTGTGAATGAAGCTTCTCAAGCTTTGTCCGGCGCCTCTCAAGTGCTGACCGTGCTTGTGCGTGATTCTTTGCAGGTTGCAGCTTTGCTTTGTGTTCTTTTCTGGCATAACTGGCAGCTGACCTTAGTAACGTTCATTGTTGCTCCGATCCTGATTTATATATTGAGAACGGTGAGCAAGCGCCTCAAGAAACTGACTTCCGACAGCCAGGTGACCTTCGGTCAGATCCTAAGTCAGCTCAATGAAACCTATCGTTCCGAACGTCTGATCAAGGTTTACAACGCTTATAAGTTTGAAGAAGAGCGTTTCGGTCATATCAACCGCCGTTTAAAGGGCTTGACGATGCGTCAGCAGATCGTCAAAGGTCTCGGCACCCCGGCAACCCAATTGGTCAGTATCTGCGGTGTTGCCATCGTGGTTTGTGTGGCTTTGCTCCAAGCACAGAGAGGTCAGCTTTCTTTGGCCGAATTTGTGACCTATATCTCTGCAATGCTTCTCATGATGCCTGCGATTCGTAAGCTCGCCGGCTTGAACGGCACGATTGCTAGTATGGGAGCCGCTGCTGAGAGTCTTTTTGAGATGATCGATATCCCGCTTGAGAAGGACCCCGGCTCGAAAGACATCGAACGCGTTAAAGGCAACGTCGAATTTAAAAACGTTTGGTACAAGTATCCCAACACCTTGGAGCCTTCGCTTAAGGATTTCAGCCTGAAGGCGGAAGCCGGAAAGATGATCGCTTTTGTGGGTGCTTCCGGCGCCGGCAAGAGCACCATCATTAACATGATTCCTCGCTTCATGGTGCCGACAAAAGGAGAGATCTTTTTTGACGGAACCTCTCAGAACGAGATGACGCTGGAGAGCATACGCCGTCAGGTGGCGATTGTGACTCAGGAAGTCATGCTGTTTGACGACACCATTGCGGCCAACATTGCCTTTGGTGCCGGACGCCCCGTGACGGATGAAGAAATTATGCAGGCCGCAGAGGCGGCTTATCTCAAGCCGTTGATTGATTCCTTGCCGGAGGGACTCCAAACCCGAATCGGCGAGGGCGGATCAAAGCTCTCCGGAGGCCAAAGGCAGCGTGTTTCCATCGCCCGGGCTCTTTTGAAGAACGCTCCGATTCTCCTGCTTGACGAAGCGACCAGCGCTCTCGATACCGAAAGCGAGAAATACATTCAGGCTTCTCTCGACAAACTCAGAGAAGGCCGTACCAGTTTTGTGGTAGCGCACCGTCTTTCTACGATTGTGGATGCCGATATGATCGTCGTGATGGATCAGGGGGAGGTCGTTGAGGCCGGCACCCATTTCGAGCTTTTGGAAAATGACGGACCTTATGCTCGTCTCTACAAAATTCAATTTAGTCACCAGAAGGCAGGAAAGCCTGAGACACAAGAGGTTTAAGGAATAAATAGCACTATGCGGAATTAATTTTCACATAGTGCTATTTACTTTTAGTTTCCTGAAATTTTCAATCCGTACCGCGAAGAATAAACAAATTTTTATGATTAAATAAACCTGTTTCGCTTTGAGCTTAGCTGCTCGATAACTCAAATACATAGGAGTATCAATGGAAGCACCACTGCAAATGGGTTCCTTCTCGAGGCAGTCGAAAACGATTGCTCTCTTTGCGGCCCCAGTTTTAGCCCTGCTTTTATATTGGGTTCTTCCGGACGCGTATGTTAACGGCGCCGGAGCTTCGGTTCCCGTCTCCCATGCTGCTAAAGCCTGTTTAGCCATTCTGCTGTGGATGGCGCTTTGGTGGTTCACGGAAACTGTGCCGATTGCCGTGACAGCACTGCTGCCGATTATTCTTTATCCTCTTTGTGACGTCACAACACTTGCCAAAACACTGACGCCGTACGCCTCTGACACGATCTATCTGTTCTTAGGCGGCTTCCTGCTGGCAGCCGGTATTCAGCGCTGGGGTTTGGACAAACGCATCGCTTTAAAGACGATGCAGATTGTCGGTACCTCTCCCGGCGCCATTATCGCCGGCGTGATGATCGCAACGGGTTTCATTTCCATGTGGGTGTCGAATACGGCAACCGCAGCCATGATGGTTCCGATTGCAATCGCCGTTATGTCCGTGGTTCGTCAGAATTCCGACTCTCCGACCATTACCAAAGGCGAAAGAAACTTCGGTATCTGTGTCCTGTTAGCCGTGGCTTATGGCGCTTCCATCGGCGGTATGGGAACGATCATCGGTTCGCCTCCTAACGGTATCTTCGTTCGCTTTGTCCAGCAGACATACGGCGTCGATGTTTCCATTGTTCAGTGGATGAAGGTCGGTATGCCGGTGGTGCTCCTGCTCATGCCCCTTTCCTGGCTCCTCTTAACAAAGGTGCTTTTCAGAGAGCAGATTCAAAAGATTGCGGGCGGCCGTGAGTGGATCCGTACCGAATTAAAGAACATCGGAAAACCGACCCGCGGCGAGATCTCTGTACTGATCGTCTTCATCTGTGCCGTTGTTCTCTGGTGCTTCGGCTCTCAGATCCGTTCTTTTACGCTTGAGAACGGTGTTCGTCCCTTCAGGATGGTCAGTGATGCCGTGATCGCAATGGCCGCAGGCGTGTCTCTTTTCTGCATCCCTGTGAACCTTTCCCGCGGTGAAAGAGCGCTCGATTGGAAGCACTGCGACAACATTCCTTGGGACGTGCTCCTGCTCTTCGGCGGCCTTTCTATGGCTGCCTGTATCCAGGCAACGGGCGCAGCCAGCCTCATTGCAGCTCAGGCAACCGCCTTCGTTGGTCTGCCTCCTGTACTGGTGGTCTTAGGCGTTGCTACCCTGGTGATCTTTGCGACGGAATTCACTTCTAACACCGCCTTGGCTGCGACGATGCTTCCGCTTCTGGCGGCTGCGGCTCCTGTTCTCGGTATTCCGACTGAACAGGTACTGTTGGTCACGACGATCGGTGCATCTGCCGCCTTCATGATGCCGGTTGCGACTCCGCCGAATGCGATCATTTTCGGTACCGGCCGTATCCAAATCGGTGAAATGATCAAAGCAGGTTTCTGGCTGAATGTCATTTCCATCATCGTTATTTCAGGCGTCTGCATGGTTCTCGGAGACGTGCTCCAGCTCCCGATGCCTAAATAACAAAAAATCCGACGGTTGAGAAATCGTCGGATTGAAGAAAGATTCAGGCCTGAGCGAATATGCTCGGGCCTTAATTATTTGCGGACAGGAAAATACTGTTCAATATCCGCCCAGAAAATTTCGCAGGGTTTGGAGAGCTTGCGGTTTTTCTTGCGAACGGCCACATGAGAAGTCGTTCTTTCGGGAGAGAGCGGAAGGAAGCGAAGACCTTCCCTAGGGCGGTTCGTAAAACTTCCCTCAATACAGAGCAGAGAGCCGAGACCTTTTTCCACCATTATTAAAGCGTTGGATGCGAGGTTGTGGTAGGCGATGACCTTAAATTTGCTCTCCGGTACTTTGAACCAGCTGCTGATTTCTGAAAGAACGATGTAGCGTCTGGGAAGAATCAGCGTTCTCTCGATAATTTCTTCGTAACTCAGCGTTTTCTTTTTAGGCGAGACTTCCTCTTCTCGTATGACAAGTCCCCATTTTTCCGTTACTTCAATAGGAATCTTGGTGTATTTGGCACTCTCAACCGGTTCGATAAGGAGTGCCATGTCGAGTTTGTTTTCATCGAGGTTGCGTTTTAAGTCATCGCCGTCTGCCGAATAAACCTCGAACTGAACGTGCGGATATTTTTTATTGAACTGCACCACGGCGTCGGCAAAGTAATCCATGATTTTGCTTTCGACGATGCCGACGCGGATGACGCCGTGGAGGATATCTCCGTTTTCGGAAAGTTCGTTCTTAGCTTGCTTGGCTAAGTCCAGTATTTCCTGTGCCCGAAGCATAAAGAGGTAGCCGTTCTCGGTGAGAGACAAACTGCGTGTGCTTCTTACTAATAATTGGCAGCCGAGCTCTTGCTCCAGCTCTTGAATTTGCCGTGTCAGGGCAGGCTGCGAAATGTAAAGCGCTTCAGCGGCGCGCGTAATGTTGCCGAGTCTGCAGACGGTAACAAACGACATTAAAGCTCTGAGATCCATGGGATTATCTATTCATGTATTTATTACATTAAGTACGATTGTAAATAAGCATTGGAAATAAATGTACAAAATTTCTAAAATTCTTGCCTAAAAGGAGTAAAGGCATTGGAAGGGTAAAACGCTCGAGAAATCTTTTATTAAAGAAGAGGGATGCAATGTTTTCAGGAGAAGGCCGAACAGCGCGCCTTTAGTTATAGGTCGCCGGAAATCTCAATTCGCTGCACCCGATTGATGTCAACTCGGACGGAGCCGTAAATTTTCGTCTTTTACTCCGAAGAGATGAAACCCTTAACTTACTGAGCGGGTTTTGTTGGGTATGTCACTAAAAGAGGTCAGAAAATGATTTTGAACCGAAGAAACGTATTACTGTCTGCCACAGTGGGTGCAGCAGGAGCAGTTATGACAAATACCGTTAATGCAAAACAAAGAAATCAAGATCCGGATATGGACGCCATCATCGCAAGAATGATGAACGTTACTGAGCGCGGAACAACACTTTCTACGAATCAAAAATATTTTGTTTTATTAGCGACATGTGCAGCCCAGGGCCTTTCCGAAGAAGCCGAAGATGTTACAGCCGCTGCTTTGAAAGCCGGCGCTGAACCGATTGTGATCAAAGAAGCGGTTTATCAGACGGCACCGTACGTAGGGGTTGGACGAGTTAAAGAAGCCTTAGAGGGCGTTAACGAAGCTCTTAAAGATGCCGGAGTCCGTCTTCCCTTAGCATCTCAGACAACCGTCAACGATCAAAATCGCTTGGCTAAAGGCATTGAAGTCCAGACAGCGATTTTCGGGGACGCAATTACTCAGATGCACAAGAACACGACTGAGCCGATGAAGCCGCTCATGATTGAAGACTTATCCGGTTACTGCTTCGGTGATTTTTACACTCGCACCGGAATGTCTGTGAAAGATCGTGAATTAGTGGTCTTTGCAGCCATTGCTGCGCTCGGCGGATGCGAAGCTCAGCTGAAGGCCCACGCAGGTGCAAATCTTAAAGAAGGTGCAACAAAGCAAAACCTCATCGACGCACTCCAGGTGGCCGTTCCCTTGAACGGTTTTCCGAGAACATTGAATGCGGTTGCAGTCGTCAACAGCATCGCCTAACAGTAAGCTAAAGTCGTTAGTCAGATTCAGCCTTCGACGATTTTTTCGCCGGAGGTTTTGTTTTTGGTAGGTCTTGAACGGTGAGGCCATGAGGCTGTAGGTCAAAATGAGTAAGACGAATTCGAAAATTATCTTATGAGCCGGTTGTTTGCCTTATGAATATGATAATTTAGAAAAAAGTAATACTTTCTAACAACTCAAGGTCCTGAATAAAGCCGAGTTAAAGCGAGTCCGCTCAAAAAGTGGCTGTTGACAGCTCGTGAACTCCAAGCGTGAGAGGTTTTATTCGCCGAGTTTCTGACTTTCGGGTCGTGATTGAAACGACGACCCCTAACCTGAGAGGATCACAATGCTGAGAAAGTTGGTTCTTGCTGTATCTTTTTCTACTCTTGCGGCCTTTAGCGGTTCTGTGCTTGCCGCAGCCTTTGATGTTACGGACATCGAGGGCAGGAAAGTTCATTTCGAGGATCAGCCCAAAACCTTTGTCGTCGCTAACTACATCGCGAACTTTATGATGGTGGGCGGTGCGCCCGGCCTTGAAAAAGTTGTTGCTCTGACCAAAGACGGCTGGGAAGATACTCGTTACGGTGAGTACCAAGTTTTTACGAAATCCTTTCCTAAGATGAAAGATCTGCCGAGTATCGGCGGGTATCACGACGACATTCTCAATGCCGAGAAGATTCTCAGCCTCCATCCGGATGTCCTTCTGATCGGACGGACTCAATACGCGGAAAACAGCCAGAGAATTAAAACGTTCGAAAAGGCCGGAATCAGGGTTGTCGTTTTGGATTACCACGCGATGACAACCGCTAACCATACCTTGAGTACCGAGATTCTCGGTAAACTCCTTGGTCGAGAAAAGATTGCCGAAGCCCAGAACAAAACTTATAAAGAAGCTCTTGATCACGTTTATTCGACGATTGCCAAACTTCCTCAGGATCAGTTAGGCACGAAGGTTTATATGGAGACTGCCAGCAAGGGGTTGGCTCAATACGGCAATTCGTACAATAAAGATGTGCTTTGGGGCGCCATCCTCAAAAATATCAAAGCAGCAAATCTTGCCGAAAACTCTCCTCAGCCTTACATGGCTCTCGACAGGGAGTATGTGATTTCTCAAAATCCGAAAGTTATTTTCATCTGCGGAAGTATTTGGCGCAATAAATCCGAGGGAGATCAGATGCGGATGGGCTTTACCGTCCCCGAATCTCAGGCTCAGGAAAGATTGGCCAATTTTACAAAGCGCCCGGGCTGGAACATGCTCGATGCCGTCAAGGAAAAACGTGTCTATGGGGTAGATCACGGCAGTTTAAGGAACATGGCTGACTACACCTTCACGCAGTACATGGCAAAGGTTCTTTATCCGGAAGCTTTTAAAGATATCGATCCTGTCGGTAACTTGAATAACTACTACAAGACCTATTTGCCTGAACTCAAGTACGACGGAACCTTCATGATCCATTTGAATCAGAAATGAGCTCAGAAGATCTCATTGTCCGACAGTACCGAAACAGGATCCGCAAAAGGGTCCTGTCTACGCTGCTGGTCGGTTTAATTTTGTGTGTCTTAGTCATTTTGGACATTCAAATCGGCTCCTCGTCTATCGTCTTGAAGGACCTGATTGAGGCTGTTCTCGAGGGACCTGAAGGAGGATCTTCCGCCTCTTTTATTGTTTGGGAGATCCGCCTGCCGATGACATTTACCTGTCTCTTTGTGGGTGCCTCCCTGAGTTTGGCCGGACTTTTGATTCAAACGATCACGAATAATCCTCTTGCCAGTCCGTATACGCTGGGTGTGACAGCAGGAGCGAGTTTCGGAGCGGCCATCGCTATTACGACCGGTTTTGCGCTATTCGGGCAGATTTGGCTCGGCGTTTCGCTGGCCGCACTTGTCATGGCGCTGACGGTATCTGCCTTCATCTTTTATCTAGGTAGTAAGCGCTCGCTTACAGCAACGACGCTCATTCTTGTGGGCGTCATTATGAATTTCTTCTTTCAGGCGCTACAGCAGTACCTGCAGTACCGAGCTTCTCCCGAAATCGCGCAAATTATCTCCGGCTGGACATTCGGCAATCTTCAGAGATCTTCTTGGATCAGCACCGGCGTTTCCTCGACGTGCTGGACGATCGTACTTCTGATCTCTTTTTGTTATTCGTGGAAACTCACCGCGTTCAGCGACGGAACCGAACGAGCTCGCGGTCTCGGCATCAATACGGATCAACTAAGGATGTTTGTCTTTACGGTGAGTTCCGTTCTTGTCGCCTCAGCCGTGGCTTTTATCGGTACAGTAGCGTTTGTGGGCTTAATCTCGCCTCACTGCGCCAAACTGCTTTTAGGCGAAGATCAAAGATTTTTGATTATCGGATCCTCTATGGTCGGAAGCGCGCTTATGCTTG
>ERZ773177.1255-NODE-1255-length-11135-cov-2.56886_pt1 | contig 11135 bp, 12 predicted proteins | sample MGYA00580534_ERZ773177 | MGnify/ENA primary metagenome ERZ773177 (study PRJEB29015, sample SAMEA2737872) | human gut metagenome | biome: human gut; feature: human-associated habitat; material: faeces | place: China | collected 2012 ...
TTTTAGTTTCAACCTACGCTGAAACAAAAACAATGTCTTCCAGAATCTGTTGTCTGAAAAAAATTTGTATCACTCTTATCATAGTTCAATATATCGTATTTGTCAATCATTCAAGCACTATATATAGTGTTTATTCTCTCTTTATTCCCATTTTGTAGGGATATATGGAAATTTTAAAATACATAAAAGCATCGTATAAACCAATTCCTGATACAGATCTTCGTCGAATTTTTCATTTATAATCGCCTGACTGATCAGCAAAGGGCGATACATTTCAATAATATCCATCATTGCCTTTTTATCATACGTTCTTGCATACTGTAAAAGTTCTTCAAATTCCATATTTATCACCCCTTAGTAATTTCCGCATCTTTTTCAAAGCGTTATAATATGTATTCTCCGCCTTTTTTTCAGACATCTCCAGAATCCTTCCAATTTCCCGGAATGTTTTTTCGTAAAATATACGGAGCAAAATTACCTTTTTCTGTTCTTCCGTCAAGGTAATAATCGCATGAAATAGCTGTGCATCCTCTATTTGTTCCAACAGTATTCTGATCTCCGTAATTCCATTAAATATTTTTCCAGACAACAATTCTATTTCTCGCAGTAAATCTTCTGTATTCTGTCCTGGAACAATCAACCCATCTGCATAGCTTGTCTCTATACATTCAATCCTGCATTTTTTCTTCAGGTAGTGTCCTTTTGCATTCAAAACTGACTGTTTCACATACGCACTAAACTGTGTTTTTAAATCGCTATCATATTTATTCATTTCTGCCTCCTGAAAGTTTTTTCTGTTTCGCTGAAACCTCCAGGCGGCGCTCTTATCTTGCATCTTTTCTGTTTTCGTACACACTTCCACAGAAAGCTGCCATTTCTGATAAAAAAACAGACTGTCAGGAATAGTTCCCAACAGTCTGATAAATCTATTTGTTTTCTCTTTTTTATGTATCTTTTCTTAATAGGCTTACCTTATGTCCCAAGAAAATACTTGCAAAAGAACATCCGTCATCATACTTCTACCTGAGATTATACCTTTCTTTTTTGCTTTATCTTGTCAAAGCGATTTTTCCGGTATAATCTTAACAGTAGCAATATATAGGAATTCTTACATTTTACCAGTATTTTCCTGCTTAACGGTCAATATTTCCTCGGTATCTTCTCTCCCATCCAAAAACTCCTGAATATCACCGTCAAATAAAGTAAATGTATCTACTGCTACTTCCTCAATCTTTTCAAAATCACAATCAATCCGATCCTCACTGTATGCTTCCTCTTCATCACGCCTATGCTCAATCATATCTGTTAATTCCTCTTCTCTTACGGATGGTCCGTACTGATATCCGCATTCCGGACAGATACGTGTTTTTTTCGGTATTTTCATCTTACATTTCGGACAAATCTTAAATTTACGCTGTTCGATATCCAACTTTACCGCATATAAAATGATTCCTGCGCTACATATAAAAATAATAAAATTTCCAGCCATCCTATTGATTACCTGAACCCCAAGTCCTATAAGCTGTAACGCACACAATCCGTAAATCCTATTCGTTCTCATATCCTGCCTCCTAAAATAACTTTTTAATCAAAATTCCCCGGATTGCACTTCTTCCAACACATCCAAAAGAACGTGAATCCAAGGAATCTGCTATGTTGTCTCCTATTAAAAAATACTCATTTGCGGACACTCGAAAATCTATATTATTCTGCCCATTCTTGACAGACTCTGCTGCCCATTTCCCATTGACATATACCCCGCTTTCATCAATGTTGACAGTATCACCCTCTGCTGCCAGTATTCTTTTTACTACTGTATAATCCAATTCATCTATATATGCAGTAACAATATCTCCTTTTTGTGGAACACCCCACTTTTTTAATAATAATGCATTTCCATTTTGGAGTGTTGGCTCCATAGACTCTCCACTCAAATAAACGATAGAAAAAAAGTTCTGGAACACCAGCAATATCAACACCGCAACGATGAACGCCTGTGTTATTCGCCTTGCATTTCTTTTGGTTTTCGTATTTTCAGCTCCTTTCTTACTCTATATCTTCAAATACTGCATAATTCTGACGCATTAAATCAGCTTCCTCCTGATCTAATCCGTTATTGTTCTCAGCTTTCACTTGAATCAGCCGATCACCTCGATCCGGTTCATCTTTCTGAATAACTGTCTCTTTTAGTGAAATGTGTGTTTTCGCTGACCGTTCTACAATCGGCGTTTTTCCGCTTTGCAATTCCCAGTAAGCAAGTACTGCCTTCACAATATATCTTGCCTTTTTCCTGCCACATTTGTTCAAAAACTCGCTTACCCGTCTATGATCTTCATCAGCTTCGTCAAACTTCAAATTAAAACGGTATTCATCCTGTTTTGTCATAAGGACTCCCTCCTTTACTGCATCCCTATATCAAACAGATATTTTTTCCGATACCCCCGTACATTGACCTTGGAATCATTTACAACATAGTATTCTCCGTCATAGTGCTTCCACACATCTTCAATAATCTTGGATAGAAGAATCGAACCTCCGCCCACGAAAATTGTCATCGACGAACGTAAATCAATGCCACACTCCCGGAACATTCCCAACATTTCTTCTACGTGCTCGGTAACGATTTCTTCTACACGCTTTCGGATTGGTTCACCATACATACAGTTTTCGCCCTTCAAAATGGAATCAATATCGTTTTCCTTCAAATCCAAATCAAACTTTTCACGAATTCCTTTATTCACCCTCTGATACATGGATATCACACCTTTTCCGGTTGAATCTGTATAATTCCACAAAATCATGCCTTTTTCCAGCAACATATAATCCATCGTAAATCCACCAATATCAATCATCAACACTTTCGGATAAGTGGATAATTTTAATTCTTTTGCCATATACAAGTATGCGGCATACGTCTGCATATGAACAAATACGTTTGAAAAAGTCACTCGGTATGATTTTCCCATATATACAAAGTGAACGATTTTCCCATCCCGGTAAAAGTATTCTCGGAACTTCTTGTATTGTCCTCGATAATACAAGGGTGGAAGTCCTACAACAAGGTCCATGCTTATTAGTTCTCCCGGTATAAATGATTTTGAATGGCTCATTTCTTCCAACTCTTTTGCAATCGCAAAAAGCGTCAGCAGATAATAGCGATCATCCATCGTCTTATCCGGCAGATATACATTTCTCTCATGGCTCAATCGGTAATATCTGCCCTGATACATTAAAGCTTCTTCATTTTCTCCTGGAACGTCCGCCAGCATTGTGATCCCTGAATTAAATTCAAAATTCTCTGTCTTGATTGCTTTGTTTCCTGTGTCAATCGGCATCATAAACATATTCTCTGTCTCCTTTCCGGTACAAACCATAAAAAACTTATTGCGTAATTTATGCGCATTCATTACTTGCACCTACTATAAATTTTTCGCATTTGCTACGTCAACAGAATCGCTATTCCTCTTCAAAATTATTTTTGAAAGACTCAATTAGCTTTCTGCTCTCATCCTCATACCCCCATAAAATGCTGCTGACAGCCTGAAATGCCTGCTCACGCCATCGAAAATAAGTTGCCCGGTGTATTCTGGTAATTTTCGGGAAATGTGGTTCCAAATGGTCTAATATTTCCTCTATATTTTCCGCTTTCCTTGCTGACATATAGCTGTAATATAAAACCCAGTAATAACGTTCGCCCTGCGGATGAAACTTCCGCATCAATTCTACTGCTTCATCTATCAGCTTTAAAAACTTATTGGCTTGATTGATTGCCTCAACCCGCTGCTTCATGTCGTCTAAATCCTGATTGATATCCATGCCGGCTTGATAAATATGATCCAAAAATTCATCCAGATTTGTACCATACTCTTCTTGTACCCTGTGCTTTACTTGATTCACCTTAATCTGCATTCTCCAATTTACAGAACGGTATATTTTAAACAGACGGATCACATCATGGTAAGCAGTATTGTCTTCTCCTTTAAAATCTTGATTTATTACACCCGATTTTCCCATATATTCGCCCCCAATTCTTTCATGGTATCTTTCCTGTGTTGTTTCATCCAGCAAACTCCTAATATCAACATATAATCCCTCCAAATTGTTTTATCCTGCATTCATCCCGTCTGAACGATTCAGCTCATTACCGTATTCAGTTGTCAATGTACCAAACTTCAGTAAATAAGAAGTCCGTACACAAGGCTTTTCTGTAAATTTCATGAATTTTTTCGGAAGGATTAAAAAAATTTTTCAGGCAAATAAAAAAACACGAAAGAAAAAATCTACTCAGATTCTTACTCTCGTGTTTTAATACTTGTTAAAACAGCTTTATTCAATTTCTAAATTATTGAAATAACTCACCGTATTTTTATGACATTTGCATCCACTCTAGTTCCTATGTCCACAGAATCAGACGGCTTCATAAAGCTTCACACCTTCCTTCTGAACATTTTCGTAAAAAGGACAGGCTTTTACCCAATGATTAAAATGATCCTGATTTCTCACCACAGGCATCATCCAAATATCATGTGCAACATTATACTCAAATCCTACCTCGGCAAGTTCATCCGCATATTGATCAATCTCATCATCTGGTAGATCTACTAGAATCATAATATCCACATCTGACTCCGGCGTATAATCGCCTCTGGCATAAGACCCGTACAGAATGACGCTTTTCAAGTGCAAACCATATATTTTCTGAATTTCAGCCAGATAATCTGTAAGTAATGTTTGAATCGTCATTAGCATAAAGCAGTCCTCCTTTCCGATTATCTCTAAATTATAGTATAATCTCATTTCTGAAAGATTATATTGGATACATATTTTGCATTTTGTTCAATAATATAGTTGCATCAATTGTTTTTATAATTCTGCACTGAATTTTGAACGTAAGATTAAATAATAACAGATTATCTATCTCCATATTATTTTCTTTTATGTTACTCTTTGAAAAAACATTTTTAAAAATTCAAAGGATTTTCATTTATCTCTAGTTTATTCCAGAAATCTGACCATCCATTAATATGTTCTTCTGCACCAACTTTATATATGTTTTCTATTTCTAAAGTATCTGTACCATTTAGCCACATACAGTGCATTTTTAAAATCTCTTGTAACCCCCAAATATTATCTTCTGTATCATAACGTGAAAATAATGCAAATGTAAAATTCTCCAAGTCTGTCATCAATCCATAGTCAGCAGATGACCATCCTTTTTCTATGCGATGATAATATACAGTAAGTATATCCTGCAATATTTTTTCTACTTCATCTTCTGTCAGATACGGAAATAATACATTGTACAGCCTATTTACTCCGTCATAATCTAATTGCTCTGACTTTCTTTTCTTTAGCATATTCATAATTTGTTTCTTATGCCTAATGATACTATACGAATCCACTCTCTGTGCTGTCTGAATAAAATATTCTATGTAGTCCCATGAAAAATCACTTTGTTCAAATTTTTCTTCTATATATTCAAACATTTCATCACAATCCATTTCAATCACACTTTCAAGAAACGACTTCACATTATCATAATATCCTGACTCATACCATCGCTTTGGAATAATATGATTATGCTCTGATCTTCCTAATCTTTTTTGAGTATACTCACAAGGCGCTATTTGTTCCATCCTTTTCTCTAGTTCAGAATACCCTAATCTATAAATACACAAAGAAAGTGCCTTATGAACATCAGCACAGTAAATTTTATGCTTAGTATTATGTACGTCATAGAAATTTGCCTGCTCATCTATTGGGAAATAGTTAACTGTTTTTTCCCATATCTGTACAAGTTCTTCTTCAGAAAAAAAGCAGTTTTCCAATGCAGATATAATCCCATCAAACACAACTTCTATCCAATTGTCTTTAATAAATTTAATCATTTGGGAAAATTGAAAAAAACTATCTAAGCTCATATTTGCTGCCGCAGTAGACACTGCATTATCTATTTGGACAAAAGCTCTATTATCTCCAATTCTTGATGCATATTCAGAAATATTCATTAAAAGGCTTCCTTGCTCCTTCCAAATTTCTTTTTTTTCTTTGGAAGTTCTCTCAAACCACTGCAACGGATTAAAAAGACTATAATCCTTACGCCCAACATAACCAATACTTCTTGCATTTATTAATGCAGTAGCTTTTTTTATTCTTTCTTCCCACCCCATCTCCTTTGCTATTTTTAATAATACATTGGAAATATAATCTCGCTCAGACAACTCTTCTTTCCATATCTTACCATCAGAATTCATCCAAGCATCGAAAAATAACTCTATATAGGCTCCTTTTCCCTTTGCTACTAGATATCGCCAATATACTTCCAAAAGTGCAATTTCTGAATATGTTTCTGCCTTTATGCACAAACTTTTTTCTAAAGATTCTTGAAACACATGAGGAAGATTATCTATTATTCGAATAATACTTTCTAACCCTTTTTTTCTATAAGAAGTTGTATCAATGCTAAAACAACCATTGTAATATCTATCATCTAAAATGATATCCAGCAATGCTTCAAAATCTTCCACTTTTATTTTTTGCATACATTCAAACAAAATACATTGTTCCATATATGCAATTTGATTTACCGACACTAGTAAATTTTCAGCAACAATGCTATCACTTCTATCATTTTTAAATTCACTCTTCTCTAAAGCCTTGTTCTTCAACGCAATAAATGAGTCTTTAGATACATATGTAAGAATATACATAATATCAGTAATTATTTTGAATCTTTCTTTTTTCTTTCCTATTTCCGTATATTTTTGATGATACCATTTTTTAGATATTCAAATTGTTTATCATCTATTTCGGACAGCCACTCTTCACATAAATCAATCCTACAGTTTCTTACAGCCCAAACACATACAGAAACTCTATTTCTTTCAGAAAGGAAATTTCTTATTTGTTCATCTAATATGAACTCCATTTCTTCCGTCTTTCCTCTCTTTATAACTTGCTGCAGAAAATCTTCAATATCTGGTTTAAAATAGTAGCTTATATTTTCCAAAGTATATTTTAATTGATTTTTTCCTAAATAATTAACTGCCTCTTTAAGCCAACCTCTATAAAAATAAGCTGCTGCATTTTTTTCTGATTTATCTTCATAACATTCTTCCACTGGCGCTATTCTAAATTTTCTAGCATATGTTCCCCAAATTTCCAACAACTCGTTTATTGTATTTTCTTCATTATTTTGTGCCATGTCTTTAAACACCTTACCAGGTATTTTTTTATCCATACAGCGTACAAAAATTTGTTTAGCTCTGATAAATTCATTCTTTAAAACTAGAATTTCTATATCATTAAATATTTCATATAAATCTTCTATCGAAAAAAGAGTTTCTGCAATAAACTTTTTCTCACTGTTCAATGCAAAAGGCAATTCGACATCACTTTGATATTCTCTTTCCAACCAACGCAATGACTCTCCATGTTGTTGCATACTAGTAACGGCACAACTAAATTTCACAATTTTTCTTTTGTCTTCAATTCTAGGTAATATTGCCAATGTATCAAGCATCTGTTGCCGAATCTCCCCTAAATCTCTTTTTAAGAAATAGGCTTTCATTACATACTCGCAAGTAAAAACATCTATATATTTTTCTTCTTGTCCCGACTCCTTTAACAATTTGAATATCACTTCATGTTTAACCTTTTCATCGAAGTCCTTGTTTATTAAATAGTTTGCAATTTTCCCACTTATAGTTGGAAGCAATTGTTTAGCTTTTTTATAATGAGAAGATAAAAACAATCTAACATCATTATGAAATACACTATATCCTAAAGTATCATATGTAACGATTGGAAATAAATTTTGCAGAATATCTTCCCATTGCCACACTGGTATTTCGTTTCCATAAATATCTGCCATTGTTTGAGCCGAAATTCTTCTATTAATAACAGAAAAAGTTGCAGCCAAATACATATCTATAGTATACCTAATTTCTACCTGTTGAGTAGCAGTCTTCCAAATATATTCATAATATGACTGGATACCAGAATTTAATCTTTTGACATTACTATTCTTCTCAAAATCGATAAAATTGCTATATTTAGTAGCTTCTTGCATTGCAAACACTCCAGAAAGTGTACTCCCCTTTGCAATTTTCGTAATATAATTTATAACCAATACTTTTTCATATTCAGTATATTTCATTAAAGAACTGCTTCTTTCATATAATAGTTCCAAATCACCCCTATCAATATTCGGAACATGTACCTCTTCTATCCTATCTGGATCTGATAAAAAATCAGGATATTCAGAAAACTGATGTGTTGGCTGTCCTGCAAGTATAAATCGAATATTTTCAGGAATAGTTTCCGGTACTGGCAATGTTCTTAAAAAGGTATTTGTATTTCCACTACGAGCTGCATGATCAATTCCATCAACGGCAATAACTGTTGGTCTCCCTGTGATATCCGCCCAGGCAGACGCCAACCGTAATACTTCGTTTCTTATTGTATCTACGGAGTCTATCAATTCTATTGATATTGGTACACTATACTCATAAAGTCTTCCTTTAAACAATTTTCTGAGCATAATCAACAAATTCCCCCAGAAATCTATTGGAGTGCTAATTCCAAGATCCCCGGAAACATATAAATCTCCTGGAACAATCGGCTTAAATGCATGAAATCGTAAGGTAACAATACTCTCTGGCTTACACGCCAAAAAACTAACTATGTTAGTTTTTCCACATCCTGGATCACCAGTTAAAAATGTTACTCTTGATTTTCCTTTTAAAATTCTATTTTCTAAATCTGTTACAAATTTAATCCGCGATTGAAAAAAGGGCTCACAAATAGGAAAAAAATGCTCTCCTTTTATGCTGTCACCGCATAATGAAAGTGCTTCCATTACATCTTCTTTATCTATTTCTTTTTTATTTCCATTTGATGTTGCCCACCACATCAATTGGTAACATAATTTTTGATGTAAATTTACTGCCTTTTCATGTGTTGTTTTAAATTTTTTCTGTAATTCATCTGCAATAGAAAAAATAATTCCGTTTAAATCTTCTTGATCAGATACCAATTCAAAGTTTTGCAAAAAAAGCAATTGTTCTTTTGCATCTAAATCACTCATGCAATCTTTCCAAGTATCCCATGCAGTCTTCCATTCTTTTTTCACAACAACCTTACTAATATCTGCTTCCTTATCAGATGACTCTCCTAAAGATTTTACTTGATCTTTAATTGTTTTCCAAAACAGTGTCAAAGGCGGTCTTTCCCATTCATCTTCCAACGTATGTTTTCGCTTTCCCATCTTTCGATTTGTAAAAAATACTACCTTGTTTTTTCCTTGATTCTTCCTTTCCATAATTTTCCATTCGGAAGAGTACTTATACAAATATGATTTCTTAGATCCTCCTTCAATCATATCTGAATATGTAATGCTATCGTCTTTCCTAGTATGCTTTACTTGAATATATTCAATCATTCCATCTTCATAAGTTACTACAACATCATCTAAGCTTTGACTGTCCTCCGATTGCAAAACTACATTTTTAATTCCGCTATCAGAATTTATCATCTTTACCATGTATAATAATCCAACTGACCATTCATACCAATATGGATCTCCTGTTCCAGCTGTTAAATTATTCATTTTCTATCTCTCCTATCTCAAATACTCCTTTTTCTCTTTTAATCAGAACTTTGCTCAAATAGAATTCAAAACGTCTTTATTGGATGTCTGCTCTGTTACATAGTTTTTTATTACTAATATATGTTCTTATCGTTTTCACTTACCATCCCCCACTCCCATTATATCCACTCTAATCCTCAAACACAAGCTGACCTTTTCTCTAAATTCCTTAAGAAAAAAGTACCTCACAATGCTGCAAGGTACTTTTTAATCCATATATATTCTTTCATAAATACTCGATAAAGTGCTTTGAGGTATTTAAGCCATTTTATTCATATTTTTGTTTACTGGTTGTATAAAATTCTTAACTGTTTTTTGCTAAAAGTGGTCATATTTTGGTCATGGTCATAATAGTATCTAGTGTTGAAGAGTGTTTTTTAATGTCATTCTGTATCTATATCTTGTACTATTCATCATTAGTCAACACTATATATACTAAATAATACTATCTGGACATCTACCCCCGCAGACATCCGGAAAGCACATAGCGAAACGGACATCCACCTCGTTCTTGTCTTTCATCACAGAGTTCACTTCGTTCCCGATATACCGGGCCGGCTTCTCGATTTTTAGTAATATTTCATCATTTAAAGCTAGTTTTCTCATATTTCTCCTTTCATTTTTGTTTAATATATACAAAAAAGTAATCTTATTTTCTTTTTCGATTTTCACGAAAAATAGCTGTTTTTTTATGATTTTCAGGGACGCTTTTCAGTATGAAAAATGCTGTTTTTCATCTGATTTTTGCCCTTGCGTAACAAATTTACTTTTTTTCTACTGTGCAGCACTATGCATAATTATACACCATTTTCATGGTCTTGCATAAAATACATAGCACTGCATAACATTATTCAATACTATAATATGAAGCAGCAGAATACATTCTGAAACAGCACGTTAACCCGCCATATTATATACTTTTTGCGGAAGGAGTTCAAGCAAATCTTTCTCAGATATAGGAATGTCAAATATAAACTCGTTACTGTTCACATCAATTCCCGCCTATCCATGCCAAAAAAACGAAACTGCATTCTCACAGCTCCGTTTTTCTGTCATCTGATTATGTTTCGATGTAGGATTCCTCTGCCAGTTTTACCTTACACCGTTTCATATAACACGCAATCCCATATTTCAAAATTTTGTCCACTCCGTTTTCCCTAAGTTCCTCATCATACTTTCTTTCCTCTACCTGCTTTAAAGCTCTTTCACAGGCAACATCCAGGTTTCCGTCACCTGCATATTTCACTTCGATCAAAATTGCAGTTTCACTGTTCTCTGTTTCTATCAGGATATCGCTGTAGCCTTCTCCGGTTTCCTGATTGGAAAAGACTCCCCATTCTTCTTTGATACCCAAAATTCCAAGCAGAATACCATGATAAAAGTTTTCTTTCATTTCCTTTCTTACAAAGGTGTCCCGGATACTGATGGTCTTTTTCAGGTAACTTTCAAAAATATCTTCAACCTTCTTTTCCTCTCCGTTTTTCAG
>ERZ773177.1257-NODE-1257-length-11124-cov-3.43672_pt1 | contig 11124 bp, 10 predicted proteins | sample MGYA00580534_ERZ773177 | MGnify/ENA primary metagenome ERZ773177 (study PRJEB29015, sample SAMEA2737872) | human gut metagenome | biome: human gut; feature: human-associated habitat; material: faeces | place: China | collected 2012 ...
ACAATCCATAAAAAATTTACATATTTACATTATTTTTAAGAAAAAAGATAAAAATTTTATACATTTTATCCATAATAAACCTTATTATTTACAAAATGCTCTATGATTAATAGCTAAAAATAAAAAGCTTGATAAAATCTTATCTATATTTTCTAAGATTTCATCAAGCTTTCCTATATTACTTATTTTATTATTTATCTTAAATTATTTATTCCAATAATCTTTATGAACTTCTACTACTTCATTTTCCACTTCTGGGAATGGACCTTCTACTTTTATATCTTTTTGACCTCTAGCGAATACTTCTCTACATGGTAAATCAAAAGTAGGATTTTGTTCATCATCACCAGTTAATTCCAAAAGGCGTTTTTCACTAATACCATAAACTACTTTACCTACATTACCCCAATATATAGCACCTGCACACATTGCACAAGGTTCAGCAGTAGAATAAAGAGTGCAATTCCATAAGAAATCTTTACTGTATTTTTTAGAAGCTTTTATCATTAAGCTAGTTTCAGCATGACCACTACAATTATATTCTGTGATTTCAATATTTTCTTGTTCTAATAAAATATTGCCTTCACCGTCTACTAAGATAGCACCAAATGGAGTATTTCCATGTTCACGAGATTTTTTTGATACTTCAATTGCTTTTCTTAAATAAAATAAATGATCCATAATTTTACCTCACAAATTACTTATAATTAATATTTCTTTTGTCTAATTAATTGATAATGAATAAATTTTGTATCTACATATTCATTAGCATAAAAGACAGGTTCATCATTATTATCAAAATTGATAATATCGCAATTTAAAAAGCTTGTTATTTGTTCACATTTAAAATAATCAGTCAAAGAAGATAATTCCTGATTTGTTATTGTAGATAATTCTACTTTGTCCCAAATAATTGTACGCTTTAAAAATTCGCTAAAATATTTATATATAGACATATCTAAGCAGTTTTGCAAAAAATTCTCTTTAACTATTTTTACAGGAATTCTATCAACACAATAAATAGCTGGCATCTCATTAGCATAAAACATTCGCTCAACAATAAAAACTTCCTCATTATTATCTAACTGTAATTTCTTAGCTTCATCATCTGTAGCTAAACGCTTATTAGTAGATAACACTTCTGTTTTTACCTCATAACCACTATTAGCAATTACATCACGTAAATCTCCAATAGGATTAAATACTACATTCATGCCCAAAGCTTGTTGATTAACGAATGTTCCTTTTCCCTGTTTACGAAAAATAATACCTTCACTAGCAAGCTCATTTAATGCACTTCTTACAGTAATTCTACTAACACCTAATTCTTGAGCCAATAATTCTTCTCTAGGGAGCTTGTTTGATATAGATAAATCCATTGATTGTATATACTGTAAAATAGATTGTTTTGTCAATTGACTCAATGCTTGTTCTTTTACTTTACAAAATTTCATTTACAATTCCTCTACTAATTAACTAATTTTGTTTTAATTATATGACTGAAAAAATCAAGCTGTCAATTTATCTCTACCAGATATATCCATATTTTATTTTGTTTTAAAAATTTCACTATAATTAAATAAAGTATTCAAAATAATAGCTGTAACAGTGCCTGTAAAAATACCATTTTCTAGAAGCATTTTCAAAATTTCTGGCATTTCATTAAAAAGCCCTGGTGTAACAGTTGTTCCTAAACCAATACCAATACTACAAGCTACAATAATAATATTCTCATTCTTTTTAAAATCTACACTAGATAAGATTTTAATACCATTTGCACCAATTGTACCAAATAGACATATCATAGCTCCTCCTAATACTGGATGAGGAATTAATGTAGTGAGCATCGCAAATTTAGGAACAAGACCTAAGATAACTAAAATAATTGCTGCAGCTACTAATACAAATCTATTTCTTACGCCTGTAACAGTCATAAGTCCTGCATTTTCAGAAAAGGTAACATATGGGAAAGAATTGAATAATCCGCCTAAAAATTGAGCACAACCTTCAGCTCGAATACCATTTGCTATATCTTTTGGCGTTATTTTCACTTCACAAATATCAGCAATCATGTAAAAAATCCCCACAGATTCAGCTACACTAATAACTAAAAAGATAGACATTACAACTACACTGTTGAATGTGAATTCTGGAGCACCAAAATGCAATGGATGAATAAGCTTAAACCAATCTGCATCATTTAGATGAGATAAATCTACCATACCAAAAAAACTAGCAAATATTGTACCTAAAATTAAGCCTACTAAAATAGCTATAGATTTTGCAAAACCTTTGCAAAAACGATTTATCAACAAAATAATTATCAATACAAAAATAGCAACTAAATAATTTATTGGATCACCAAAATTTTCTGCTCCAATTCCACCTGCCATATCTTGTAAAGCCAAAGGAACTAGTGAAAAACCAATGATAGTTACTAAAGACCCTATTACTATTGGTGGAAAGAATTTAATAATCTTATTAATAAAAAATGAACACGCAAAAACTAATACACTAGATAATAAAATTGCACCATATAAAACTGTCATTCCACCAGTTTTACCGATAGAAATCATAGGACCTAAAGTTATTACTGCACATCCCAATACTACTGGTAATTTGATTCCAATAAATCGACCAATACCAAAGGATTGTAAAAAAGTAGCAATACCACAAGTAAATAAATCTGCCGAAATCAAAAAAGCTAAATCTAAATTAGATAATTGCAAAGCATTAGCTAAAATTATTGGCACAATTACTGCCGCTGAATACATTACTAATACATGTTGAAACCCTAATATTGTTAATTTACTTACAGGAATTTTTTCATTAATATAGTCTTTTTTCCCAATTTGTTCCATAATCAACCCTCTTTCTTAAAAGGTAATACCTATTACCTTTATTATTATACATAAAAAATAAAAAAAAGCAAATAAAAAAAGGAAATTAAATTAAAAAATTTAATTTCCTCTTTTACTTTCTTCTTTACAATATTTAATTTTTATTTATTATCTTTTTAGGATGTTTCCAATATAACTTTTCACAACGAGGTGAACAAAAAATAGTTCGCCTATCATGCTTATTCACAACTGTTACTAATTCATGACATTTTTTACATCTAAATTGTCTTAGTATAACTCCTGTATTTTCTTCATCATTTATATCTTCTACAATCCTATTTTTGCTATAGTATGTTTCTTTATGATGTTTTTTTCGACAATAATAGGTACAATACACTTGATCTTTTCTTCTAGCTTCGAAAGATTGATGACAAACTGGGCATATCTTATTTAAATGCATTTATTTCTCCATCATTTTTAGAAAACGATTTTTATCTTCTAAAGTTTTTAATGCATTTGTATAAATCTTAAAAATTATTTCATCATCAATCATTTGTAATTGCATACTAGAACCTAAATCACCACAAACTTTACCTTGTGAATCAATTAAATATCTTTGTGGCATACAATAATATCTTCCATCATTAGTAAACATATATAATGTTAATGAAGAAACAGTATCTTTTAAATCTTCACCTTTTCTAAGTTCAGTTAAAAAATCACTTTCTTTGTAGTGTTCTTCAGCAGATACTATTAAATAAAAATGTCCATCTTTTTTTACTGTTTCTATAGTATCTGTATCTATATATACAGTACCAATATTTGTTTCTCCAATCATTTTATTTGATTGTGCTTCTACTGGTTTTGCAGGTTTACTCAAAAAAAATATACCCACACCTATAATAACTACAAAAAAAACTCCTATTATGCCTATATTATCTTTTAGAATGTCCATATTCACTACCTATATTATTTAGAAGCTTCTTCTACTTGTAATGGAGTAAATACATAATCTGTTAATTTTTTGTCTTTATCAAATGCAAGCATAATAGCTACAGCTTGTTCTTTATCAAATGCTGCTACATAAGTTACTCTATCGCCTTGGTCAAATCTTTGAAAATTATAGAACTTAACTTCTTTGACATTACCATATTGTTCTTTGATTTGTTTAGATAAATCTTTGTAAGCTTTTTCATTTACATTTGTTTTTAAGGTATCTGAAAAATCTTTACTAACTACATCATATGCAGGAATTTGATCTTTAGTAAATACTTCCATAAAAGTTTCTGCTACTTTTTGTTCTTTATTTAAATCATTACCATCAACTGCAAAACATAATCCACTAAAAGCCATCATCATAATTAATGTTACTGTAAATATAACTTTTTTCATATTAAACAACGTCCTTTACTATCACTATTTTTTTATAATAGATAAGCGACAGAATATCTGTCGCTTATCCTCTAGATTTATAACTTATAATTTAACTATTAAGCTGTTTTTTGAGCTTCTCTTTCTGCTAATAATTTAGCATGTCTTTCAGCCTGAGCTTTTACTTTTGCATCTTGAGCTAATTTTTTCATTTCTTCAGCTTTTTCAAGACGTCTTGCTTCTTCATCTTTTGCTTTTTCAGCAGCAGATTTACGACCGAGTTTCCATGTAGCACCGATACCGCCCATTACTTCATCACCAGAAGTGGAAATGCTTGCACTGAGCATGAAGTCTTGATTTGGATAATGGAATACACCAAGAGCAAGACCTGTTTCGCTCTTATACTGACCTACACCAATAGCGATTTCTGTTGGAGCTTCTGGGTCAAATCCCATAGTACGAAGGTTTGCGATAGCTGCAGACATAGCACCTACTTTATCAATGCGATCTTCTACATCACTCATACGATTTTCCAAACTACCTACTCTACCATCTAATTGTTCAATCTGACCATCAATTCTAGAAATTTCATTACGACGAATATCAGCTTCGGCATTTACTGCACCAACAAGATTTTGATTATCTTTATAATTCTGATTGTCTGTAATTTCTTTATCAAGTTTTGATGTATCTCCAACTTTATTATCAACTGCATCTACTTTATCATTTACTTTATTTACTTCTTCATTTGTTGCTAAATCGCCGATATTTGTGCCACCAATTATAGCATTACCATCTTTATCTGTAGAAATTTGTACTCCATTATATGTTCCACCAGTTACATTACCAGTTGTTCCATCAACTTTAAAGTTATCTCCAACAGATAAATCTCCACCAACTGTTACATCACCAGTTGTTGTAATATTACCGCCATTAATTGTTGTAGAACCACTACCATTTGCAAATGTTGTACCATCAGTAGTTGTAGTAACACTAGTATTTCCTACTTGATCTTTAATTCCTATTGTATTTTTATCATCAATATATCCTACACTACTGCTAGCTGTTGTTGTACCATTGCTAAAGGAAGAATGAACCCCTGTTGCACCACTAACAAAAGTATTAGTAATACCATTAGCATTATATTTAAGATCTAATGTACCATCTGCACCAAGTGATAAATCTCCTCCACCTACAACATTACCATTACCATCTGTAATAGCACCATTCAAATGAATATTATCTACATATAAATCTTTTGTAGTGATTGAAGAACCATTTATTACAGTTTCACCTGTTGTAATAGTTCCACCATTAATAGATGTAAAAGATACATTTTCTCCATTAGCATTTATAAATGTTGCACCATTTTTATCTAATATAAAACTGTTATTTCTAAAACCAAGACTTACACCTGTGTTATCTAAAGTGAAACTAGTTGTTGCTGCATAGCCCAAATCAAAACCACTTGTTCTATCCATATTAAAACGGTAATTACCAGCTTTTGATGTTATGCTTCCATATGGATCTACTACAAAATTACCATTAGCTGTAGAAAAACGACCTGTGTTATATATTTTTGTTTTTCCTTCAATTTGAGTATAATAACCTAATCCATCTTCGTTTTCAGTATTACGATCAATACCTGCTACATCAGTAGCTACTCCTCCTATATCTTTACCATTAACTATAAGATTAGTAGTTTTTATTGTGTCACCTTTTATTGTTGTAGAACCATTTCCTGTACTTGAAAAAATTGTTCCATTAGCATTTGTTGTTACAGAATTTGTTACATCATCTTTTGTAAAGCTATCTGTTACACCATTATAAGATACTTGGCTTTGTCCTATAGCACCTGTTGTTGCATTTGTAGATTTAATAGTAGTACTACCTGTACCCTTTACATCTAAACCACCAGCAGATAAACTTGCATATTGAGTTTTTACACCATCAACATCTTTGTACAATGTTAATCCATTTGCATTTAAGCCTACATTTTTACCAGATAAAGCTACACCTGCTTCATTAAGAGTCAATGTTGAAGAAGCTGTGTTGCTACCACCTCTTATTGTAGCTGTACCAGTATTACCATTTAAGCTTATAGAGGCTTGATTATAAGATGTTGCTTTTCCATCTTCACCATAAATATAACTTCCATAAGAAGTAATAGATGATGTACCACCATTTACACTAACAGATGTTTTGTCTGTAACATTATTATTAGTATCATATTTTGTAGAGCTAATACCTACTCCAGATGTATTCTGATTAATCGCTGTATCTATTTTTCCTGTAGTAGTTTTTAAAGATGTTGTATTAGAAATGCCACTAGTTGATACACTTGAACTTGCTACTTTAGTTGTTCCATCAGTACCATATACAGTATCTGTTACACCATTAGCACTTACTTGAGATGTTGTTTTATTATTAGTTTTATTATTTGTTACCGTATCTGTTACACCATTAGTTGCTACAGTAGATACTGTTTTATTTCCATTTGTATCTTCAGAAGTAGTAATTCTTAAGCTTGTACCAGTAATAGCACCTGTAGAACTAATACCACCAGTAGTATTACCATCTTCATCTTTTAATGTTAATCCACTAGTATTTAATGTTGCTGTTTTACCATTAGCATCTTTTAATGTAAATGTACTACCAGATAATGTTGCATTATTACCAGCAATTGATACATTGTTATTACTATCAACAGCAAATCCATAGTTACCTACTTTCAAGCTTGCACTATTTCCAGCTAAAGTTAAAGTTGATGTACCAACTGTTCCATTTTCATCTTTTTTAGTAGCACTTGCAGATATACCTCTTTTATCTTGATATATACTAGTACTCATTGTATTATTAGTAGATCCATCTATACTTAAATTTGTTGTTGTATTAACAATGCCATTTGTTGTTACACTTGAAGAAGCTACTTGATTGCCTTTTACATTGTATACTGTATCTGTTACACCTGTAGCACTTACTGTAGATGTTGTTTTATTCTTATTACCAGAAATCGCATCTGTTGTATTACTACCTTGTACAGTTGTTGTTACACTTGTAGGTCCTACTACTGTACCAGATGTATATGTTTTATTACCAGCTAATGTTGTATCAATTTTATTAGTAATTCCAGAATATGATGTAGTTGTAGTAGCTGCTATATCCTTTTTCATTGTTGATGTTCCAATATTTACCCAACTAGAATTCTTATCTGTAACATTCATTCCATCATTAGCTATAAGATTTCCAGTATTACTAATACCACCAACTTTAATACCATCAGCATTATTAATGCTTAATCCACTAGCACCTAAGCTTGCTAAAATTTTTCCATTTGTTGTATCTTTTAATGTAAATGTACTACCAGATAATGTTGCATTATCACCAGTAATGGAGACATTGTTATTACTATCAACAGCAAATCCATAGTTACCTACTTTTAAGCTTGCACTATCTCCACCTAAAGTTAAAGTTGATGTACCAATAGTTGCTCCATCTTCACCTTTTTTAGTAGCACTTGCAGATATACCATTACTATTTTGATACAAAGCAGTACTCATTTTCTTTCCTTCATTAGTACCTGTCATTACTAAATCTGTAGTTGTATTGGAAATGCCGCTAGTTGTTAAGCTTGAATTTGCTAATGCTTTACCTGTACTAACATCATTTACTGTGTTTGTTATACCACTAGTTGTTACACTGGATTTAGTTTTTAGATTTCCACCATCATCATATACTGTATCTGTTACACCTGTATATGTTACTGCAGATGTTGTTTTATTAACATTATCCGATTCTGACGGATTTTTTCCACCTCTAGCTGTTGTTGTCATTCCATTATATGAAATATCATTTTTAGTATAAGCCTCTGTAGTTGCATTTGTAGATTTAATACTAGATGTACCTGTTCCATTTACAGTTAATCCTGTAGATGTTAAGCTTGCATTTTTACCGCTAAATAATACATTGTTATTACTATCAACAGCAAATCCATAGTTACCTACTTTTAAACTTGCATTATCTCCACCTAAAGTTAAAGTAGATGTTGTTGTAGTTGATGTTTGATTATCAGTAACTATTTTTTTAGCTGTTAATGATACTTTACCATTTTCAATACCATTTGCAGCAGTATTTTTAAATACATTTATAGATGACAATTCTGTTCCACCGTCAGTGTATATTGTATCTTTTATAGAATTAGTTGTTACATTAGATGTAGCTCTAGTAAAACCACCCTGTTTTATAGTATCTGCTACTCCACTAGTTGTTACTTTTGATTCAACATAATCGCCCTCTGGTTTAATAGTATCAGATACTGCTTTTACAGTTAATCCTGTACCAGTAATAGCCCCTGCCTTAGTAATAGTAGCTGTTGCTTTCGTATTAATACCATCATAAATATTCAACCCATTATTATTTAAACTTGCTAATGTAGTACCAGTACCATTTTTTATAGTTAATCCTGTACCAGTAATAGCTCCTGTATTACTAATACTACCCACTACAATTCCCTTAGTATTTTTAACAGACAAACCACTATTATTCACAGCAAGATTACTACTATTTAAAGTAAATGCACCATAAGTAATTCCATCTGTTGTTGTTTGTTTACCAACATTAATAGCTAAACTTTTATTACCTAAAGTAATTGTAGATTGTTGACTACCTTATGCTCCAGCTGTAGCTGTGATAGTACTACCATTAGCTGTTACAGATGAATTTTTATCTGTACTTTCTATTTTAGTAGGTGTATCTGCTGCTGATACCACTGTATAACTTCCAAAAATGGAAGAAGCACACATTACTGCTGCTAAAATCTGGGCTTTTTTATTACTTGCCATAAAAATATCCTCCCTCGGTTTAGTAATTATTGCTCCAAAAAATAATAAAATAACTACTATTCATTTATATCCACCATTTAGACGGCTTTGATTTCTGTATAATATCGTCATGATATGTAGCTTCATTATCTTGTTCTTCTGTAAATAGATATTTTATATCCATTTCATTATTAAAAATCTCACTATTTATCTTTATTACTTCTTGGAATGTAAATTCCCCAACATGTTTTAGCTTATTTTCGATAATTTCTTCTGAACAATTTAGCAAATTAGCTAATATATGTGCTATTTCTTCTGTTTTATAGCCTTTTTTTACAATCTCATTAACTAAATTATTATACATAACATCGCTACCTTTCCAAATATGGAAATATTTTAGTTTTATTTTACTTCCATTTATGGAAAAAGTTAAATAACTCAAAGGAAATATTAAAATTTTTAGAAATCTATCAACTTTACACTAAAATTTATAAATGATATACTATTTCAATAATCCGAAATGGAGGAATAATATATTATGGAATCCTTTAAACCTATATTGGAAAAAATAAAAAAAATAAAACAAGAAAAAGGTTATACTAATGAAGTTTTAGCTCAAAAATCAGGTATTCCCCTCAGTACTTTGAATAAGATTTTATCTTCTGTTATCAAAGATCCCAAAATTGGTACTCTTATAGCTATCACAGATGCTTTAGATGTTAATATAAATTCATTGATTTATGATAATCTAAATATAAAAGATAAACCCAATCCAAAAGCAACTGATAACTTAGAAAAACTAGCTAATGAATATAATCTAAATATAGATGATATATCTTTTATTACAAAATATATCAATTTACCAGCTAAAGATCGTCAACATTTTCTTTCTTTATTAAGATTATTGACTTCAAAAAATATTGACAATTCTCCCGTTTTAACAAAACCAGATCACAAATTAACTATAGAAGAAAAACGTAAAATTGTTGAATATGAATTAGATCTAGAAGAAAAAAACCAAACATTATTAGCTTCCATTTCTTCAAATGGTTCATAAAAATCCATTAAAAAAAGGCAGTTTATGAAATTAATCATAAACTGCCTTTTCTACTATTATTTTTTATTTATTTATCCCAAAATAATCTGCTAAAATCAGCGTTGCATTATATTGTGGTTGATCAAAAGAACGACTGCTTAATTGGAACCAGCCATTGCCATTTCCTCTAGCACTAGCAACATACATTTCATCATTTACAAATCTTATCATCGTTTTATAAGTGAATTTTGTTGTTTTATCCCCATCTACCATCACAACATCATAAGAAAATACTGCTGTTTTGGTATTTTCTTCAACTTTTTCTTCTTGCTCAATAATTTTTGCTGAAGATACGTCAACATATCTATTTACACCGTTTTGTGAAAATGCTAATGGATAATTTGTATCATTATTCCAATAGCTAGCTGGAGTATATAATGCTGAAGCTTCAGCCATGGAAAAACTATTTGCCGTTAAAGCAAATATACATAAGGTAATAACCATCATAAAGTATTTAACTATTTTTTTCATAATAAAGTTCCTTTCTTATTATGACCGATACAAAATTATATCCTAACTTAATCATATCTTGTTTATCATCACAAGTCAATACAAGTCAATAAAAACAAAAAGAGCCTTTAGATTATAAAATCCAAAGACTCTACATTTTTAAAGTGGCGGAGCGAGAGAGATTCGAACTCTCGCACGGCGAAGCCGCCTAACGATTTAGCAAACCGTCCTCTTCAGCCTCTTGAGTATCGCTCCATGATATAAAATTTTAATAAAACTTAATGGAATACTGTATGCTATAATGGCAGGGGCAGTAGGACTTGAACCCACAACCAATGGTTTTGGAGACCACTACTCTACCAATTGAGCTATACCCCTAATTTAATGGGGCGACTAGTGGGGATCGAACCCACGCAATAACGGAGCCACAATCCGCCGTGTTGACCGCTTCACCATAGCCGCCATATTCCATTATAATGAGCCTAAAGGCTCTAACTGGCAACTTCCTATCCTCCCAGCACGTCTCCATGCAAGTACTTTCGGCCTC
>ERZ773177.1275-NODE-1275-length-10991-cov-5.38533_pt1 | contig 10991 bp, 15 predicted proteins | sample MGYA00580534_ERZ773177 | MGnify/ENA primary metagenome ERZ773177 (study PRJEB29015, sample SAMEA2737872) | human gut metagenome | biome: human gut; feature: human-associated habitat; material: faeces | place: China | collected 2012 ...
CGACTGCTCGATCGTTACCTCATACATCGCCCCTTTTCCTCCCGGTTCGTCGTCGCATAATTACAGTTTTTCCTTTTCTTCCGTTCGGCAGTGCGTACCGCCATGCCCTTGTCTTTCCAGCCTGTTCCCGTCTTTTCCCTTTTCTTTCTCGTCCCTTGTTTTTTCTCCTTTTCCTGCCGTTTTCCCACGCTTTTTCGCTCCGTTTTCTCCGGCCTGCGGTGTAATGTGATGACACATGGTGTAATGTGCATCCTAACATATTGCAAATCAATTATTTATCAATTTTTCTCCTATATATTTGCGGTGACAACATGAGTTATCAACACTAAAAATCAAAAATTATGGCAAAGAAAAATGCAAGGGAAGAACCCCCGAAACCGCAGGTCTCCGAAAACGAGCAGATGAGTGACATCGTGTTCATCCTTGACAAGATGGAACTGATTCTGGAAGCGGTGTCGCAAATCGGACAGGACGGAAAATTCAACACGGTAGCCGCCGACAGGCAGAACTGGAACTCCTTCCTGAAGATTGACCGCTATGCAGACGCCTTCGAGAACTTCATCAAGAACTTCTGGAGCCAGCTGAAAGACCCGACACGCTTCGGAATCCTCTCCGTCAAGGAAGACAGGCTGGACGACCCTGCCGTACAGCAGGCCATCGAGGACATCGCCGCAGGAAAAAAGACAAAAGCCGTGGAGGAATTTCTCAAGCAGTACGAGATTGTTCCGCGCAACAAGGAAAACCAAAGTATCAACCCCAAAAACCAAGAAGAAATGGCAAAGAAAAATGAAACCCAGCAGCAGGCTGCCGCAGCTGACAGCCAGCCGCAGAACCAGTCCCCCCAGTACCGTTACAACGAGTCCATGATCAACTGGGAACAGCTCAAGAATTTCGGAATCTCCCGTGAATACCTCCAGGAACGCGGACTGCTCGAACAGATGCTCAAGGGCTACAAGACCAACCAGGTCGTGCCCATAAGCATGAACTTCGGCTCGGCCGTACTGAGAACGGACGCACGTCTGTCCTTCCAGCAGTCCATGGCGGGCGAAGTGGTGCTCGGCATCCACGGTATCCGGCAGAAACCCGACCTTGACCGACCGTACTTCGGACACATCTTCTCCGACGAGGACAAGAAGAACCTGCTCGAAACGGGCAACATGGGGCGTGTCGTGGAACTGAAAGGACGCAACGGGGAATATATCCCATCCTTCATCAGCATCGACAAGCTGACCAACGAGGTGGTCGCCATGAAAGCGGAGAATGCTTTCATCCCGAGGGAAATCAAGGGAGTGGAACTGACAGAGCAGGAGCAGAATGACCTGCGTGAAGGCAAGAAGGTCTATGTAGAGGGCATGATCGCCAAATCCGGCAACGAGTTCAACGCCTTCATTCAGGTGAATGCCGAACGCAGGGGTGTCGAGTTCATTTTCGAGAACGACAAGCTCTTCAACCGCCAGACACTCGGGGGCGTGGAACTGACACAGAAACAGATTGAGGACCTGAACGCTGGAAAAGCCATCTTCGTGGAGGGAATGCAGCGCAAGGACGGCGAGGTGTTCTCCTCCTACGTGAAGTTGGACGAGGCGACAGGCCGCCCGTCCTACACCCGCTATAATCCGGACTCTCCGGAAGGCGCACGCGAAATCTATATTCCCAACGAAATCAACGGGGTGAAGATTACGGCGGAGGAACAGCAGCAGCTCCGTGACGGCAAGGTGATTTTCCTCAATGACATGGTGAACCGCAAGGGAGAGGAATTCTCCTCCTTCATCAAGGCCGACCTGGAAACGGGACGCCTGAGCTACTCCCGTACGCCGGACGGCTTCGAGCAGCGCGAGGATTTCAAGATTCCACCCAAGGTATGGGACGTGGAACTGACCAGACAGCAGCGTGCGGACCTGCAGAGCGGAAAGGCCGTGCTGGTGGAAGGCATCAAGGGATATGACGGGAAGACCATCTCGCAGTACGTCAAGGCGAACTTCAACCAGGGGCGTCTGGACTTCTACAACGAGAATCCTGACCGCAAGCGTGATGCCTCGCAGCGCAATGTGGTGGCCAACAGCCAGCGACAGGAACAGGGAAACCGCAAGTCAAAAGGTGCGAGCATTGCCTGACAACAGGTTACTGAAAAATGAATGTTGAATCAAAAAAAAGAAAGAAATATGAAAAAGGAAAACGGAAACGACATGCCTTTCAAGGCTGATGAAGTGAACTGGGACGAACTCTCCGGTATCGGTATCATGAAGGACGAGCTGGAACTCTCCGGCGAAATGGACACCCTCCTCAGGGGAGAGAAAACGAAAGTGATGTCCCTGAGCCTCGTGCTCCTCGGCGTGGACGTGGTGATGGACGCCACGCTCCAACTGGTCCGTAAGGGCGAGTCCCCGCTACTGGAAATCCAGGGAGTGACACCGCTGGGCAAATAATCTGGGAGCAATTATCAAGTAAACCGATGTCTTACCGCCGTTTCCTGTCTTCCGCATGGAAAACGGGAAACGGCTTAATTTTTATCTTACAATATGATAGCAATCATCGCAGAAAAGCCGAGTGTAGGCATGGACATTGCCCGTGTAGTCGGGGCTGATACAAGAAATGACGGCTACTGTTCCGGTAACGGATATATGGTGACCTGGGCACTGGGACACCTCGTGTCACTGGCCATACCGGACACTTATGGTTATACGAAAACGGCGGAGGAGGACTTGCCGATGCTGCCGGACCCGTTCCGCCTGGTCTCCCGACAGATGCGCACGGACAGGGGAATGGTTACGGACATCGCCGCCTCAAAACAGCTGAAAGTCATAGAAAGCGTGTTCAACCGCTGTGACAGCATCGTCGTGGCTACCGATGCCGGTCGTGAAGGGGAACTTATCTTCCGCTGGATATACGACTTTCTGGGCTGCACGAAACCGTTCAGACGCCTGTGGATCTCCTCGCTTACTGACGAGGCCATACGAAAAGGTCTGGAGGAACTGAAGGACGGCTCGGAATACGACAGCCTGTATACCGCCGCCGACAGTCGCGCGAAGGCAGACTGGCTGGTGGGCATGAACGCCAGCCGTGCCCTGGCCATCGTTTCCGGCTCGTCCAACAACTCGATCGGACGGGTGCAGACTCCGACGCTCGCCATGATATGCAGCCGCTACAGGGAGAACCGCAGTTTCGTATCCACACCATACTGGCAGCTGCATGTCACCCTCAATGGCGGCACGTCACACCGCCGCTTCTTCCATCCCGCGACCTTTGACGACAGGCAGAAGGCGGAAGCCGCCTACCGCAGTCTCTCTCCCGATTCTTCGGCGACGGTCACGAAGGTGGAGCGCAGGAAAAGCCTGCAACAGCCGCCGTTGCTCTACGACCTAACGGCACTCCAGAAGGACTGCAACGTGCACCTCGACCTGCCCGCAGCAAAGACGCTGGACATCGCCCAGTCGCTCTACGAGAAGAAGCTCATTTCCTACCCGAGAACGGGAAGCCGGTATATCCCGCACGATGTGATGGCCTGCGTGCCCGGTCTGTTGGAAAGGATAATGGCCATGCCCGAATTCGCCACAAGTGCCGGAATCCTTGACTTTGCGCGTCTCAACACCCGTAGCGTGGACGACCGTAAAGTGACGGACCACCATGCTCTCATCACGACCGGCATCGCACCCGAAGGGCTTTCCGAAGCGGAGGAGGCCGTCTATACGCTGATAGCCGGACGTATGCTGGAGGCGTTCTCGCCCTGCTGCGAGAAGGAACTGATTCTTATGGAATGTCGCCTGGACAACATGGATTTCCGCTCGAAAAGTTCCCTTGTCGTCAGTCCGGGATGGCGCGGCATCTTCTGCAGGAAAGAGGACAGGCAGGACGACGAGCCGGAAACCGACGAGGGTACGGCCGTATTTGCCGAAGGGGACACGGTTCCTGTTTCAGGATTCGGACTGTCCCAGAAGAAGACCGTGCCCAGACCGCTCTATACCGAGGCCACGCTGCTGGCAGCAATGGAGACCTGCGGCAGGGAGATAGCCGACGAACAGGCACGCGAGGCCGTGAAGGAGCTGGGCATCGGCACGCCCGCCACAAGAGCCGCCATCATCACCACACTGTTCAAACGTGACTATATCGCCCGCTCCGGCAAGAGCATCGTCCCCACGGAAAAGGGACTCCATATCTACGATGCGGTGAAGGACATGCTCGTGGCGGATGTTTCCCTGACAGGAAGCTGGGAGAAGACCCTGCTCCAGATAGAGCGGCACACGCTCGGACCGGACACGTTCATGGCATCCATCACGGACTACACCCGCAAGGCTACCCGTGAAATCCTGAACCTCAGCCTTCCGGCGGCAGCCGCCCGCACATTCACCTGTCCCAAATGCAAGACCGGACACATTATCGTCAGGGAAAAGAGTGCCCGTTGCGACAATAAAGGGTGCGGACTGACCGTGTACCGCAGATTCCTGAACAAGGAACTGACGGACCAGCATCTGGAACAGCTTTTCTCCTCCGGTTCCACACGCCTTATCAAGGGATTCAAGGGAAAGAAGGGCGTGGCTTTCGACGCTTCGGTCACCTTTGACGCCGGGTTCACCCTGACACTCTCGTTCCCCAAAAACGGGAACGGCAGGAAAAGGAAATGATGAAGCCATCCCGATTCGCGGGGCAAAGGTCGCAGCCCGCCCGTTTCCACCGGCAAGGTCAGGCCTTACGGTTTCTGGGAAAAATCATCCTCGCCAGAGGCTCCGGTATTTTTCCCGAAAACCTTGCCTGTGGAGGCGGACTGCAAGAAAGCCCCTGAAACCGGGAATGGCATTCCCGCCAAACAAATGAAGATTATGAAAGCAAAAGAACGTATCAGAAAGATAGCGGACAGCAGATGGGCAAGGACACTCGCGCTGGCCGTAACAGCAGCCATCATATTCAGCTGGCTCTATTCCCACGGTATATCGCCTGTATGGACTGCCGTGGCCATCATCTGTTTCAGGGGACTCTTCAGGTTCCTCTACCGTATAGCCTGTTTTCTCGTGGCATTGGCAATCATTCTGTGCATACTGAGTTTTCTGGTCTTCTGAAATCTGACGATATGGAACATGCACGGAATTTATCATTGCAGCATAAGGGAGCTGTCCGGGAGCGGGCGGCTCTTTTTGTATCCGTCACAGCCGGAAATGACACGGAAAGAAAAAGGGAATGGACGGAAAACACAGACATTGGCAAACCGAGAACTACAGGGCAAAGTTGGCAAACGCTTCTTGTCGGACGGCAAGGTCAGGCCGCAAGCGGTTTCGGAAAAAATCATCCTCGCTGCGCTCCGGTATTTTTCCCGAAAACCCTGCCTTTCCGGAAGCATTTGCCGTTGGGCCCTTGTAGTTCAACGGGCTGCCAAAGCCCGGGTATTCACAGTTAAAAATTAAAGAATATGCAACAAGCGATCATCACAAGACAGTCACCAGCTCCGATAGGGATGCCCGTGACAAGAAGACCAAAAGTACACGTCCCGCAACCGGCAATCAAGCTGCCGCCAAGGGGAACCACAGGTCCCGTTCACATCTCAAAGCTGCTGAACCCCGTTCTGGAAATATGCAGACATCCGGATAGGAACAGGCTGCTGGCTGAATTATTCAGCGAATATTGAAACACATCGTCTAATCATTTAATATCTGAAATTATGTTTTTTACAGCAATCCACCAGATGATGACGGAAAGCGTGGACCTCACGATCGTCATCCGCAAGACAAACGGACAACTGACCGTTTCCACATTGCCCAAATCGAACGGACTCAAGGACGAGGCCCAGAACCACATCGTGCCGCTGACTGTCACGGGCACACCGCAGGAACTTGACACAGGATTCCTGCAGGCAGTCACAAGACCGATACAGAAAGCGTGCGGGCTGATCTCCAACATGGCACAGTTTGAGGCACAGGCGGACAAGGCCGCCGCCAGCAGCAAGGCCGCCAAGGAAGCGAAATCCAAGGAGACGAAGGAAGAACGCGAGAAACGGGAGAAGTACGAGAAACTGATGAAGAAGGCGGAAGAACTGACAGCCGCCAGGAACCATCGGGAAGCCGTCAGCGTGCTTACACAGGCGAAAGCACACGCGAATGCCGCCCAGTTGAAGGAAATCGAGGAGAAGATAAAGGCAGCCGACACGGAAATGAACCGGGGAAGCCTCTTCGACCTAATGGAACAGGAGGCACAGCCGGAACCTTCGGTACAGCAGCAACAGCCACACTCCCAACAGCCAGTATACACACAGAACCGGTACAGAGAAATCCGCAACCGCAACGTCCGCAACAGCCGGTACCGCAGAGACCACAACAGGCATACACGCAGCATCCGCAACAGCCAGGAATATGGCCACCGCAACAACAGCCGCCACAGCCGCAAGCAAGACCGCAGATACAGCCGCACGCGCAATACGTACAGCTGACAGGCGGACAGCAGCCTTCCCAACCTCAATATCCGCCGCAGCCTGAAATTCAGGACTGGCAGGAAGAACGGTTCATGCAGGAGGACGAACAGCAACCGTACCTCTCCGATCAGGAACACCCCGCATACAGTGAGAAGGACTACGAGGAATACATCGATTTCCCGCAGTCCATGCTGGAACCCAAGTATTCACCTTATCAGACAGTTTAAGACATGGCACTCGAAATTAAAGGAATGACACGCTCATTCAGATTCAAGAAAGGAACAGAGTATATTACTCTTCAGGACCCGGATCCGAACATCTCGCCGGACATGGTCATGAACTACTATTCGAACATGTACCCGGAACTGACGACGGCTACCGTTCACGGACCGGTCATCAGGGAGGACATGACAGAATATGAGTTCAAGACAACTATCGGAACAAAAGGATAAAGGATATGGCAAAGGACTACAGAAAAAAGAAGAAATCATGTGTACCATTGGACGGATATCAGGCGGAACAGCTCGCGAGACTTATCATTGCGGAAACCGAAAGGAAGGTGCATTACGGCACGGAAAGGAAGAAACGGATTGCGGCACCCAGCGGTGCCGTAATTCTTTTCTGAACACCACATTCACGCCGATGCCTCCGCCGGAACTGTTCTCGGAAAGTCCTGACGGAAAGCCGTGCAACCTGATCACGCGGGAAAACTACGAGTACCTGCGTGATTCCTTTTTCAGATATGCGAGTCTTATGAAAAAGGAAGCGGTACATGCACCGGGACTCACAATGGCGGAAGGAATAACGAGACTGCATGATGAAATGAGCGACCTTGTCGGCAATGACATGAATGTAAACATCGAGCAGGATGGGGAAAGACTCATTTTCCGTCTCTGGAAATGCCACAGATGGGGAGAACTTACGCTGTATTACTTCCCTGTGAAATTTGTGGAAAATCTCGGGCCGGAACTGAGACGCATATCTGTCACCTTCATCCACAACCTGATGCAGGCAAACGGAATTGACACCATACTGGACGAGGATGACACGGAATATGCGCTTACCTGGCTGGCTGAAGAGAATGACGACGAACAGGACGACAGGAAAAAACGGCTGAAACTGCTGCATTCATACGAGAAAGGCAGGATACACAGTCTGCTCAGGAGAGTGGAAAGAGCTGAAGGACGTGCATTATGTCACCTACAAGGACTCCGTGGAGCAGAACCTGATGGCGCTGGTGCTTACCAAAGAGCGGCTGAACGAGTTCATCAAGACGGGCGAAGTAAAGGAACAGTCGGAAATCTTCGAGGAGTTCGACGTCACCATGTCCGTCATCGAGAGCCTGCTGGTCAGGGAACGGGACAGCGAAGGCAAGATACACATCAGCTGGGGAAGCCAGCGCATCATGAACTGAAAAATGGAAAAACAAATGAGAAACCGCAGATTCCATTCCACAGGCAAAGGTAGCCCGCCCCCTTACCGGCAGGGCAAGGTCATGCCGCAAGCGGTTTTCGGGAAAATCATCCTCGCCGGAGGCTCCGGTATTATCCCGAAAAACCCTGCACTGCCGGGGTGCGGACCTTTTGGAGCCTGTGGAATGAAATCCCCGGTTCCGAATCATAAACTATAATGAAGAATATCATGGACTTGAATCAGGCAGAAGTGGCAGTGACCACGCAGCATCTCATAGACATGGGGCAGGAAAAAGACAACCTGCTGCAAATGTCCGACTTCGGCGACATGGGGGAATTCCTGTGCACCTGCTCCGAACTGTTTCCCGAAGAGGAAACTCCGGAATACAGGTACACGAGATGGGAGGAAATCCCGGACCTGCTCATCAACCGGGAATGGCTGTGTTCCAACTTCTTCGAGATAAGGGAGGCGATGGAACAGCTGGAGGAACCCGACAAGGATTGCTTCTTCGACTGGTGTGACCGTTACGGGCATGACATCAGTACGGAAGACCCGCACCTGCTGGTGGCGCACTATATCGAACTTTATGGAAATGCGGCCTATATCGACGATGAGCCTTGCCCGGACAGCGGGGATGACAGCCTGCTGTACTATCCGGGCATATCAAGCAACTATTTCGACACGGGTATTCCCCGCTTCGAGGTATTCGATGACAATTACGATTAAAGCGTATAAACATATACAAGATGGAAATCAACTTCAAAGGACCGGTAATGCCGGTTGACCCCTATTCGCAAATGGCGTTTGTGGAGATACTGAACATTCTCCTGACGGCAGGGCACATCGTGGATGTGAACAGGTTCCTGATAAACAGGAATGCCAATCCGCTATTCGGCTCGTTGTCAGGATATTTCAGATGGTCATTCTCCGACAACCACTTTACCCTGTGGCAACGGGTGGAATACAACTCGCCGCTCTGCTTCAGCCGGCGCATATTCAGCATCCATTTCGGGATGCTGGCAAGCCGTGACAGGAAAAGAGACAATACGGTAATGAACTAAAAACATATCAATATGAGTCACCAGGTAATTACAAGAATGGCATACAATGCCAAAACCAAGCAGATAGAAACTTGGCAGCATTCCAACAACGTGTGGCCGACAACAGACCATTTTTATGCATTGGATGTGAAAACAGACGAACAGATGTTTGAATTCATAACATTGATAGCAAACGGATTGTGGCAAGGGCGCAAATGGCGTAAAGCATTCAAGACACTTTTTGAAGAATATCCGGAATTGGTCAGGTCCTCATACGAGCACGAGCTTAGAGGCCAACCTTGGAAGGCATACTGTGCCATTTGCAAAAAATATGAGGAACTTGCCCAAAGCAAATGCAATGAAATAGTTGCGCGATTCAGGCAACTTACCGGGATTGTCTGACCCAAACAGATGCAAAATATATGGAAGAGATAAAGATTTCAAACAGACAAATCGCGCTGATGGCTTTCGACCGGTTGCGCAAGGAAGACAAGACAGATTCCGCATTGAAACTCGCACGGTGTATGCTGCATGGCACAAGCATATCTCTTGGCATAGGTGATATCGACTGGGAGATAGACAGGGCAATACAGCAGTGCGGAGGAGTGCCAAGAACAGGATACAGATACACGGCTTATTTCCACTTCAACCGGAATACGGAAATGGCAAAGGAAATATATGACAAGATCGTGAAGGAACTGTATGGTTAGGAAACAACACGGAGGCGGCTTGAAGGCCGCTTCCGTCATTTATAACGGTATGTACGGGAAAAGGAATCCTGCCGTACACAGGTAACAGAAATGGATGAACAGAAAACATTGACATTGGATTTCATCAAATCCCTGATGGAACCGGCCTATACACTAATATGGACGGACTACAATGACAATCTTGACAATCATTGCGGACTGATTCAAAAATGCCTTGACAGCAAGAGCCGCGAACATTTGTGGGAAAAGGCAGACGAGTGGTACAGCGATGCCGAATGGGAAGCTGTCCGTGAGATTATTGCGAAACTGAAAGAGGAATGTGCCGTATTCCATGACTTTGACGGGGAAGCGGTCGATGACTTCTTCGATGAATACGAAGATGAAATCCGTGACGAGATTTACAGCCGCAACGATTCGGACGTGGTGAAGGAATTGGTAAGGCACACGGACGACATTCCTATCCGTGTGGAGATGCTTTCCAACTATGACTGCATCAACTCCAACTGGTTTGAATCGCAAGGCGGTTACAGGTACGAGGAATCCTACTTCGGGGACATGGTGGACAGCCTGAACCTCAATCCGGCGAGAGTAAAGAAAATCTTGACAGAGCACGGCTACAGGGCTTACGGGCGTTTCCCGAACCGTAAGAACCGGAACGGCAAGGAGCAGGTTTCCTACGAACAATTCTACGAGGAACTTATCAATTCCTGCTGCGGGGCGAACCTGCTGACTTACATCGGCAGGGTAAGCCTGAAAGAGCTGTATGAAGCCGACTTTTCATTGAAAGAGGTCATTATCCCCAAAGGCAACTGTTGCGGACTTTTCAGTTCGACGTATGGTGGTGGAAGCCTGCTTGAAATGGAACTGAAACGGGACGTAAAGCTGAAATTGGAAGTCAAGGACTATCATGGTTTCCGCTTCCGGCTGGATGACGAACGTTCCAAATATGACTGTTCGGTCCGGCATGTATATGGGGTGGACGACTCCTTTTTCGGAGATGCGGTTCGCATTGTATCCTGATAAAATCAACTAATCAACAATCAAATCATAGAAGATTATGGAAAAATACGATGTAAAAGTAAGGTACATCTTCGAGGGTACTTACACAGTGGTGGCGGAAGACCGTGAAGAAGCGGAAAGCATGGTGGCGGAAGACTGCGGTCTGGTATTGGGCGGCAACATCCACACAACGCGGGATGACGATGAAGTGACGGACTGGAAGTTCGGTTGTCATCCGGACTTGCAGGTTCTCTCCGTAAGGCAGCGAGGCGGGAAATCCCCCATGTCGGTGTTCGGAGACAGGATCGAAGAACTGCGAAAAGACATCATCGAAGCGATACGGCAGTTGCTCCATGACCATGCCATGAACGCGATACGGTTTCCGGAAGAGGATTATGACCCGGTCTGGGTGATATGGTTTGGCAAGAACGGAGA
>ERZ773177.1277-NODE-1277-length-10942-cov-3.61642_pt1 | contig 10942 bp, 8 predicted proteins | sample MGYA00580534_ERZ773177 | MGnify/ENA primary metagenome ERZ773177 (study PRJEB29015, sample SAMEA2737872) | human gut metagenome | biome: human gut; feature: human-associated habitat; material: faeces | place: China | collected 2012 ...
ACGAAGGACGACTTCCAGAATAAGTAAAAACATAATCTAAGACAGGCGGCCAGCCACGAAAAACGCATGAGTAAATAAATTGTGAACATGCCCCTTTTCTGGTAAAATTAAAAGAAAAGGGGCGTTGGTATATGCAGGAATTATTAGATTGGCTGGAATACATAGAAGATGATCGCCAGCAAAGAAAAATTCGTCACACATTAAAAGATATTCTTGTTATTGTGTTGTTCGCAACGTTAGCGAATGCGGATGACTGGGTAGAAATGGCATTGTTTGCGGAAAATTATCAGGACTATCTTCGTAAGTATATCGAGTTAAAGAACGGGATTCCATCCCATGATACGATCAGACGTGTTATGGGGATGATATCACCAGAAATCTTACAACAACTCTATGGAAAATGGCAGGACCGATTAAATCAGGATGATGGAGAGCTGCTGAAAAAAATCATCTGTATTGATGGAAAAACCATGCGTTCCAATAAAAGGGGAGCTGGAAAGGCAGCTCACATTGTATCCGCGTGGAGTAAAGAGGATGGTTTTTGTCTTGGACAAAAAGCTGTTGAAGAAAAAAGCAATGAAATCGTAGTGATTCCAGAATTGTTGGATAAGATCCAGATAAAAGGCCAGACCGTAACGATTGATGCAATGGGAACACAGACTGCAATAGCGGAAAAAATAAAGAAAAAACGGGCAGATTATGTTCTTGCATTGAAGAGAAATCAAAACAGCCTGTATGAGGATGTGCAGGAATACTTTTCGGATGAAGAGTTTCAAAAAAGAATCCGTGCGAGCGGTAATTACAAAAAGACACAGGAAAAGGCACATGGTCAGGTTGAAATAAGGGAGTATTATCAAACAGAAGATATTAAATGGTTAAGTCAGAAAAAGAACTGGAAAGGGCTGTCCAGTATCGTGATGGAAAAGAAAACGATAGAGAAGGATGGAAAGAGAAGGATAGAGTATCGTTATTTTATCAGTAGTTTAAAGGCAGATATAGAGCAGATCAGTCGTGCAGTCAGAGGACATTGGAGTATAGAAAGTATGCACTGGCATTTGGATGTAACATTCCGGGAAGATGCAAACACAACGTTAGATAAAATGGCAGCACAAAATTTGAATATCATAAGAAAATGGAGCCTAAGTATTTTGAAGCCGGCACAAATGACAAGGCATAAGTTGTCGATGAGAAAGAAAAGGTTCGTAGTTAGCATGCGTCCAATTCAGTATCTGGAAGAACTTTTAGAAGCTTAAAAATAGCTGAAAACAGAATTGGTGGTAGACAATCATTCATGCGTTTGTCGTGTTTAGACGGTGGGTTAAGGTAGCCGGAAGTGGAGGTTTGTGCTATACTTGCGTTATGGGAACGTGAAAATCAAAAAACAGACACAAATATTTGTTACAGTATCATATTATTTTCGTATGCAAGTATAGAAAGAAATTGCTGATGTCAAAACAAATATCAGATGATATAAAGCAGTTTTCTTATGAGATATGTCAAAAGCATAAAGTCATTATCAGATATATGGAGGCAGATAAAGATCATATTCATTACATGATAGAAACAGAACCAACAATGTCTATCAGTAAAATAGTAAATCTGATGAAGAGTTATACAACCTATCATATTTGGAAAAGATATCCGGATTATCTACGAAAACATTTCTGGAAAGAACATAACTATTCAGTGCCTTCATAGTTACGAGCAAAAATCCATTCCAGATCAGCTTCGCTGATGGGATTTTTGCTTTCTATCCTATGTGTTCTTACGGTCAGCGCAGCATATGCGCAGACCTACTGAATAGTTACGTTTATTATACTGTGAGCCACCCCAAAAATGACCCACGGACTGTATCTTATACGATTCATACGGGAATGTCAAGCGGCAATCGCAAAAAAGCCCGAAAATCCTGAAAAATCGGGAAAATTTCCCGGTATACCAGAACCTTCGGGCTTTCAAATTCTCATCAGCCGACTCTCAGTCTGAATTTCTGCGCTTCCTTCTCGGAATCCACGCGCTCGATCACAGCACCGAGAGAGCGGAGTTTCTCTTCAAAATTCTCGTAGCCGCGCTCAACATAGCCGATCTCGTCCACAGTCGTGTATCCATCTGCGGCAAGACCTGCAAGCACAAGAGCCGCGCCTGCGCGAAGATCCGGCGCAACGACCTGAGCCCCTGTGAAGCTTCCGACACCGTCAACGATGGCAACACTGCCTTCCACCTTGATATTCGCGCCCATGCGGGAAAGCTCATCCACGTATTTGAAGCGATTCTCAAAGATACTCTCCGTCACAACACTTGTCCCATCTGCCAGGGCAAGTGCCACCGTCATCTGAGGCTGCATATCGGTCGGGAAGCCCGGATACGGGAGTGTCTTAAAGTTCATGTGACACTGTCTCGGTTTTCCGACTACGCGGATCTCCTCGTCGAACTCAACGACCTCACAGCCCATCTCGGTGAGCTTTGCGGAGATCGCCTCCAGATGCTTCGGGATCACATTTTTTACGGTAATATCACCGCGGGTGATCGCTGCGGCACACATAAATGTTCCGGCCTCGATCTGATCCGGGATGATCGAATAGTTTGTTCCGTGAAGACGTCTTACACCTTTGATACGGATCACATCCGTACCTGCGCCTTTAATGTTTGCGCCCATACTGTTTAAGAAGTTTGCGACATCAACAACATGCGGCTCTTTTGCCACGTTCTCAAGGATCGTCTCGCCTTCCGCCATCGTTGCGGCCATCATGATATTGATGGTAGCGCCGACAGAAACCACATCCAGATAGATATGACTTGCCACAAGATCGATCGCGTGGGCCACAACAGCACCGCGGACGATCTTCACATCAGATCCCAGTGCACGGAATCCCTTTAAGTGCTGGTCGATCGGACGGCTTCCGATCGTACATCCGCCGGGAAGCGGAACCTCCGCACTCTTATATTTTCCAAGAAGCGCGCCGATAAAATAATATGACGCGCGGATTTTTCTCATATGCTCATCTTCCACGGTCACCGCGTGGATATTTTCCGCATTGATCTTTACAGTATGGCGGTCAATACGCTCAACCTTCGCTCCAAGATGGCTGATTGCCTCTAAAAGAGCATTGATATCGCTGACATCCGGGAGATTATCGATCACAACGTCATCATCGGTCATGATCGCCGCCGCTAAAATTCCCAGAGCCGCATTTTTTGCGCCGCTTATAGTTACTTCTCCTACAAGCGGATTTCCGCCCTTCATGATGTACTGTTCCATTACGCACCTCTATCTATATATCTAAAAAGGGACAGAGCTATCCCGCATTCGTCCCAGCTTGTTTTCGTTATGATTATAACATATCTGGGAAAAATGTAAAGTTTTTCTTAAGGAACGAAACCTATAGGGTTGGCACGCAGCATATGAAATCATACCCCGCTGCCCCAAGCACCTGGTTCGCCGTCTCCATGGACAGCACTTCTGTTGCCCCGCTCTCTGGATGATACACACGGACATGTGTCTGGTCATAGCCGGTCAGGTACATGGACGTTCCCTCTCCAGTGTAGGCTAACACCGGAATGTTCTGTCCCACAAAGTATAACACCTGGATGATCGTGCTGCCGGAGGCGTCCAGAAGGAAGGTTCCATCCTCCATCGTCTGGTTTATCTCAAAGGAATCGAGGTAGCGCTCCATCAGCCTTGACGCCGATGTGATATCCCTGATATAGGAAGCGCTCGCCCTGTTTCCGCGCACCCAGATGATCCGGTCACGTCCCGCTGTCACGAATCCCATACTGTTGTACGCCGTCTCCGCCGCGTCCGAGAACTCCACAAACCGTCCGAGGAATCTGCCCCGTCCGTAGGCGTAAAACTCTGTTTCCCTGCAGGCTGCTGTCGCGATCGGCTTTACAGTCTCGCTGCTCTCCGCAAGCTTCGGGGATGTCTGGCGGATCTTCTTTGCCGTCTCGATATCCCTGTCGAGCTGGACAAACAGGACCTGTCCTTTCTGATCCGACGCGTACCAGCCGATATCGTCGGCCTTTCCCGGAAGGATCTCCGCGTTGCAGACCAGCGTGTCCGCGGAATATGTCCCGAAGAATCCGTCCTTGCTTGTCACAGTCTTCATATGGATCCGGCTGTCATTCACAGACACCTCGCGGATCCAGGAACCTGGCTTCTCATAGTGCATCACGGACTTCATCTCCCTGTCCACGATATCGATGCTCTTTAAATAGACTCCCATTACACGGCCGTTGGACATCAGGTAATCCCCGCTGTCTCCGGTTCCGTAGATGCAGTCATTTCCGACAAAGCCGAAAATTCTTGATACGGACCCCGCCTGTCCGCCGAGCTGGGCCTTGTCCCCGGTGTCGAGATCCATGATCTGGATCGTCTGGGAATCCCAGATTCCTGTATTTTCCTGCCATGCCGCCCGGGAGTGATCCGCGCTGACCGCAAACTGGGCCTTTGTGAGACCGGAAGCAAGCGCCACATACTCCAGGCTCTTCAGATCGATCCCGTAGATTCCATGGTCCATATAGAAATAGAAGATTCCGTTCGTTCCGCGGTGTGCGAGGACGGAGAGATCGTCCTTCAGCTCCTCAAAAGGTTCCGTGGATGGAATAAAAAATTTCTCCTCCAGGGCATTCTGGTCCATCGCATAGTGATAGTAGGCGATTCCCGTGCTGCCCTCATGGGTTCCGCGGTTCATTCTTCCGTAGACGATAAAATCGATTCCGCCGTCCTCATCCACAGAAAGGATCTCGACGCCATGTTCCGGCACGTTGTCACGGATATCGTCGGATGCCGCGCCGCCGAAGGCGAACACTCTGGCTCCAACATTCTCGCCACTGTCGTATGCCCACAGCTCCCGGCCTGTCACAAACGCTGTGTACTGGCCCCCAGCACTCTTTACGGCATGGCCTCCGTCACCGTTTCCGATTCCCAGAATGATCCGTTTTCCAGAGAACAGATCGGAATCTCCTGTGAAGAGCTCCGTCATGGTCCTCTCGTAATCCATCATGTAGATTCGCTGGGATGCCCACTTCATTGTAAAGTTTTCTGTCACCTCGTAGGTTTCCGTCTTCTCGCCATCCTTCGCCGTCACATGGGTCGCGATCTCCACATTGGCGAGATTTCCGGACAGTTCCTTTAATTTCGTGTATGCCTCACCGGTCCGCTCCACGCCCAGAGAGCCCCATGCGAGCTGGGTGAAAGTGTCTTTTAACGTCACAGTTCCCAGTGCCGAACTGTTTGCGCTGGGGGATGTCTCCATATACATGGCCAGGCTCTGGGCATCGCTGTACTTGTATGTCTTTGAGGAAAACTCCTCCGCCAGTGCCAGCATCTCGTTCACATGGCCCTGGTCCTGCTCCACGATCCGCATGTAATACCAGGCCTCGGATCCGTCGGGAAGACTCGCGCAGACGCCGAGAAGATACTCTTTTCCTGTCTCAAGAAGATTCTGGATCAGAAGCTCTGCACTTACGGCATTTTCGCTGTCTCCATTTATGGCTGCATCAAGAGATGTGACCTGGGTGCGCTCGATCAGATTTTCTGTGTCGAGGCTGCGGATCTCATAGCGCAGTCCCTGGATCTTTGTCGTACCGGCAAACCGTACCTTGAGTTTCCGGTCTTCCGGAAGTACGATCAGGCTGCCGCGGTCTGCGGTCACACCGCGCTCCTCCGTCTGGCCGAACACCGGCGCCATCTCCCGCTCTCCCATCGTCGCATAGAGTACCGGAAATTTCGCTTTCTCCATCGCCGTGTACTCCGTGATTCCATGCTCTTCTTTCTTCCCAACTGGGTGTATAAAATAAACGATCACTGCCGCCACAAAAATAAGCAGCAGGATCATGACTTTCTTGCCGGTCTTCATCTTACTGTTCCTCGCTCTGTCTATCTGTCACTGCTCTGATTTTCCATTCTGTTTAAGATCCGTCTCCTGTAGATCTCATTTATAAACAGTACCTGTAAAAGATCCTGTCCTTCTTTACCACCTGCGGTCTCCTCCGGATGACGCTGTCTCACTTTTGAAAGCTCCCGGTATAAGAATTCCCGGTCCGGGTATTCGTCATACATGGGACTTCCAGGGTATTCCAGAAGATCGCATGCCTCCTCCGCCAGGATCTGGTTCTGCTTTGCCGATGCCGGATAGAGACCTCGAAGATAATCTATCTCTGACCGGGATTCATTTCCGGTCAGCTCCGTTTTTCCGCTCTGCTCCTCTCTACGGTAAAGCATCCAGGGGACTTTCTTTGGCCCTTCGGACGAACAGGTCCTTTCTGGGTTAAAAATTCCGTAACCCTTTTTTACTTCCAGGGGATATCCCCGGTAAATCTTCTCCATAAAAACGTTCCCGCTCCTTTGCTGATCCCTATACAGGATTATCATATGCAAAAAGAGCGGGAAAGCTACCATTTCACTTTACTATGATCGTACCATGATCGGCTGATCAGGCTGTTCTTATCTGTTTGCAGACAATATTGTAAACGTACATCCTCTCAGCGCAATGCTCTTAGAACAGTTTCTTCGGGTAAACGCCTGCATCTACCAGCTTCTGGATTGATGCGACAACTGCCGGTTTGTCTTCCTTATAAGTAACTCCAAACCATTTATCCTTTGTCTCAAGCACACGGACAGTTCCTTTTCCACTGTGGATGCATTCGTCGATCACTGCCGGAAGAAGATACTCCGCCTTCAGATCTCCCTCTTTCACATTAGAAAGGAACTCCGGGAATCCCTTTTCCAGTTCCTTTACGAAGGATGCCGGGAGACCGAACATGTTCATGGAGACATGCTGATCTTCTGACACGATAACCGGATTCCCGTCGTGGTCTGCCGCGTGCATGCCGTCCTCGGCCTTATATACATCATATGTCTCTGTGACCTTGGAGAGGTATCCATTATTGTCCACAGTGCACACGCCGCGGGTTACAGGACCGTTTTCGCTTAAGGTGTTGGAGAGGATAAATCCTGCCATACACATATCGAAGGTGTCCTTCGTATCATCCATCTCATTTACCATGTAATCATGGACGATCCTGAAACCTTCTTTTCCGTAATAGTCATCTGCATTGATGACAAGGAACGGCTCCTTAATTAAATTTCTCGCCGCAAGGATCGCCTGACCGGTTCCCCACGGCTTCTTTCTTCCTTCCGGAACAGAAAATCCCTCCGGGAGATCGTCCATCTCCTGGTACGCATACTCTACCGGAGCGATCCTCGCGATACGGTTTCCGATGATCTCCTTGAAATCCTTTTCCAAATCTTTTCTTATAATAAAGATAATTTTATCAAATCCTGCTTCCAGGGCGTCATGGATCGAATAGTCCATAATGATCTCACCGCTCGGTCCAACCGGGGCAAGCTGCTTGATCCCGCCGCCAAAACGGCTTCCAATTCCTGCTGCCATGATGACAAGAGATGTCTTTTTCATGTAACAGTCCTCCTTTATCTGATGATTCTTCTCACACTCACTTGAAGACATCATAACACAAACCCCGTGGGTTTTCAATCAGACAAGTGCTTCCCCGCGTTTTTTAAGAAAATCGTAACTGTTATTTTACTTATATATTCTCGAATTTTTATTCATAATCTGCGAACTTCTTCTTTGTAATACCGGATTCTGTAAAACAGCTTTTTCTGTGTGGCAGGAAGCTTGAAAGCTGCGCTTTAAAGTTCGATCATGTCGATCAGTTTCTGAAGTTCGTTGATAAACATGGATGTGTGATATCCGTCAGCGGCTGCGTGGGCGATGTTGACGCAGAATGGCATTGTAAGTATCCCGTCATGCTCTGTGAACTTACCGCAGGTAATAATTGGAAACAGCATCGGGGTTCCGCTCTCTGTGTAGGCGGAATAACCAGTAAAGTTTAACCACGGCACCATGGAGATACAGTAAAAGTTCTGTGGCTGTCCCGGTTTTGCCTTTACGGCTTTTACGTCTTTGTAGGTCTCCATGTCATCTCTCATATTTTTATAGAAGGTTTTAAAGTCTTCCGTGTATCCGGTCCAGACATCGGAGAAGGTATGGTCATCCTCATGGAAGATCGTATAATTCGGATGAAGGATATCGTAGTATCCCGGATTTCCTTCCTTGTCCCGTCCCATGCGGAATTCTTTTGTCACTGCGATCTGTTTTGAGACACAGTAGACAAAGGCAGGATAAAACTTCAGTCCTTTTTCTTTTACCTGCTGGTGCAGCTTCGTGATATCTAAGGACACAGTCACACTGTAGCCGCATTTTAACAGGTTTGTATAATAATCATAATGGGAGTTTCTCTCCCAGGTGGTTCGGTCGATCGGTGTAAATTTCATATGAATCTCCTTTAAAAGTACCCGGATTTTCTTTTCTATAAAAACTGGTAATTAACTTATATAAAAACAGAATCTTGCGTTTACAACGAATATTTAACTCCTAATACCAAACATTCTGCTGCCTGCAAGATCCCTTTACATTTTATACAATTCTTACCTTTCCAGTACTTCTGCCATGCATGTTTTTTTATTGCATACGACTCCATAATACAGGATTCTTTTCATCCCTTCCTGTCGAAACTCATATCCATAGTCTTTATCCTGTATCTGCTTTAACGCTTTTTGAACCATTTCTTTCTCATGGCCTGCTTCCGCATATTTCACTTCAATAACAATTCCTGTGCCAGAATTTGAGATCCGGATCGTAATATCACTGAATCCGTCCCCTGACTCCCGGTTGGATCTGACGATCCAGTCACTCTTATAACTCAGAATTCCAAGCAGGATTCCCTGATAAAAGTTTTCTTTCCGCGAGTGCTGTACAAAAGTGTCTCTGATACTGATCGTCTGTCTCATATATTCTGTAAATAGAGCTTCTACCTGTTCTACGTTTCCCGCTTCCAATGCGCTGCAGAATGAATCGGCCATCGTTCCATCGTTCTTTACATTTTTCTGGAACATTTGCAAAATATGTTCTGTGATGATGTTGCGGATCTCCTGATTTGGAATTGCCAGATCATATCGGTTTCCAACCGGTTCCCCTCTCTGCGTTAAATACCCTGTCATAAACAAAGTACTCCAGAGATTGTCCATAGATGAATACAATTCCTTATAGGTAAGTTCCTGATTAATATTTTTTTGAACCGAACCGCCATTGACAAGAAGTTCCAGTTCTTCTTTCGTTACTCCCGTCTGATCTTCCAGTCCATCAATAAAGTGGTAGATCATTTCATTTCCGCTTGTATTCAGCCAATAATTCTGAGGCGGAAGATATGGATCTTCAATATGGTCACTGCAATAATTGATCACATCCCACGGACAATAAACATCCGCTTTTCCGAATCGGTATCCATCATACCAGTTCTTTACTGTTTCATAATCCGAATCCAATTCGTAATAGTGAAGCATATCTCTCACTTCATCGTCTGTAAAACCGAAATATTCATCAAATGCAACTTTTGTGATTGGAAATATCTTAAAATTATTAAGTCCTGTAAATATACTCTCCTTGGCGACACGCAGACACCCAGTCAGGACCGCAAATTTCAAACTATCATTTGTTTTCAGAACATTCTCAAATAAGTTCCGAATCAGCAATGCCATCTCGTCATAATATCCATTCTCATTTGCCTTTGCCAACGGAACATCATACTCATCAATAAGGACAATGACTTTTCTGCCATAGCTTCGTTCGAGCAATTCCGAAAGTTCCTTTAAACTGTATACAAGTGTATCCTGCGTCATACCGCGGTCCATTAATTCTTCAAACAGCTTTTTGTCGACATCACTGAGTTTCTGACTATCCAGGGAAATAAATGCCCGCCTCGTCTCTGCATTCATGATTTTTACAAGGCTGCTGCAGGCACCTGAAAAATCACTGGCATTTACACCTTTCAGGCTGATGGAGATCACAGGAAACTGACCCATATATTTTTCACATAGTGCTGACTTCTGCGAAATATACAATCCCCGGAAAAGTTCAGGGTCCGCCCCAATTTCAAAGAAGCTGCGGAGCATACTCATATTCAGTGACTTTCCGAAACGCCGCGGGCGTGTAAATAGGTTAGCCTTTCCCCACTGGCTCAAAAGCTGTTCGATCAATTTTGTTTTATCTACATAATAGAAATTATCTCTTCTTATTTCTTCGAAATTTTCGATTCCTACCGGAAGTTTCAAAAGCTCTGTCATATGTATCTCCTCCTTTCCCTGTGCTGTTTTCTTCATTTTACCATCTGGCATTTGCACATGCAAGTTGAATCATTTCACTCCACTCGTATTCTGCCGGAATTTCCTGTTACAAAAAAGCACTCTCAGTACAGGCCGATTACGGTCTGTTCCAAGAGTGTCTCTGATGCATATTCCATATTTTATTTTATACGATCTTACTTCCGTTCGCTGTCATCTTGAATTTCGCTCCGAGCATTTCACACGCGCGGCGGCACATGAGCATCCTCTGTAAGAAGATCTCGAAGTACTCCAGCATGGAGCAGATGTTTTCGTCGATCTTCAGGTTCAGGGTGATCACTTTCTTTTCCTCGTTTACCTTTAATTTTGCCTCTGTAACCGCATAGTTTACACGGTCGTGGATATCAAAGGAGGCCATCTCCTTCTGGCGGACGCGATTTCTGCGTACATCCGTCTTGTCGGCGATGATAAGCGCCGCGGAGATCGGATCTACGGCTCCGCCCGTTGACTCATCATGGTTTCCGATCGCGGAGACGATGATCGCGCGGTCTGTGATCGGAAGATCCGTCTTTTCCAGGATCTGGGATGCCAGAAGGGCACCATACTCCGCATGGGCATGCCGGTTGATCGCATTTCCCATATCATGCATGAAACCGGCGATCTTCACCAGCTCGATATCGTGATCTGAGTAACCGAATTTCTTTAAGATCATTGCTGCCCGCTCCGCAACCATCGCGCAGTGCGCGTCCGAATGATCTGTAAATCCCATAGTCCCCAGATTGTCGTTTCCCTTTTTCA
>ERZ773177.1290-NODE-1290-length-10789-cov-4.1635_pt1 | contig 10789 bp, 10 predicted proteins | sample MGYA00580534_ERZ773177 | MGnify/ENA primary metagenome ERZ773177 (study PRJEB29015, sample SAMEA2737872) | human gut metagenome | biome: human gut; feature: human-associated habitat; material: faeces | place: China | collected 2012 ...
CTCAAAACAAAAGCCCAAATCTGCTATTTTTTGCTTTTTTAGTCATTCTTTTTCTGCAAAAGAAAAAAACACATCCCTCCTTTGTTAAGGGGATGGCAAAGAATGACGTGGTTTCAAAGCATATACACATTTGCAATGGCTTTGATATTGTTCATACCATTAGGGCCACTCTATGGGGAAAATACCTTAAGAGCTTGCATAGGTATGATAATATTTGGAATCGTCGTTTTATTGCATATTTCTTATAACGTTTATGCATTTACTCATCTAATTACATGGAGTCAAGCAGAAAGAATTTTTCGTAAGAGTATATATGTTTTGTTGTTTGTCGGGTATTTACAGTTGGCATCATTGAGGATAGGTGGTCTGTTTACTGCTTTATACAGGGCTTTAGGAAGTGTATTGTTTTTGTCAGAAGATTTGGAACGTGGTGTGCAATTCTTTGGATCTGAAGCTTCTTCTGTCGCAACGCTTTTCCTTTTTATAATACCTTATTTAATAGCAAAAGTACTTCATTCAAATTTCTTTAATGTATGGAAGAATAAAGACCTTTTACTATTAGTCTTGTTTATTCCATTGTTTATTACTTCGAATAGTTCTTCTGTTCTTATGTCAATTGCTATGGTTTTAGCAGTTACTATATGTATGATTTTACGTTATAGAGGTTTCTACAAAGCTTGTTTGATTGGCTCATTGCTGGCAGGATTATCTGTGGCAGTTGCTTATGGGCTTGGAGATATGAAATTTCAAGGGAAAACGACCAATCAGGAATCACTTGAATACATTTTGTTAGGAAAAATAACAGATACAGAGAATTATTCTACAATGATGAGAAGTAGTACTATTATTAATGACATGAGAATATTCTTTAAGTTTCCAATAACAGGTGTTGGTGATGGATTGCAAGGTTATTGGTATAATGAACATTTACCAATAATATATTTAGCTTCAAGTGAAGTTCAAGATATTGTGAGTGGAAAAAACGGAATTATAGATGGCGGTGGCGCATATTTTCCAATTATGTTGTCCGCCTATGGCTTAATTGGTATTACTTGTTTATTCGTATTCTTAGGAGGTTATAAAAAGTATATTATACCGCAAAAACATGAAAAGGATGTACCTATTCCAATTATCATGTTTCGAATCTTTTTCTGTATATTCTTAAGTTCTGCATGGTTTGGATTAGGAATTCGTCAAAACTTTCTTGTTTGTTTTGTCTTGTCATTGCCTATTATACACCAAGCGACATTAATGAGAAATAAAAGGATGGAGGTTGGAGAACATGGGGAGTAAAAGAGAAAATTGGGTGGATATAGCCAAAGGAATAGGAATTGTTTTAGTTGTAATGGGGCATGCTTGTTGCCCTAAGATACCACATGGCATAATATATTCTTTCCACATGCCTTTGTTCTTTTTCCTTTCGGGGGTTTTTATCAGCAGACAGTGTAAAAATGATTTTTACACATATTTGAAGAAGAATATTAAGTCCTTACTATTGCCTTATTTCTATTTTAATTTGATTAGCATTGCATTTAACTATATAATGTCAATTATATTCCATAAGGAACTCCTTGTAGGGAATGTGCAAGATAATTTGATTGGAATATTTGTTGGTATGCGCTTTGGAAGTCCTTACCATCATGTTTTATGGTTTCTTCCATGTTTGTTCTTTGCTAAGATGCTTGCATATCCCATATTTAAGCTATCAAAGATTCAATTCGGGGGAGGTAAATTTCTGTTGGCAATAGTGACATTGATAATAGGATTAACGTATTGCAAATGGACTAAGAAACCATTGCCAATGTCATTTGACGCCTCATTAATAGCTGTATTCTTTATTGTTTGTGGAGATTACTATATGAAATATCAAGCTATAATAAATAAATGGATTAAAAAAAGTGGGCTTCTCCTTATTTTGCTTTCCGCTTTGTTTGTTTTTTTAAACTTTGATAAAGTTGAAATGTATAATATGAGTTATGGCTCTTGGATACCATTTATTTGTGGAAGTCTTTCCTCTATATTGTTTATATGCTATTTGTGCAAACAAACATCCTGTAGCAATAAGTTTTTGCGCATAATAATGGAGTATGGAAAGCTGTCGCTTATTGTCTTTGCAATGCATTACTATTGCCTTTTCATTCCTATAACATTGAAGAATAGACTGCTTTCAAATAGCTTATTGTGGCAGGATTATATTTATTGGGTTATTTCTATATTGTTAGGCCTCATATTAGTTCTACCAATATCAAAATTTATCAACACAAACGTTAAATGGTTAGCTGGAAAATAATGGATACAAAAACTTTAAATACTTACTTTCATAACAAGGTCTTGATATTGAATATAGCGTTGACCTTTGTCATCGTCATGCTCCATTCAAAACCTTTAAACAGGATAGGAATAAATAATGAGGGAGATTATGCACTTATACATGCAGTAGTAGTATTTGCGCAAGTTGGAGTTCCTATGTTCTTTTTCATTTCTGCAATGCTGTTTTACAAAAGTATTTCAGCGATGTCGAAGATAAAGGATAAATTGAGAAACAGGATTAGGTCTTTGGTTATTCCATACATACTGTGGAATATAATTTTTGTAGGGATTTACTGGGCGATGACGCATATATCTTTCATTGCATCCATGATGAATATGCCACCGGTTCCAAGTGACGTTGCAGGAATATTGTTATCAATAATAAACAGCAAATATACTGTCCTTTGGTTTGTAAAAGACCTCATTGTGTTTTGCCTTATGTCACCAGTATTCTACGTTATGCTAAAAAGTAAGATTATTATGGCTGTTGGCATTTGTGGCTTGGTGTTTTTGAACATGTCATACAGTATGGAATATGAAAGCATTTGGCATTGGCTGCCTGTTTATCTTTTAGGTGCATATATAGGTTATAATAAGTTTTATATGATTACCCCCACCGAAAATTATCAAAGAAAAATTGCAGTTGGTTGCATTGTGGTAATGGTTGGGCTGTATGCAATAGCATATCTTGATGATAGAAGAATGTTTTTGTTTCGCTTCTTATCACCTGTTTTGGTATGGGCGCTTTATGACTGTTTTCCTGCGAAATGGACATTGACGAAATTTAAGGAGAAAAAATATATGCATGGATTGTTTTTCATCTATTGCACACATTTCTTTATAATAAACATATTTCAAAAATTAATTTTTAAAATACTTCCTCATAATCATTTATGTATCAATTCAATACAATTGATAACGCCTGTATTGGTGTTCCTTCTTCTTGTTGCCTGCATAAATATAATTTCAGGAAACAGGATATACAGAGTCTTGATTGGAGGAAGATAACTATATCGTATAAATAATTATGATCAGAATACTATATGTTAATGGTGGACTGATGAATCGTGGTGGCATAGAGTCATACATGATGAATTATTATCGTCATTTCGACCGCAGTAAGATCCAAATAGATTTTATTGTTCATGATGCCGGTGGGTATGGGTATTATGATGAGGAAATCAAGAAAATGGGAGGACGTATCTTTGTGCTTCCAAAGAAAAGTACGCATCCCTTTACTTATGTGCATCGACTAAAGAAAATTATAACGAATGGTGACTATAAGATAATCCATACGCACATGGATGCCATGGGGGCGTGGGTGCTGAAAATAGCGGAAGAATGTGGCGTTCCTGTTCGCATAGCGCATAGTCATAATACTCAACATCTATCGACGAATCCTCTTAAATTGTTTTTCCTGGAGAAAGCAAGAAAGAATATAAACAAGTATGCTACTCATAGAATGGCATGTTCTGACGTTGCGGGCAGATGGTTGTTTGGGGATGAACCTTTTACCGTTGTGCGTAATGCCATTGAAGTGGAGAGGTTTGCTTTCGATGAAGAAGAACGTAAGCGTATCAGAGAATTGTATGGTGTCAGGGATGATGAATTTCTTATAGGGCATGTAGGTCGTTTTGATACCCAGAAAAATCATACATTCTTAATAGATGTATTTGCAGATGTTGTAAGGGAAAAGTCAAATTGCAAACTCATGTTGGTTGGCGAAGGTCATCTTATGCAAAGCATCAAAGAGAAAGTTTCAAGATTGAAACTTGATAAGAATGTGGTATTTACAGGGGTCAGGGATGATGCCTATAAATACTATAATGCGTTTGACCTTTTTGTCCTTCCTTCTTTGTTTGAAGGTTTGGGAATTGTGGCAATTGAGGCAGAAGTGAATGGATGCCCTTCTTTATTGTCATCACAAGTACCGCAAGCCGCAAAAATTGCAGAAAATGTGTCGTTTGTTGATTTGAAAAAAGAGGCATGGGTTAATTCTATACTTTCTGTAATACAAGATAAGAAAGATAGAAATGGAGCTTTATTCAATATATATGAATCTGATTACAACATTAATATAGAATCAAAGAAACTTCAATCCTTATATATTAATTTATGGAACAAAAACTAAAGAAAGTTCTGTTTATCACAAATATTCCGGCTCCTTATCGAGTAGTTTTCTTTAATGAATTAGGAAAAAAATGTGACTTGACAGTCATTTTTGAGTCATATCGTGCATCTTTAAATGTCCAATACAATTGGAATGATGATGCAATAAAAAATTTCAAGGCTATCTATCTGACAAAGAAACCTTTTAATCCAAACAGAATTAAGTTGGGTATCTTGAAGCACCTAAATTATAGAAAGTATGATATAATCATTGTAACAAACTATGCTTATATAACAGAAACTTTATGTATGGCATGGCTTCGTCTTACTGGTAAAAGATTTCTATATGAAACAGATGGAGGTATTATAAAGAATGATTCTAAGTTTAAATATGGAATTAAGCATCTTTTATTGTCCATGGCTAATGGTTATTTAAGCCCGAGCAAAGAAAGTGACAATTATATTTATCATTATACATCTTCTAAGAGTAATATATTTAGATATAATTTTACATCTATATCTAAAGACGATATTATTAAGAAGTGTTTGACTGAAGAAGAAAAAAATGAGATAAAGTTTAAATTGGGTATAAATGAAAGTAAAATAGTTCTGGCAATTGGACGATTTGTTCACCGAAAAGGATTTGACATATTAATTAAAGCTTTTCGCCAAATCCATGATGAAGACGTTGGATTATATATAATAGGAGGATTACCAACGAAGGAATATGAAGAAGCAGCAGGTGGAATGCTAAACATCCATTTTGGAGGATTCTTAAAGAAAGAAGAATTAAAGCAATATATGTCAATTTCCGATCTGTTTGTGCATCCAACACGAGAAGATATTTGGGGACTTGTTATAAATGAGGCCATGTCGTATGGGTTACCGGTTTTAACAACCAACATGTGCGTGGCTGGTGTTGAACTTTTACCACAGAATTGTATTGTTCGTTCAGAAGATGTAAATGGTTTGAAAGAGAAAATATTGGAAGTCATTTATGATAATGATGAATTAAAAAGGATGTCTGATAGAAATCTTGAGAAAATAAAGAAATATACCATAGAAGAAATGGTTAATAATCACATAAATATATTCAATACTTTTTAAAATGAAAATAGCACTTATAAATAATTTCTATGTCAGAAATTATGGCAGCGTTCTACAGTCATTTGCATTGTATAAAAAATTATGTAATCTTGGCTTAGATGTGGTAGTTGTAGACTACAATGACAAGCCTTCTATGTTGAATCGCATTAAAGGAGCCTTGATTTTGAATAGAAAGGCATTTGTAAAAAAAATAATAAGTAAAATTGAAAAGAAGAACAAACCTGACAGTCAATTTTATAAGGATCGTTTAAAGAGGAATGCCTCGTTTGATGAGTTCGCTCAAAAAAAATATCATTTTACAAAGAAGTATAATAATATTTTTGAGCTAACCCAAGATATTCGAAATTTTGATGCTGTTTTAATAGGTAGTGATCAACTTTGGGCACCATCTGATATATTACGCAACTATCACACGTTGATGTGGGTACCTGATTCTATAAAGAAGGTTGCTTATGCAACAAGTTTTGGTGTTGCTGAACTTCCTGCAATCTTAAAAAAGACAACACATAATTTCCTTCAACGCATAGACTTCATTTCTGTCCGTGAATTTTCTGGAAAAGAGATAGTCAAAGGATTAATAGGTAAAGATGTTCCTGTTGTAATGGATCCGACTCTTTTATTGGAACAATCAGAATGGGGAAAAATGATTCCTGACAAAAGAATTGTTGAGGGCGATTATATTTTTGCGTTCTTTTTGGGAGGAAATGTAAAATACCGACATTTTGTAAAGCAAATCAGTAAAGAGAAACACTTAAAGATTGTTTCTGTCTTACATGTTGAGGAGTATTTGTATGTAGATAATGATTTTGCGGATGTTACATATAATTATGCGAATCCAATTGACTTTATCAATCTGATAAAAAATGCTAATTATGTTTTTACAGATTCATTTCATGTTTCTATATTCTCTATAATAAACGAGCGTAGGTTTTTTGTCTTCAATAGATATGACGAGATGTCAACCAACTCAAGAAATACAAGACTTATATCTTTATTGAACAAGTTAGGTATTTCAGAAAGATTGGTTTCTGTTGAGAATATTATAGATGTTGATTCTCCTATAGATTATTCTTCTGTAAATCAAAAAATAAAAGAATGGAGAGTGCAATCAGATAATTATCTAAATTCTGCTTTAAAATATTAAATGTGCAATGATAAAGATTTCAAATAAAGAATGCTGTTGTGGTTGCTCCGCTTGCGCACAGAAATGTCCAAAAAAATGCATAAAAATGGAAATGGACGACGAAGGCTTTCTGTATCCTGTTGTAGATGAGTCCATTTGTGTAAATTGTAATTTGTGTATAAAGGTCTGCCCAATTATTAATAAGCGCAAAAATCGCAATAGCTTACTAGAATGTTATATAATTCAGAATCTTAATGACAGCGAAAGATTCAATAGTGCTTCAGGAGGATTCTTTTCACCTTTGGCAGCATACATAATTGAACAGGAAGGTGTCGTTTTCGGAGCTTCTTTCAATAGCGATATGAAATTAGTACACTCATATACCGAGGAAAAAGAGGAAATTAATAAATATTGCGGATCTAAATATATACAAAGTGATATAAATAAGACGTATGAAGAAGTCTTATCGTTTATAAAATCAGGAAGGAAAGTGGTTTTCTCTGGTTCTCCATGTCAAGTTGAGGGTCTTTATTCTTTTTTAGGTAATAATGATATAACAAATCTGATAACGATAGATTTTATATGTCATGGTGTACCTTCTCCTGGTCTGTTCGAAAAGTATAAAGAATTCATGGAAAAAGAGTTTGGCTCTAATTTGATTAGGTATACTTCAAGAAACAAAAGATTAGGCTATTCTACAAAAGATTCATTCTGGGCTTATTGTGAGTTTGAAAATGAATCAAGAATTTTTGCAGATAAGGAGCATCCATATGTAAATTTTATGAACAAGGCTTTTTTCGCAGAAATATCTTCACGGCCTTCCTGCTATAAATGTTCATTTAAGGGTAAGAATCACAAAAGTGATTTTACAATATATGACTGTTGGGATGTGGATAAACTTCATAAAGAAATGGACGATAATAAAGGTACTACAGTTCTAATTGTAAATACAATTAAAGCCCAAGAAATATTTGAGAAAATCAGCCGGTTTTACAAAGTACAACAAGTTTCTTTTAAGAGCTTAATGAAATTTGATACCGCCTCAATGTTTTATTCTATGATTCCTAGTCCAAAAAGAGGTGAGTTTTTTGCAGATGTAAAGAATATGTCTATATCTCAACTCTATGATAAATATTTGGACTATGAGCCTACAAAGCCTAAATTCTTCAAAAAAGCTATTAAAAAGGTTCTACAATTAACAGGACTCTTAGTTTTGGCAAGAAAGGTAAAATACACCTGGAGAAGATCATAATACAATATTTCAAGTTTATGAACTCAATTTGTTTTTTAGCCCAATTCCCGCCACCTATGCATGGTTTGTCGAAGGCGGTGGAGACATTGTATAATTCACGGTTGAAGGAGAAATATCATTTCTCTAAGATTGATATTACCAACAACAAGAGAATCTTCAAATCGCTTATTGATTTATGGAAATGTAAGAGCGATGTGGTTTATTTTACTCCTTCTCAGACTCGTGGAGGAAATCTTCGTGACTTAGTATTTCTGAAGATTATCAGTTGGCGGAATAAGAAGTGTATTGTTCATATTCATGGAGGATATTACCGTCAGCTGATAGATTATAATGTGCCATCATGGCAGCGAAAAATGAACTATCAGGCTGTTAAGCGATTGGCTGGTGGCATCGTGCTTGGTCATTCACTTCATAGCATATTTGAGGGTATGTTGCCAGATGACAGGATATTCGTTTGTCCCAACTGTGTAGATGATGCCTTTATCGCTCCATCTATTGATGAGAAAATAAATAAGATAAAAGAAGGAGAAGCGCTTCATATACTTTATTTGAGTAACTTCATTGAGAGCAAGGGGTATCGTGATGTCTTGGAGTTGGCTAAGATAGCTGCTGATCGAGGTGATTCTGATAAATTCGTATTCCATTTTGCAGGTAAGTTTTTTGACCCTGCAGAACAGACTTACTTCGAAGAGCATTCCAAGGGGCTGCCAAATGTGACGTATCATGGCATTGTTGGTGGACAGGACAAGGTTGACTTGTTGAATCAAAGTCATCTATTCTCTCTAATATCTCGTTATCCAAATGAAGGACAACCAATATCCATTCTGGAAGCAATGGGGAATGGAATGGCTATTATCACTACCGACCATGCTGGCATACCGGAGATTGTGTCACATGAGAATGGTTTTGCATGTAGTAAGTTGCACATCGATGTAAATGAAATCTATGGATATCTATTGGATTGTTATGAACATCGGGAAAAACTGGCAACAGTCTGCAAATTGAACTATCAAGTGGTGAAGAAGAAATATACAGAGAGACAGTATATTGACAATATGGACAAAATATTTAGCACTCTATGAATAAGGAACAAAAGGATTTGTTGCTACTTCTTAGGGGTGCTTTGTGGCAAGACGAAAAAATTGCATGTTCTGTACAAGATATTAGCTGGGATAAAACATATGCTATAGCCAAAGAGCAATGTGTCACTGGTGTGTTAGCTGGTGTATTTTGTTTCTTAGATGCAGATCAATGCAGTGGTGATGAGAAACTGCGATGGTTAGCCTATGTCGTAAGATTGGAAAGAAAGAACCGCAGTTTGAATGAACTTATAAAAAAACTGTTTCATAAGTTTCAATCCATGCAACTTTCGCCCGTGCTAATGAAAGGTCAGGCTTTTGCCGTCAATTATCCTTATCCTTTACACAGGCAATGTGGTGATATTGATGTGTATTTCAAGGATAGAAAGGATTGTGAGAAAGCAGTCTCTTGGGCTTCGGAAGTAGACAAGGCCGCAGCTGGTTCTTCCGAAAATAAACGTGAGTGTAAGCATTTCACATTCGCTATTGGCGGTAATGTGATAGAGTTACATTATTTCATGTGCCTTTTTGAAAATCCACAATTACAGAAACGGTTGCAACAAATTATTGATGAGGAGTTTGCTAATAGCCAGCCTTTCTTTGCGGAAATTGACGGTGAGAATATAGAAACAGTGCCGCCTACTTTGTCTATACTCCATCAAATTATACACATCAGTAGGCATTTGTTGGAGGCTGGTATCGGACTAAGGCAAATTTGCGACTTGGCTCTTTATCTGAATAAATACAATGAACAGATAGATAGAGATAGATTGAATGGTTATTTGGAAGAGTTGCAACTGATGTCCATTGCCCGATGCTTGGGAAGCATCTTGGTGGATTGGCTCGGATTAGAAGAAGGCAAACTTCCTTTCAATACTAACGCACAATACGCTGATTTCATTTTGCAAGAAATATTTGAAGGTGGAAATTTTGGAAAGAAAAAGGTGAAATACAGAGAAGGAAGCAATGGCTTGTGCCGAAAGATCATGTCTGTATTTTATTTTTATAAGCGTTGCAAACTATATAGCCCACTGATGCCATTAGAGGCAAAGAGCTATTTCTGGAATAAGATTAGTCTAAATTTCAGACTAATGACCAAACATCATTATTGATTTTATTATGAATACAATACAAGTAAGACTTGCTGCCTTTGATGGTTCTGATTTCAACAAGGGGGCAGGATTTCTAAAGACTACGATATGGTATTTTGTGAACGCCATTCTCGTGAGAGCTTCGTGGAATCCATTCATGAGTATCAAGATTGCCTTGCTACGTGCTTTTGGGGCAAAGATTGGCAAAGGGCTGGTTATCAAAAACAATGTTATCATCAAGTCGCCTTGGAATTTGGTGGTGGGTGACGACTGTTGGTTGGGCGAGGATTGTTGGATTGACAATCTCGACAAGGTTGTCATAGGCAGTAATGTGTGTATATCGCAGGGTGCCATGCTGCTTACAGGCAATCATGATTATACCATATCTTCTATGCCTTATCGCAATGCACCTATAAAAATTGATGATGGAGCATGGATTGGCGCCAAGACAACGGTATGTCCTGGCGTAACAGTTCGTCGTAACGCAATACTTACTGTAGGCAGCGTGGCTACAAAGGATATGGAGGAGAATGGTATATACCAAGGCAATCCAGCGTTAAAGATTAGGGAAAGGAAAATTAAAGAATGAACAATTCACATCAATAATTATTAATAGGATAATGATATAAAATTATGGATATTATAACAAAATCGCATTTTGATTTTTTTTAACATAAAGCTCTAAAGCAGCCAAAGGAGAATAAGAGAGGTTGGAACG
>ERZ773177.1291-NODE-1291-length-10775-cov-4.22836_pt1 | contig 10775 bp, 7 predicted proteins | sample MGYA00580534_ERZ773177 | MGnify/ENA primary metagenome ERZ773177 (study PRJEB29015, sample SAMEA2737872) | human gut metagenome | biome: human gut; feature: human-associated habitat; material: faeces | place: China | collected 2012 ...
GGTATGGCAAGATGCCATACCCTCCTAAGGAGAAATCCGTGGGAGGACATCTCAGTAGGAGGTTCTGTGAATTCGGCGTATTCCGTGGGAGAATATCCCATAGCAGGCGGCGTGGGTATGGCAAGATGCCATACCCTCCTAAGGAGAAATCCGTGGGAGGACATCTCAGCAGGAGGTTCTGTGAATTCGGCGTATTCCGTGGGAGAATATCCCATAGCAAACGGCGTGGGTATGGCAAGATGCCATACCCTCCTAAGGAGGAATCTGCGGGAGGACACATAATAAAACTTTGAAGAGAATATGATAATATTAGTGATTTCGATAATTGTGCTCGGCATCATCGCCGCACTGATCGCCAAGCTGAGCAAGCACGACGGCGAGGAGAAGATAACCGTGGTGGAGACATGCGCCACATGCAACGGCACGAACGACAAGTGCGAGCAGGACTGCATGATGGAAGCCGCCACGAAGGACATCGTCTACTACGACGACGAGGAGCTTGACGCGTTCAGCGGCCGACCGTCGGACAGCTACACCGACGAAGAGGTGGAGCAGTTCAGCGAGGTGCTCTACACCATGCGCCACGAGGAGATAGCCGACTGGTGCCGCAGTCTGACACTGCGCGGTATCAACCTGCCCGACCAGATAAAGGACGAAACATTCATGCTCAGGGAGGGTTAAGGCAATAAAACGCCACAAACAGAGTTATTTATACGTGAAACTATTTAAGACAAGACATATTGTACCTATCCTTCTCGCAGCTGTATTGGTGGTTGCGACAGGATGCTCTACGCAGAAAAACACCGCGCGCACACGCTGGTGGCACTCGTTCAAGGCGCGTTATAACACTTATTATAACGGCTCGTTGGCGTATATCGATGCCTCGCTTGAGAAGGAGGAAGGCAACAAGGACAACTTCACCGAGCTTATTCCGCTCTACACCGTAAGCAACAAGAACAGCCGAGAGATAGGCAAGTCGAACTACGACCGCGCCATCGAGAAGTGTCAGAAGACCATCAAGCTGCACAGCATAAAGCGCCGACCGCAGTGGACAAAGCAGCGCAAGAAGACGGCGAAGGACCTGGAGTGGCTCTCGCGCCGCGAGTACAACCCGTTCCTTTGGAAAGCGTGGTTGCTCATGGGACGCTCGCAGTTCTACAAGGGAGCGTTCGACGAGGCAGCTGCCACGTTCAACTACATGAGCCGACTGTACCAGACGCAGCCCGCCATCTACGCCAAGTCGAGGGCATGGCTCGCCAAGTGCTACATCGAGGAGGGTTGGCTCTACGATGCCGAGGACGTGATACGCAACATGCAGCGCGACTCCATCCACTGGTCGGCACGCAAGGAGTGGGACTACACCTACGCCGACTACTACATACACACGGGCGAATACGAGAAAGCTATACCCCACCTGCGCAACGTGATAAAGCACGAGATGCGACGCAAGCAGCGCGCACGCGAGTGGTTCCTCATGGGACAGATGCAGGCAGCGTTGGGCAACAACGTGGAGGCGATGAAGGCGTTCAAGCACGTGACGAAGCTCAACCCGCCCTACGAGCTGGAGTTCAACGCACGCATCAGCATGACGGAGGTGATGTCCGTAGGACAATCGAAGAAGATGATTGGCAGGCTGAAGCGTATGGCACGCTCGGACAAGAACAAGGAATATCTCGACCAGGTGTACTACGCCATCGGCAACATATACCTCGCACAGAGCGACACCGCACAAGCCATCAACGCCTACGAGCGCGGAGCGGCTAAAGCCACGCGCTCGGGCATAGAGAAGGGCGTGCTGCTGCTGAAGCTCGGCGACATCTACTGGGACAAGGAGCGCTACAACGACGCGCAACGCTGCTACGGTCAAGCCATCGGTATGCTCGACAAGGAGCGCAAGGACTACGAGGAGCTGTCGAACCGCTCGAAGATTCTGGACGACCTCGTGCCATACACCGACGCTATACACCTGCAGGACTCACTGCAGTCGCTCGCCAAGATGAGCGAGAGCGACCGCAACGCTGCCATCGACCGCACCATCGAGGCACTGAAGAAGAAGGAGAAGGAGGAACGCCGACTGCAGGCAGAGCAGGACGCGCAGAACCAGATGAACGGTGGCAACGACATGGCGCAGAACAACCAGTTCGGCAACAACACGACGATGCAGAACCAGCAGAACCAGCAGAACCAGCGCAACGCGCAGTGGTACTTCTATAACCAGATGGCGGTGAGCCAGGGTAAGGCGGCGTTCCAGAAGCAATGGGGCAAGCGCGAGAATGTGGACGACTGGCAGCGCGTGAACAAGACGGTGGTGGCGTTCCAGACCGACGAGCTGGAACTCACCGAGGAGCAGCAGGACTCCATAGCGCAGGCGGAAGCAATAGCCGACTCGCTGGCGCTCATCGCTGACAGCGCACAGAACGACCCGCACAAACGCGAGTACTACATGGCGCAGATACCGTTCACGGAGGAGCAGGTGGCGGAGAGTAACGGCATCATCGCCGAAGGACTCTACAACTCGGGCGTCATCTTCAAGGACAAGCTCGACAACCTACCGCGAAGCGAGAAGCAGTTCATGCGACTCATCGGCGGCGACTATCCCAACTTTGAGAAGAAGGCGGAGGCTTACTATCACCTCTACCTATTATATATGCGCAAGGGCGACCGACAGACCGCCGACTCGTACGTGGCACGACTCAAACAGGAGTACCCCGAGAGCGAGTGGACAACACTGCTCACCGACCCCAACTTCGTGGAGAATGCGCGCCTCGGCGTGCACCTCGAAGACTCGCTGTACGCCGCTACATACGATGCGTTCAAGGCGGCGCGCTACAAGGAGGTGCGCGGCAATGTCAGCGTGTCCGAACAGCGGTTCCCGTTGGGTGCCAACCGCGACAAGTTCCTCTTCATCGGCGGTCTGGGCAAGCTGAACGACGGCGACTACGAGGGCTGCATCGACGACCTGAACACGGTGGTGAAGAAGTATCCGCAAAGCCCTATAGCCGTAATGGCAGGCATGATAGTGAAGGGCGTGAACGAGGGACGACAGCTGCAAGGCGGCAAGTTCGACCTCGAGAACATCTGGGAGCGACGCTCGCAGGTGCTCAACGAAAGCGACTCGACGGCGGTGCGCGAGTTCTCTAACGACCGCAACGCTGCGTTCATATACATGATTGCGTACCAACCCGACTCGATAGATGCCAACCGTATGCTCTTCGAGCTGGCTCGCTACAACTTCACATCGTTCATGGTGCGCAACTTCGACATAGAGGTGGAGCAGGTGGACGGACTGAACCGTATGCTCGTGAAGGGTTTCCGCAACTACGACGAGGCACTGCAGTACGCACGCCAGCTACAGAAGCAGAAGCAGCTGATGAAGCTCGTGGGCAAGAGTCGACAGATAGTAATCAGCGACGTGAACCTGCCGCTGCTCGGCAAGCAGTTCAGCTACGCCGACTACGCCGAGTTCTACGAGAAGAACTTCGCTCCGCTTAAGATAGCAACGGAGGATCTGCTCGACATTCCGGAAGAACCAGTCGTTGAGCCAGACGAGCAGAAGACGACGAAGCAGCGCGACGACTTCGAGGAGGAGCCTGCGAACAACCAGAACACTACGAACACATTCTTCGACGAAGAGCCTCAACCTGCGGAAGAGCCGTCAACTGAGGGTGGCGTGGTGAACATCGAGGACGAACAACCTCAGGAGTCTGCCACCGAAACTGTGGTTAAGGAGGAACCGAAGCCGGAGGTCGAGGAGGAGTCTGCAACGACTGTTGTAGAAGAACCGAAACCAGAGGTCAAGGAGGAGTCTGCAACGACTGTTGTAGAGGAACCGAAGCCGGAGGTCAAGGAAGAGTCTGCAACGACTGTTGTAGAGGAACCGAAGCCGGAGGTTAAGAAAGAGCCCAAGCCGATAGTAAAGGAAGAACCCAAGCAGTTGGAGGACGACTTCTACTTCGGCGAAGACCCTCAGCCCAAGCAAGGCACGCCGAGCAAGAAGCAGAACAACAAGCAGACGGAGAGCTTCGACGACGACGAGTATTACGACCTCGACGGTTTTTAACAAAAAAGAAAGAGCATTATGAGCAACGGATATTTACTGTGGGTAGACGACGAGATTGAACTCTTGCGCGCCCACATCATCTTCCTTCAGAGCAAAGGATACGAGGTGGTGACCGTGAGCAACGGAACAGACGCCATCGAAGAGTGCAAGCAGCACAAGTTCGACCTGGTGCTGCTCGACGAGATGATGCCCGGCATCAGCGGACTCGAAACGCTGCAACAGATAAAGGAGCTGTCGCCTGCCACACCCGTAGTGATGGTGACGAAGAGCGAGGAGGAGAACATCATGGATCAGGCTATCGGCTCGAAGATAGCCGACTATCTGATAAAGCCTGTGAACCCCAACCAGATTTTGCTCACGCTGAAGAAGAACATACACCGCAAGCAGATTGTGTCGGAGGTGACGCAGACGGGCTATCAGCAGAACTTCCAGGACATATCGATGCAGATAATGAACTGCAACACGATAGACGACTGGAAGGATGCGTACCGCCGACTGGTGCATTGGGAGCTGGAGCTTAGCTCTACGGACAGCAACATGACCGAGATGCTGCAGATGCAGAAGGAGGAAGCAAACAACGGCTTCGCCAAGTTCATAAAGAAGCACTACTTGTCGTGGGTGGCACCGGGCGTAACCGAACGCCCACTGATGAGCCCGGACATCTTCAAGCGCAAGGTATTCCCTGCGATAAACGAGGGCGAGAAGGTGTTCCTCATCGTCATCGACAACTTCCGCTACGACCAGTGGCGCGTGCTGTCGAAGGAGATTGGCAACATGTTCGACATAGAGGAGGACATGTACACCAGCATCCTGCCGACGGCTACGCAGTACGCACGCAACGCTATCTTCTCGGGACTGATGCCCGAGCAGATTGAGAAAATGTTCCCCGAGCTGTGGGTGGACGAGGACGAAGACGAAGGCAAGAACCTCAACGAGGAACCGCTCATACGCACGCAGATAGAACGCTACCGCCGCCGCGACTCGTTCTCGTATCACAAAGTGAACGACTCGACGGGTGCCGACAAACTGCTTGCACGCCTCAACGAGCTGACAAAGAACGACCTCAACGTCATCGTGGTCAACTTCATCGATATGCTCTCGCATGCAAGAACAGAGTCGAAAATGGTGCGCGAGCTTGCCAACAACGAGTCGGCTTACCGCTCGATAACGCTTTCGTGGTTCCGCCATTCGGTCATGGCTGACCTGCTCAACGCACTCTCGCAGATCGACTGCCGCATCATCATCACCACCGACCACGGCAGTATCCGTGCGTCGAAGCCGGTGAAGATAATCGGCGACCGCAACACGAACACCAACCTGCGCTACAAGCTGGGCAAGAACCTCAACTGCCAATCGAAGGAAGTGTTCGTCATCAAGAACCCACAGGAGGCGCAGCTGCCCGCACCAAACATCAGTACGTCGTACATGTTCGCCACCGGCAGCACATTCTTCGCCTACCCCAACAACTACAACTACTACGTGTCGTACTACAAGGACACGTTCCAGCACGGCGGCATCTCGCTCGAAGAGATGCTCATACCGCTGATAACACTAAAGGGAAGGAAATAAAAAAAGCTGCAAGCAGCTTACTGTTATAATAGAAAAACGAAAAAACTATGGAAATAAAAATCAACTCTCTGGCAGACATCAACGAGGCTGCCAAAACATTTGTCGAGAATATGGGCGACGGCAAGGTGTTCGCCTTCTACGGCAAGATGGGCGCAGGCAAGACTACTTTCGTGAAGGCTGTCTGCGAGTGTTTGGGCGTAGACGACGTTATCACATCGCCCACGTTCGCCATCGTGAACGAATACACTTCCGCCACAACCGGCGACGCAATATACCACTTCGACTTCTACCGCATAAAGAAGCTCGAAGAGGTGTACGACATGGGCTACGAGGACTACTTCTACAGCGGTTCGCTGTGCTTCCTCGAGTGGCCGGAGCTGATAGAGGACCTGCTGCCTGAGGACGCAACGAAGGTCACTATCGAAGAGACTGCGGACGGTTCGCGCGTGGTGAAGTTCTAAACTATTTGAACGCGACACGGTAGGTGCAGCCGTTCTTCCAGTTGCTGCAGCCGTAAGCCGTCTTACCTTTTATGATTGTACCCTTGCCGCAAACGGGGCAAGTGGTGCCGATAATGCTGTCGTCTGCCGACGGCTCGCTTGTTGCGGGCTGCGGTGAGGCGACAGTTTTTTTTGTTGATGCAGTCGACGACGTTGCAGCAGACTTTGCTGCGGCTTTCTTCGGCGCAGCAGTCTTTTTCTTTTTTGCCTTCTTCAAGTCCTCGTCGGTAGTGATGGTGACACGGCGGTTGCTGTTGTCGCGCAGCACGTCGTACACAATCTCCGTCACCTGTTGCTTCAGCTCGTTGATGAAGTCGGCAGCCTCGTACTTCTTGTGCTCTATGTCGCGCAGCTTCTTCTCCCATATGCCGGTCAGCTCGCAACTCTTGAGCAGTTCCTCGTGGATGATATCAATCAGTTCGATGCCCGTAGCCGTGGCGATGAGGTTCTTGCGCTCGCGACGTATGTAGTGGCGCTTGAAGAGAGTCTCGATGATGCCGGCACGCGAAGACGGTCGTCCGATGCCGTTCTCCTTCAGCGCAGCACGCAGCGTCTCATCGTCGACGAACTTGCCGGCGGTCTCCATAGCACGCAGCAGCGTAGCCTCGGTGTAGTACTTCGGCGGTGTGGTCCACTTCTCGGTGAGCGTAGGCGTGTGCGGTCCGCTCTCGCCCTTTACGAATGTGGGCAGAGTGCGCTCCTCGTCCTGCTTGTCGTCATCGTCTGACGACGGTTGTGGGTTGAGGGGTTGAGGTGTTGAGGTTTGTTGTTGAGCGTAGATGGTGCGCCATCCTGGCTCTAATATCTCCTTTCCGCTCACCTTGAACTCCACATCCTCCACCTTGCCGAGCACGGTGGTGGTAGAGAACTTACAGTCGGGATAGAACACAGCGATAAAGCGACGCGCAATGAGGTCGTAGACGTTGCGCTCCATGTCGCTGAGTGCAGACGCAGGCACGCCGGTCGGGATGATGGCGTGGTGGTCGGTCACCTTAGATGTGTCGAAGACACGCTTCGACTTTGGCAACTTCTTGCCGGCAAGCGGCTGTATGTACTGCTCATAGCCGCGCATACCGGTGAGTATGCCGGCACACTTCGGGTAGATGTCGTCGCTCAGGAACTGCGTGTCGACACGCGGATAGGTGGTGAGCTTGCGCTCGTAGAGCGACTGTATGAGGTTGAGCGTTGTCTCGGCACTGTATGAGAACTTGCGGTTGCACTCCACCTGCAGCGAGGTGAGGTCGAAGAGGCGTGGAGGAGCCTCGTTGCCGTTCTTCTTCGACACGCCCGTCACCTCGAACGGCTTGTCGGCGATGGTGGCGAACGCCTGCTCGCCCTCCTCCTTCGTGGTGAACTTGCCCTTTGTGGCTGTGAAGAGTGTGTCGCGATAGATGGTGGAGAGCACCCAATAAGGCTCGGGCACGAACGAGTCGATCTCCTTCTGGCGGTTGACGATGAGCGCGAGCGTAGGTGTCTGCACACGACCGATGCTGAGCACCTGTCGGTTCTGTCCGTACTTGAGCGTGTAGAGGCGCGTGGCGTTCATGCCCAGGAGCCAGTCGCCGATGGCGCGGCTCAGTCCGGCAACGTACAGCGGCTGGTACTCACTCTGATCCTTGAGCGAGTTGAAGCCCTCGCGGATAGCCTCGTCGGTCATCGACGATATCCAAAGACGCTTCACCGGGCACTTCGCCTGTGCCTTCTGCATCACCCAACGCTGTATCAGCTCACCCTCCTGGCCGGCGTCACCGCAGTTGACGATGCAGTCGGCTGCCTGCATGAGACGCTCGATGACACTGAACTGGCGTTTGATGCCGTCGTCGTCGATGAGCTTGATACCGAAGCGCGGCGGTATCATCGGCAACGCCGAGAGACTCCAGTGCTTCCAATGCTCGGTGTAGTCGTTGGGCTCTTTCAGCGTGCAGAGGTGACCGAAGGTCCACGTCACTTGGAAGCCATTGCCCTCCATGTATCCGTTGTGTGAGGCGGTGGCACCCAATATGCGGGCTATATCCTTGGCTACGCTTGGTTTCTCGGCTATGCAGACTATCATTTGTTTCTGTTTTTTAAAATTAAATACGAAGTGCAAAGTTACTTAAAATTATTGAGTTTTGCACGCCAAGCTCCATATATCTTGCGCAATTACGCAGCGGATACAATCCGCTATATTTCTTCCGGAAGCACGCCCGTGGCGTTGCTTCCGAAAGAAATTTTGGTCTTTTAGCGTTTTTTTTTTACACTAATTAACACTTTTGTGTCCATTTGTATCAATAATCTAAACTATTTAGACTAACTTTGCAGCGTTTGCGTTATGCATACACACAAAAAACAAAGACATATCAAACGCATACTTACAACAACGATAATATTTAGAGAGTGAGAGAGTAATTATAAATTAGTATTCATATAACCCCAAAATGAAGAATAATGAGTAACACAATACATAGCCCACACGAGAACAAACTATTGAAGATGTCAGTATTGCTTGGTGATATCATCATCATCAATCTATTGTACTGGCTGTTTTGTTGCGTTTTAAAATATGACACCAACATCGACGCAATGCGCCAAACGATGGTGGTAGGCTCTATCGTATATTTAGCTTGCACAATGGAGAATGGTGTCGTGCTGCATCATCGCAAGGTGAGCAACCACCAGATTATCATGCGTGTGATGCAGAACTTCTTCGTAGGTGCAATCGGTTGCGTTCTCATGTTCGCCATCGGCGACTTCCAACACATGTCGTTATTCAGAATGATAGAGTTTTGGCTGACTGCATTCGTCGGTGTTTCTATCTTCCGCATCATAACACGTCATGTTGTTGCAGCATGGCGACGTATGCCGAAGCACGCTCACAACGTGGTGTTCGTAGGAAGCAACAGCAACGTGCGCAACATGTATCGCCAGATGACCACACCAAACGACTTAGGTTTCAACGTGCTGGGCTACTTCGACCACCAACCCAACGAGAAATTCTCCGAGCTATGCACATATCTCGGCACACCGCAGGATATGCCGGAGGTGCTGAAGGAGCACAGCAACGTACACGAATTGTACTGCTGTCTGCCCTCACGCTTCAGCGATGAAATCCTTGAAGTGATACACTACTGCGAGCATCACTTCATCCACTTCTATTCGATGCCCAACGTCAGCAACTATCTACACCATCGTATGCACCTCAAAGTGCTGGGCGACGTACCTTACTTGAGTCTCTACAACGAGCCGCTGAGCCTCATCGAGAACCGCTTGATAAAGCGCACGTTCGACTTCGTGGTGTCGCTGACATTCCTCTGCACGCTCTTCCCCATCATACTCGCCGTTGTGGCTATCGTTACGAAGACAACAATGCCAGGACCGTTGTTCTTCCGACAGAAGCGCACCGGACTTAACGGCAAGGAGTTCTACTGCCTGAAGTTCCGCAGCATGAAGGTGAACAAAGACTCCGACACGCTGCAAGCCACAAAGAACGACCCACGCAAGACGAAGTGGGGCAACATAATGCGCAAGACAAACATCGACGAGCTGCCACAGTTTATCAACGTACTGTTAGGACAGATGAGTATCGTGGGTCCACGCCCACACATGGTGAAGCACACCGACGACTACTCGAAGCTCATCGACAACTACATGGTGCGCCACTACATCAAGCCAGGCATCACCGGTTGGAGCCAGGTGAACGGCTTCAGAGGCGAGACAAAATACCTCTCGCAGATGGAGGGACGTGTGGCTGGCGACATCTGGTACTTGGAGCATTGGAGCGTATGGCTCGACATATATATAATGTATAAGACCGTGGCTAACGTTATCGTTGGCGATAAGCAGGCGTTTTAAGATATGAAAGGCACACCAAGCGGTGTGCCTTTTTTGTTGGCGTAACGAAATTGTAACAGTTTGGTAGTACGTGTGAATACAATTATATATAACTTTGCAAGCAGAACAAAGATATAGCAGTTATGAAACAAAACCAGAAAATCCTCGTTGTTGACGACGAGCAGGACTTGCTCGAAATCCTCAAGTTCAATCTCGAAACAGAAGGCTACGAGGTGCAGACCGCCACATCAGCCGAAGAGGCACAGACGCTCGACATAGCATCGTTCGACCTGCTGCTGCTCGACGTGATGATGGGCGGCATGTCGGGGTTCGCCCTCGCCCGACTGCTGAAGGACGACCCACAGACAGCCCGCGTACCTATCATCTTCCTCACCGCCCGCGACACAGAGAACGACACCGTGACTGGATTTAACCTCGGTGCCGACGACTATATATCGAAGCCGTTCTCGCTGCGCGAGGTGATGGTGCGCGTGCGTGCCGTGCTGCGCCGCACAGCCACTGAGAACGAGGAGGAAGAGGCGCACCTCATCACCTACCAAGGCATCGTGATGAACCTCGACAAGAAGACCGTAGCCATCGACAGCGAGGAGATAGCGTTCACGAAGACAGAGTTCGAACTGCTCCACCTGCTGCTCGACGAGCGCGGACGCGTGTTCTCGCGCCAGGAACTCATCGACCGCGTGTGGCCGAAGGACGTGTTGGTGCTCGACCGCACAGTGGACGTGAACATCACACGCCTGCGCAAGAAGATAGGTCGCTTCGCGAAGTGCATCGTGACACGTCTCGGATTTGGATATTACTTCGACGCATAGGAG
>ERZ773177.1293-NODE-1293-length-10760-cov-16.9966_pt1 | contig 10760 bp, 9 predicted proteins | sample MGYA00580534_ERZ773177 | MGnify/ENA primary metagenome ERZ773177 (study PRJEB29015, sample SAMEA2737872) | human gut metagenome | biome: human gut; feature: human-associated habitat; material: faeces | place: China | collected 2012 ...
AGTTATATCAAACGAGGAAAGGACTTCGCTTGGTAGTACTATTTGAGCTAAAGATATTAATGCTGCTTCTGTCATATTACAAAAGTAATCACTTTAAAGAAAGCTACAAATAGTTACCCCCAAGAAATTTCGGGTGAGCCGTAAGAATAGCTTCCAGATAGGCTTGATTGTTGATGACAAAGTTCAGGGTTTTCAGACGACCGTCTCCCGCCGGATACATGAAATTGACCATGCGGATATCTTTTTGCTGGATAAATGAGATAATGTCGGCTTTGGTAAACTCTGAAGTTGGCTTTTGAAGGAATGCTACCAACTGGTTAGCATTCATTGACAAATCTTGATTCATAATCGGTTGTTTTTCGTTGTTGTATGATTAAAACGGTTTGTTAAATGCCAAAGATAACGAAAAGATTCTACTCCTTAAAGCGTTTTAAATCTTTCCGGCTAAAAATCCATTCCGGAGTATATAGTTTCCCCGCATCCGTTTCCGCCAATTCATACCAGGGGGAAAGGCTGCGACTGACAGAATTTACAAGAATATGAATCTGTTGTGCAGGCATATAGCTCTGCGCCAACAGGAATACTTTCTTTTTGGTAGCCGGATGAACAGCAACATCTACAACAATGACTGCATGTCCGGGTGAGCCTCCTTTAATAAACACATCACCGGGTTGCAAAGAAGTATAAGACACAGCCTGAAGCTCGCGGGATAAAGAAGCCGTTCCGGCATACATAAAGACCATATCGAGATAGTTACGGAAAGTTTTATAGGAATAATCCACTCCTTTGCCCGCAGCATACCATTGCACTTGATTGCCGCTGACTTTTATCCGATTTCCTTCCGCCCATTTCTTATACCCGGCAGGGAAACCATTGGTGAAGTTGAATTTTATTTCTCCATATCGTTTATGTTTCCACAGATATTCCGCCCGCAAACGCATTACCGCATCGGCACACTGTTGCAAATCACGGTTACCTATCTCCATATCGATTACAGTGTAAGCTGCAGACTGATTCGATTTTTCTTTTCCATTATAAAGCATCACTTTACTACCTTTCGGCATCAAAGGCAAATTACGTAAGTAACCTGTAAACGAATGATCGGCACAAGCCTCCCTGACATATCCCGTCGGAGGAGCGATTCTTGTAGCAACCGTTTCTTGTCCCCACAATTGCAGGGATGTACAAAGTAACCCTATGTATATTAGTAAATACTTCATAACGCTTCTCTTTATATTCTGTTCCGGACAAATATAAGTAATTATTGTTTAAAAAGAGGATGAATGTCTATTTTTATTTTAACTTTGTACAAAGACCTACATACATAACTAAAATTGATAAGCTATGGACATCCAAACATTTATTCAGAACTTCAAGGAGGCATTCGGAGAGAATGCCGAATTACCTCTTGTATTTTGGTATTCGGATATACTGGAAGGAACAGCAGAGAAAATTAACGGTTGCTTCTTTAAAGGTATGAAGACTGTCAGAGAAGGTGGTACTATCAGCTTGAATGCAGAAAATATCGGTTGCGGTGGCGGCAAATTCTACACAGGTTTTACAGAAATGCCTGAACGCGTACCGACTTTTGTCTCACTAAAAGAACGATATAAACAGACTCCGGAAATGGTCATTGAATTTATCCGGCAACTCGGAGTTCCGAGGGCAGAAAAGAAATACCTTCATTTTGCCCGTATAGACAAAGTGGCAAGTCTGGAACAAATGGAAGGCGTCATGTTTATCGCCAATCCTGATATGCTTTCCGGACTGACTACATGGGCTTACTATGATAACAATGCCGAAGATGGTGTCGTCTCTTTATTCGGTTCCGGTTGCAGTTCCATAGTGACACAAGCCACTCTTGAAAACCGCAAAGGAGGCAAGCGGACCTTTATCGGTTTCTTCGATCCGTCAGTGCGTCCGTACTTTGAAGCGGATAAGTTGAGTTATACGATACCTATGTCCAGATTCAGAGAAATGTGTGGGACTATGCGCCAAAGTTGCCTGTTTGATACGCATGCATGGGGAAAGATCCGGGAAAGAATGGGCACCGAATAAGGCAAAAGTACAAACCAAATAGTTTCAAAATATGTTTCAAGCTTTGAAACTGTTTGTTTCTCGGTGTGAAACGAATGGTTTCAAGCGGTGAAACAAACAGTTTCCCGTAGTGAAACAAAGTGTTTCAAATAGGCTTGAAACTTTTCTGTCCCATTTTTAATATCATAAAGTAAATGCTTAAATTAGTTCGTATTATAAGTTGTTATTCAAAACGCAATGAAGCCTCCTTTTTTCTATTAACTAATTTTAGACAGTTACTTAAGCAAATAGTTCTTTGCCAGGATTAAACCTTTTCTGCAGAAAGAAGTCTAATTTTTTATATATTATTGTTCTATTAAACTTTAAAGTTATCAACGAAAATGGAAACATCTGCTAAACTCTATTCACTGAATTACAGCAATGTAAGGACTTACCTCTTTGCCCTGCTATTTGTGGTAGGCAACATTGCACTTCCACAAATCTGTCATCTTGTACCATACGGTGGCCCTACTTTATTGCCGATCTATTTTTTCACGTTGATCGCAGCTTATAAATATGGCTTTCGTGTGGGATTACTGACAGCAATTCTTTCTCCTGTCATCAATCACCTGTTATTTGCAATGCCATCGGGAGCTGCACTCCCCATTATATTGATAAAATCCGCTTTACTTGCCGGTGCTTCCGCCTTGGCTGCACGAACACTGAAATCCGTTTCTTTATGGGCTATTCTCGGTGTCGTTCTCTCCTATCAGATTATTGGAACTGCTTTTGAATGGGCATTCATCGGAAATTTCCATGCAGCAGTGCAAGATTTCCGCATTGGTATTCCCGGTATGTTAATTCAATGGTTTGGCGGCTACGCCCTACTGAAAGCGATTGCAAAACTCTAAAGTAAAATCAAAAATGGACAGAAGGGACTTTTTAAAAACAGTAACCATAACCGGTGCCGCATTGAGTATTCAGCATTCGGAGGCAATGGAGATATTAACCCAGACTATTAATAATACGAACGGAGGCAATCCGGACTTGGTAGCCGTCATGGGTGGAGAACCGGAAGCTATGTTCCGCCGTGCTATCAGCGAACTGGGCGGTATGAAACAATTCGTCAAACCGGGACAGAAGGTGGTCGTAAAACCTAATATCGGTTGGGATAAAGTGCCGGAACTGGCAGGAAACACCAACCCGCAACTGATTGCTGAAATCGTGAAACAATGCTTTGCTGCCGGAGCTAAAGAAGTGACCGTATTCGACCATACGTGTGACGATTGGCAGAAGTGCTACAAAAACAGCGGCATCGAAGCTGCGGCAAAAGCTGCCGGAGCAAAAGTAATGCCTGCTCATTTGGAGTCTTATTACAAGCCGGTAAACTTACCCAACGGTCAGAAGATGAAGAAAGCAAAGATACATGAAGCCATCCTGAATTGCGATGTATGGATCAATGTTCCCATCCTGAAAAATCACGGGGGTGCCAATCTGACTATCTCAATGAAAAATCACATGGGAATTGTCTGGGACCGTGGATTTTTCCACCAGAATGACTTGCAGCAATGTATTGCCGATATCTGCACACTGCAAAAGAAAGCTGTGCTTAACGTAGTGGACGCTTATCGTATCATGAAAACCAATGGCCCGCGAGGACGTTCTGCCTCGGATGTCGTATTAGCAAAAGGACTGTTCATTTCACCGGATATTGTAGCAGTGGACACGGCTGCTGCCAAATTCTTCAATCAAGTACGTGAGATGCCACTAGATACTGTGGGACACCTCGCTAAAGGAGAAGCACTGAAAATAGGAACTATGAACATTGACAAGCTGAATGTCAAGCGAATTAAGATGTAAAATAACAATGTTAAGAAAGCTACGTATTGGAATATCAGCACTTTTATTTGTGCTGATTTCTTTCTTTTTTCTCGATTTCGCAGAAATATTACCGAACAGTTTTCATCGGCTGGCACATTTACAATTTATTCCAGCCATCCTTTCACTAAGTATAGGTATCTTATTATTTCTCATTGTGTTAACGCTTTTATTCGGGCGTGTATATTGTTCTACAATCTGCCCTATGGGTATCTTGCAGGATGTGACTGCACGAATTTCCAAAGCAACGGGAAAAAAGAAAAAAAAATATAGTTACAGTCCTGCAAAAAACAAATTGCGCTGGGGTGTGCTCGGACTGACAGTGGTCGGGTTTCTATGTGGATTTACATTTATTGTTGGTTTGCTCGATCCGTACAGTGCGTATGGACGTGTAGTAGTGCACATATTCAAACCTATCTATATGCTGGGGAATAATCTGCTGGAATCACTCTTTGCCAGATTTGACAATTATACATTTTATCAGGTAGACACCTCCATCTTGAGCATTTCTTCCCTTCTCATCGCTATTATTACTCTTGCAGTCATCTTTGTAATGGCATGGAAACATGGACGGACATGGTGCAATACGATTTGTCCCGTAGGAACAATATTGGGGTTATTGAGCCGATTTTCATTATTCAAAGTCCGTATTGATACTGCCAAATGTAATGGATGCGGGCTTTGTGCCACCAAATGCAAAGCAGCTTGCATCAATAGTAAAGAACACGCTATTGATTATAGTCGTTGTGTAGATTGTTTCAACTGTTTGGGAGTATGCAAACAAAAAGCATTAGTTTACGCCCCTTCTTTAAAAAAACAGTCTGATGTAGAAACTCCTGCACCATCATCACCGGATTTGGATTCATCCAAACGCCGTTTTTTGGTTGCCGGTCTTGTTACTGCCGGAGCAACCCCCAAACTCATCTCCCAAGCCAAGGAATCTGTAGCAAGCTTGGAAGGTAAGAAGGCATACAAAAAGGAAAATCCGATCACTCCTCCGGGGTCTATCAGTCGGGAACACTTCCAACAGCAATGCACATCCTGTCATCTTTGTGTCAGCAAATGCCCTTCTCATATCTTGAAACCGGCTTTTATGGAATATGGCTTGGCAGGCATGATGCAACCTACTGTTAGCTTTGAGAAAGGATTTTGTAACTTTGACTGTACTGTCTGTGGAGATGTCTGTCCCAATGGAGCAATTCTTCCCATAAGTGTAGAGCAAAAACATCTTACACAAATGGGATATGTTGTTTTCATCGAGGAAAATTGCATTGTTTATACAGATGGAACCAGTTGCGGAGCCTGCTCCGAACACTGTCCCACACAAGCAGTAGCGATGGTGCCGTATAAGGACGGATTGACGATTCCTCATGTAAATAAAGAAATATGTGTAGGTTGTGGAGGATGTGAATATGTTTGCCCAGCCCGTCCATTCCGTGCCATCTATATCGAAGGAAATCCCGTACAAAAAGAAGCAAAACCATTCAAAGAAAGCGAAGAGCACAAAGTTGAGATAGACGATTTCGGATTCTGACCGGCATGGTGCCGGAGCAGAGTTTCCATCCGTGTTTTATGTTCTATGACGGTTTATTTCAAATGTGAACAAGACAGATGGTATGGATTTAAAAAAAACTATCCATTATATTCCTCCTACTTTCAATAAATTCACTAAATTCGTGGCGAACTAAAGAAAGCAATTCATGGAGGTATTCACAAATAACTGGAATAGCCGGAAATATCAGATTGGCTATGCACTAAGCGGAGGATTTATTAAAGGATTTGCCCATTTGGGAGTCATGCAAGCTCTTTTGGAACATGATATTAAACCGGAAATCATCTCTGGAGTAAGTGCAGGGGCACTTGCAGGTGTCTTTTACGCGGACGGCAACGAGCCGCACAAAGTACTTGATTATTTCTCCGGACATAAATTCCAGGATTTAACCAAACTGGTGATTCCCAAGAAGGGACTATTTGACCTCTGTGAATTTATTGATTTTCTCCGGACTAACTTAAAAGCAAAAAATCTGGAAGAGCTACAACTTCCCCTGATTATCACAGCAACTGACCTCGATCACGGTCGCATGGTTCACTTTCATCGGGGAAGCATAGCGGAACGGGTCGCCGCTTCCTGCTGTATGCCTGTCATGTTTTCTCCGGTCAACATAGACGGCACTAACTATGTGGATGGAGGATTGATGATGAATCTTCCGGTCTCTACCCTGCGCAGGGTTTGCAATAAAGTGGTAGCTGTCAACGTAAGTCCCATCATGGCACAGGATTACAAAATGAATATTGTAAGCATTGCTATGCGCTCATTCCATTTCATGTTCCGCGCCAATACCTTTCCCGAAAGAGAAAAATGCGATTTATTAATCGAACCATACAACCTATACGGGTACAGTAACACCGAACTGGAAAAAGCTGAAGAAATCTTCGGGCAAGGCTATAATACAGCTAACGAAGTACTTAGTCAACTGTTGGAAGAAAAGGGGAAAATATGGAAATAATCTCCTATCCATCAGAAACAAGAATGAATACGAATATTAATAATCTACTCTATATGAATGACGAAAATAAAATAATTATCTACCAAGTATTCACCCGCCTGTTTGGAAATAACAACAACCACTGTGTCTACAATGGAGACATTGCCACCAATGGTTGCGGGAAAATGGCTGATTTCACGCTCAAAGCACTTGGTGAAATCAAGAAATTAGGTGCTACACATATATGGTATACAGGCATCATCGAGCATGCCACTCAAACGGACTATCGCCGTTATAATATCAGTCCGGATCATCCTGCTATTGTGAAAGGAAAAGCTGGTTCTCCGTATGCTATCAAGGATTATTATGATGTAGATCCTGACTTGGCTAACGACGTGCAAGGACGTATGAAAGAATTTGAGAATCTGGTACATCGCACACATCGCACAGGTCTGAAAGTAATTATTGATTTTGTACCTAATCACGTAGCACGCCAATATCACTCGGATGCACAACCGGACGGTACGACCGAATTGGGAGCTAACGATGACTCCAGCCAATCTTTCAGCCCATATAATAATTTCTATTATATTCCGCAAGCGGAACTTCATGCCCAGTTTGATATGAAAGACGGTGCAGCAGAGCCTTACCGGGAATTCCCGGCGAAAGCTACCGGTAACAATCGTTTTGATGCTACTCCCAATATCACCGACTGGTATGAAACAGTGAAATTAAACTATGGAGTGGATTATCAGAATGGCGGTACCTGCCACTTCTCCCCGACTCCGGATACTTGGATAAAGATGCTGGACATTCTTCTTTTCTGGGCATCAAAAGACATTGACGGTTTCCGCTGCGACATGGCCGAAATGGTTCCTGTTGAATTCTGGGAATGGGCTATTCCTCAAGTAAAAGAGGCTTATCCTGAAATACTTTTCATCGCAGAGGTTTACAATCCAGGTGAATACCGTAACTATCTGTTCCGCGGCAAGTTTGATTACCTGTATGATAAGGTAGGGCTGTATGACACGTTACGCAATGTAGCTTGTGGATATGAATCTGCATCCGCTATCACTCATTGCTGGCAAAGTCTGAATGGAATAGAGAAAAAGATGCTCAACTTCCTGGAGAATCACGACGAGCAACGTATCGCTTCTGATTTCTTTGCCGGCAACCCGCGTAAAGGAATTCCCGCACTGATCGTTTCCGCCTGTATGAACACTAATCCTATGATGATCTACTTCGGTCAGGAGTTTGGAGAACTGGGCATGGATAGTGAAGGATTTAGCGGAAGGGACGGACGGACTACTATATTCGATTATTGGAGTGTAGACAGCATACGACGCTGGCGCAACGGAGGTAAATTTGACGGGAAGATGCTTACTGAAGAGCATAAACACCTCTACTCTATCTACCAAAAAGTACTGACGATTTGTAATGAAGAGCAGGCAATCAGCAAGGGAGTATTCTTTGATTTAATGTATGCCAATATAAACGGATGGCGTTTCAATGAGCATAAACAATATACTTTTATGCGGAAATACAAAAACGAGATTCTGTTTTTCGTTATTAATTTCGATAGTCAACTGGTAGATGTTGCCATCAACGTGCCTTCACATGCCTTCGATTTTTTGCAGATTCCTCAAATGGAGTCTTATCAGGCCATTGATTTGATGACCGGTGCTAAAGAAGAAATCTGCTTATTACCTTATAAACCGACAGATATTTCGATCGGAGGTTATAACGGAAAAATTTTAAAGATTACTTTTTAAGTAAAAAGAGTAAGATAAGAACCGCATACTCCTTATCCTCCGGGCATTTCACTTATAAATGCCCGGAGGATTATTTTATGTACATCGCTCAAACAAATATTCTCAAAGGCTGTTTAGTTATAACTAATTCTCTAAACTCAAAGCTTATGAAGAAATTTATGATTTGTGCGATCACACTGTTTTTGCTATTATCTACATCTGTTTTTGGAGATACCCCTCCCGGCAATGTACAGGCAACTTTCAAGAAAATGTATCCCAAAGCAAACGGCATTGCCTGGTCACAAGATGACGGATATTATTGCGCCAATTTTGTAATGAACGGATTTACTAAAAATGTGTGGTTTAACGTCCGGGGGCAATGGGTGATGACACAGACTGATCTTGTTAGCCTTGATCGTCTGTCACCGGCAGTCTATAATGCTTTTGTATCCGGGCCATACGCAAGTTGGGTGGTAGATAATGTGACAATGGTAGAGTTTCCTAAATGGCAAGCTATTATTGTAATTAAAGTAGGCCAAGATAACGTTGACATCAAATATCAGTTATTCTATACTCCACAAGGAGTATTACTGAAAACACGCAACGTGAGTGATATGTATGATATTCTCGGACCAAGTACCTTTTTGGTAAACTAGAACTAAATCATTCAATAACACAATATACGAGAAAGCCCCTGCAGATATACAATGATAGTTGCAGGGGCTTCTTATTTAAAGATAAAATTATTTCTTCTTTCTAAGCACTACGGCGGTACGGGCAGGAATGTAGAGTTTCAACCACTCTTTCTTTTCTTTACTGTACAGCGGATCGGCAATAGTAAAGTGCACTACAGAATCATCTGCCAAACCGTTTCCTCCAAATGCAACGTCGTCCGTATTCAATATTACTTCATAAGCTCCCGGAGTTACCAGGAATCCATAGTCGGTAAATGACTGTTTCGGATTAAAGTTAAAGACAAATATAAGGTCTTTACGGCCGTATGCCAATACCTGATCGCCATCATTATGCCATATTTCCTGAACAGGCGTCGTTTGAAAGTTTTTCACGCTCTTCAGAACTTTCAGCATATTCTTATCAAAATCACCCATATAATGATAGGTCAGATTCTTGTTGTCTACCAAATCCCATTGGCGACGGGCATATTTACATGACCATCCGTTACCTTCACGCGGGAAGTCAATCCATTCGGGATGACCGAATTCATTTCCCATGAAGTTCAGATAACCTCCGTTGATGGTTGAAGAGGTCAATAAACGAATCATCTTGTGCAAAGCGATACCACGGTTGACAACATAATTTTCATCTCCCTTTTGCATGTGCCAGTACATATCAGCATCAATCAGACGGAAGATAATTGTCTTGTCTCCCACTAATGCCTGGTCGTGGCTTTCTGCATACGAAATGGTCTTTTCATCCTGACGACGGTTGGTTACTTCCCAGAACATGCTGGAAGGTTTCCAGTCTTCATCAATCTTTTCTTTGATTGTCTTGATCCAGTAATCCGGAATGTTCATGGCCATACGATAATCGAAGCCGTAACCGCCATCTTCTATTTTTGCAGCCAGCCCCGGCATACCGGAAACTTCTTCCGCAATGGTTATCGCTTTCGGATTTACCTGATGAATCACTTCATTAGCCAATGTCAGGTAACAAATCGCATTATCATCCTGATGACCGTTGAAATAATCTCCATAGTTACAGAAGGCTTCACCCAAACCATGACTATAATATAGCATAGAAGTGACTCCGTCAAAACGGAAGCCGTCAAATTTATATTCTTCCAGCCAATACTTGCAGTTAGACAATAAGAAGTGAATCACTTCGTTCTTGCCATAATCGAAGCATAGAGAATCCCAAGCCGGATGTTCACGACGAACGCCCGGATAGAAATACTGATTCGGATCACCGGCAAAGTTTCCTAATCCTTCTACTTCATTCTTCACTGCATGTGAATGAACAATGTCCATAATCACAGCAATTCCCATCTCATGAGCGGCATCGATTAATGCTTTCAATTCATCGGGAGTACCAAAACGGGAAGAGGCAGCAAAAAAGCTGGATACATGATAGCCGAAACTTCCATAATAAGGATGTTCCTGAATGGCCATAATCTGGATACAGTTATACCCTTCTTCAGCGATACGGGGAAGTATTTTCTCGCGGAATTCGTTATAAGTGCCCACTTTTTCCTCCCGTTGTGCCATTCCGATATGACATTCATAAATCAACAGTGGATTCGTGTCGGGCTTGAATGTTTTCTTTTTGAATTTATAGGGTTTCTCCGGAGCCCAGACTTGCGCACTGAATATCTTGGTCTGTTCATCCTGTACCACACGAGTAGCCCATGCAGGAATACGCTCGCCTTGTCCACCTTCCCAGTATACATTCAACTTGTAGAGATCGCCATGATGAATGGCATCCGCCGGCAGGTTAATTTCCCAATTGCCATTCTTTAGTTTTTTCAGCTTATAGGCTGCTTTTTCCTCCCAATTATTAAATGTACCCACCATATAAATATGAGTAGCATTGGGCGCCCATTCACGGAAAGTCCATCCCTTATCGGTGCGATGCAATCCAAAATAAAGATACCCCGATGCAAAATCTGAAA
>ERZ773177.1295-NODE-1295-length-10741-cov-2.87881_pt1 | contig 10741 bp, 7 predicted proteins | sample MGYA00580534_ERZ773177 | MGnify/ENA primary metagenome ERZ773177 (study PRJEB29015, sample SAMEA2737872) | human gut metagenome | biome: human gut; feature: human-associated habitat; material: faeces | place: China | collected 2012 ...
AAGTATGTTCGGGGCAGGCTTCTACGCACCGTTTGCAATCCACACATCTAAGCGGATCTGCAAGCAGTTTAAATTGACCGTCCTTCTCTCGTGAGGTTAAACAGCCGGAAGGGCAAAGAAGCACACAGATGTTGCACCCGGTACAAGTGTTTTTGTGAACAACCGGAAGCGGAAATATCTTCTCAGGAATTTCATACTCCGGTTTTTTCTTACGGATCAGCTTGATGCAGTCGATTAACATCTCTCGATCAAGCATTGGGAAAACTTTCTCAATTTTTGGGGCATTGCCTTTTAAGCTGGCTATTTCCGACTTTTCCAGCAATTCATTAGAGATCTTTCTAAAGATCTTTCTTCGCTTTAAATTCTCTAAGGCTTTAGATGCTGTTTCAACAATTTCAATATTCGGCTGGATTTTCAGTATGTCAGAGAGTCTGGAAATTTTTTGAGCCATGCTTTTGGCTGGGTCTCCTTCGGTATTGCTCGCGCAGTTTCTGCAGTTTTCGCAATAAACAACAACTTTGGCTTCCGTTGTTAATTGGGCTAATACAAGCAGGACTGGGTTCAAACCTCCTAAACAACCGATGGAAATTCGTTCTTTTGCTTGCGAAGATTTAGGACAAGCAAAGACGGCGGGTAAGTTGGTCAATTGATTTTTTTGATTCTGTTCAGTTATTTTTTTGATTTGGAACAGAGCGGAATAAAGAGGATATTTTGCAAAAGCAAATGCCTCAGTAGGGCAAGAACTCACACAAGCACCGCAAGACGAACATTTGCTATTTTCTAAACTGATCGTACTGTTATTTAGGAAAACAGCTTTTTCTCGGCACGCGTCAACACAGCGACGACAAGAAGATTTTGGGAAAAGCGTTCTAACGCATCGGTTTTGCTCAAATGTCAGCTTGGCTTTGTGAATGTCTAAAGCTTGCTCTCCGTACCTTTTTTCTATTTCAGAACGGCAGAGTCCAAGAAGATCCGTAATCACCTGTGCTTCGTTAAGGGCCATTTTCTTTCGGGTGGTTGTTATGACATCTATTCTAGGTGATGGCAGAAAGAACTGGATAAAAAAATCGCCCTCCGAAAGTGATTGGAGAGCGAGTAATTAGGAGAGATTTGAAGAATTGAATTTTGCAGGGACTATTCTGCTGGCTTCTCTTTCAACCGGGTTATTAATTCTTTCTTTAGTTCGTCAAGAAGAGGCGGTAAGGTCTCGGTGCATTTCCCATAAACTCTATGATTGAATTTGGAATATGGGTGGATGAGCGGATCTAAATCAAGATTGATTCTTAAAGATGCTTTAGTTTCTCTCACGAAATCAGCAGCTGGGTAGACGGTGCCGGAGGTTCCGACGGAAATAAAGACACAGGCTTTCTTGAGGTACGAAGGTATCCAATCCATGCCGTAAGGAATTTCTCCGAAAAGCACGACATTGGGTCTCACTGCAAAACTGTTCGCTCCGCAAACCGGACAAACTTGTTCCCGTTGGTAGAAGCCGATTCTGGGGAAGGTCTTTTTGCACTTTCGGCACTGGGAAGTTTGGAAATCACCATGCAGATGGAAAACTCGCGGAGAGCCGGCTAATTCGTTCAGATTATCCACGTTTTGTGTGACATGGATCACATCACAAAAAGCAGCGACGTCTTTCTGAAATTCTGCAATCGCTATATGGGCCGCGTTAGGGCGGCAGGGTTCAGCGTTCTTGATTCTTTCGTTGTAGAAGTCGAAAACATCTTGAGTGTGTCTTTCAAGCGCTCCGATAGAAGCGAGTTCCTTAGGATCGTATTTTCTCCAAAGGCCGTTGGCATCTCTAAAAGTCGGGATTCCGCTCTCTGCCGAAAGACCGGCTCCGGATAAAATGAAAACCAGCGGCCGCTCTCCTTTAAATGTCAACTCTTTGAAATTAACTTCCATAATTTTTCTCCTGATTAGCTTATTAATCAGACCAATGAAATATCTGTCTTATAAGTAATCTTAAGCAGAGCAGCGTTATTATCTGTCGCGCTAAAAAGCGGAAGACCTCCGTAGAACCTAAGCAGCAGAGAAGAGCGGAGATACAAAAAGGGGATCGGAAAAATTCCGATCCCCGAACATGTTAGAGATCAAAAGATCTCAGCTATTGGAAAGATTAGTTTCCTTTAGCAGCATGTGTACCGGCGTCACGACCGAAAGTCATGATGTCAGCAATGGCGTTGCCGCCCAAACGGTTAGAACCGTGGATACCGCCTGTGGTTTCACCGGCAGCATAGAGACCCGGGATAACCTTACCGTTGGCGTCAAGAACCTGAGCCTTGGTATTGATTTCCAGACCGCCCATGGTGTGGTGAACAGTCGGAACCTTCTGGCAGGCGTACCAAGGACCTTCTGTCATCTGCTTGTCAGCCTTGTTGTTGGCGACGAAGCCCAGCGGATCCTTGTATGTACCGGCGACAACACCGTTGTAGTCTTCAACAGCCTTCTTCAGGTTGGCAGCAGGCATGTTGAGTTTCTTGGCCAGTTCGTCAAGTGTCGGAGCAGAAACAACACGACCGAGGTCGATCATGTCTTTCATCTTGGCGCCGTTGGCGTCAACCCAGTCAAGAGACGGATAGCGGAGGTGGTTAACCAGGACGTAGTAAGTAGAACCGGGCTGTGCAAAGATAGCCTTAGCCAGAACGTCACGAGGAGCACCTTCGTTGACGAAGCGGTTGCCTTCCTTGTTAATGAACAGACGGTTGCGGCCGGATGTACGAACCATTTCCATCAAACCGGTACCCGGTGTTCCGCAGGGATGAACCTGAATGTCGGACATACCGATAACGTGTGCACCGACTTTTTCACCCATGATGATGCCGGAACCCTGAGCGGACTTGTTGAAGTTCGTGCAGCCGATACCCTTGCCGAGGTCATAGTCTTTGAACACGCCGGTGTTGACTTTCTGACGAAGAGCAACGTTAGCACCGAAGCCGCCGGTTGCCAGGATGACGCCCTTGTCAGCCATGAACTTGGTGGTCTTGCCGGTGTGGTTGTCTTTAGCTATAACTCCGATAACACGGCCGGCCTTGTCCTGAATCAGGGAGACAGCGTCCATGTCGGTGTAGACCTTCATGTCGTTGCCATGAGCGGCGATGTATTTTTCAAAAGAACGAATGTAGGTGTTGCCGGACGGAGTAGCAGGATAGTGAGAACGCTGCCACAGAGCACCGGTAGCGGTACCGACTTCATCTTTGAACTTAACGCCGATGCTTTCAAGCCAGTGAACAGACTCTAAAGCATGGTCAGTCAGGTAATGAACGAGTTCAGGATTGCCGATATTGTGGCCGCCCTTCATGGTCTGTTCATAGTGTTTCTGGATAGAGTCTTCGATACCCTGTTTGCCTTGACGCTGCGGGTCAGCTGCGTTCAAAGCGCCTTCGGAAACGTTAGTAGAGCCGCCGAGGATGCCGAGTTTTTCAAGAACGATAACTTTGGCACCGGCCTGCTGAGCAGCGATAGCGGAAGCCAAACCGGATCCGCCGCCGCCGACAACAACGACGTTGGTCTTGATTTCAGCAGGAAGAGCAGTGTATTTTTCGCTGTTCTTCATCAGTTTGGCCATGTCAGCCTTGGAAACCTTGGCTTGTTCGAGTGCTTTCTTAACTGCGCCCTTCAATGCGAAGGAAGTAATCGTTGCGCCGGTAACATTGTCTACGCCGAGAGACTGGCGATCGATAATCTTCTTGGACAGTTTATCCAGAGCGACTTTGCCGACACCGATGGTTTCAAGGTTGTCAGGATATTCAATCTTTTCAATCTTGTTCTTGCTGACGGTTACCTTGACGGTGAAGGCAGCATTATGACCGTTGACTTTTTCAGTATAAGTTCCGGGTGTATAAGTGACTGCATTGGCTGCGAGTGCAACGCCGGCAAGTCCGACAGCCACGGGAAGTTTGGTCAAAAGCATTAGTTTTCTCCTTTGGTAGGTACGGGAAAGGTCCATACCGTTGTCTTACAAAAGTACCTACAAGAGGTACTTATTACAAATTGTAAGAGTCAATAGGAGAAAATGAATAGGTATAAATACTATGAGTTATCGTCTTTCTGACTGTCCTTCTTTTTGCCAACCATTCCGGAGAGCTTGTCGCTCAGCTTCTGGAGCGAAGAGAGGTTCTCTTCCTCGATGTCATCATGAAGCCCCTTAATCTGACGTGATATAAGGAGGGCGATCGTTAAGATGAGAATTGAAACGGATGTAAGAAGAATCCACTTGCTCGTCAGATGTTCCATATTAATGATGAGGTAACGAGCAACGGCCACGACAGTGATGACCAGAGGCGTCTTGAGTTTTAACTCATGTTGGCCGAGAGAATACTGTCTGACCATCGACAAAATCTCGATGAATAAGAACAAGAGCAGTAAGTTGGCTAATCCGATGCTCTTGGTGACAAACATGTCATAGCCTTCAGCCACAATCGCGACTGCTGTCGCAATTGTGATAATGATTAGGGCCCCTGCCTGAATGATCAGAAGAAGGGTTTCAAATTTGTCGTTAATTTTGGCGATGATTGGCTTGTTCATTTTTTTTCTTAATTAATGTGGGTCTCGTGATCCGTGCCTGCATTATGAGAAAAAAAACATGGTCTGTGCGGGTTAGCAAGCAGCTTACTACCAAGAATGGGCGAAGTTGATTGCAAGTTTCAATGGCACCGCTGTCGATAAAACAAATTTTTGGCGTTAATCAATTGAAAATAAAGAGAAATCCATTCCACAAGAAGTCAAAAAACTGCCGCTGATTAATTTAGCTTGCGACATAACAAACAAAAAATACTTATTTCTATATTTTGTGAGGATTCCTTCGATTTGAGTGTTTAGAATTGGAGCACATTTTTGCCGACAAACGGCAACGATGATTAAGAGGAGGGGCGTCAAGTTTGTCACTCATTGGTGAAGGAAACTTGTCCTCACAAAAGGATGCGGAATAACGAATAAACGCACTCGGTAAAAGTATGGAAGGTATTTCTCTCATTTCTACCTTAGCAATCGGTTTCGGTGTCGCTTTGGTTCTTGGCTTTTTGGCAGAAAAGTTAAAAGTTCCGGCGCTGGTCGGTTACTTGCTCGCGGGTATTTTGGTTTCCCCGTCGGTTTTCGGTTTTGATGTGGACTTGAACTTGGCCAACCAGTTGGCTGAAATCGGCATCATGCTGCTGATGTTCGGCGTGGGACTTCATTTCTCCTTGACGGATCTTTTGAAGGTCAAAGGACTAGTCGTTCCGGGCGCGATATGCCAGATGCTCTTGTCTGCCTTGATTGGGTTCGGTTTGAGCTGGCTGTGGGGATGGGATATCGGACACTCCGTGCTTCTAGGGTGCTGCTTGTCCTGCGCTTCTACCGTAGTCGTGCTTAAGGCCTTGGAAGCCCGAGGCATGCTGGAGGGGTTCGACGGCAACGTTGCAGTGGGCTGGCTGATCGTGCAGGACATGGTCACGGTCTTGCTATTAGTTCTCCTGCCGCCAATGGCTTCTGTGTTCACCGGTCAGGCTCAGACTTCTTCTCAGCCGCTCTGGCAGCTGCTTCTTATAACCTTAGCTCAAGTTGTCGTCTTTATCGTGCTGATGCTCGTGGTCGGTCGCCGTCTGCTGCCGTACCTTCTCTGGCAGGTTGCTAAAACCGGTTCTCGCGAACTCTTTACGCTTTGCGTCTTGGCAGTGGCGATCGGCATTGCCTTCGGTGCTGCTGAAGTTTTCCATGTCTCCTTTGCCTTGGGCGCTTTCTTCGCCGGCATGGTGATGCGCGAATCCAAGTATGCGCATAGAGCAGCCGTGGAATCCCTTCCGCTGAGAGATGCCTTCTCGGTCATTTTCTTCGTCGGCGTCGGCATGATGTTCAATCCGATGGTGATCGTCGAACATCCTTGGCACCTGCTTTGCGTCCTGCTTTTGATCCTCTTCATTAACCCGATCATTGCCGCGTTATTAGTGATGTTGTTCCGTTATCCCTTGCACACTGCCTTGACACTCGGCGCGTGTTTGGGACAGATCGGTGAATTCTCGTTCATCTTGGCGAGCCTCGGAAAGTCCATGGGCATCGTCTCCGACGAGGGCATGAATCTCGTCTTGGCAACCGCGATTTTGACGATTGCGCTTAACCCGATTGCTTTTGCCACACTGCCGAAAGTTGCTGAATTCCTTAAAAAACGCAGCAAACTGGCTCGTATTTCGGCTGCTCGTCCGGATCCGCAGTCTCTTATGCCGGATGAAATCGAAAAGAAGAAAATCACCGGTCATATCGTGATTGTGGGTTACGGTGACGTAGGCTGCAAGTTAACCGCAGCCCTGCAGAAAGATGAAATCCCTACCGTCATCGTCGATAAAGACGATTCTCTGGTGGCTCAGCTGCGCAAAAACGGTTACACCGCTATTCAGGGTGATGCGATTGATCCTTCTGTTCTGCTTCAGGCCCACGTGCAGAACGCAGCCGTGATCGTTCTCACGATCCGCGATGAGATTTTAGAACGCAAGGTTGTCGAAACTGCCAAGCTGATCAATCAAGGTATTAAGGTTATCCTTCGAGCAGCTACCGACCAAGAAGCTAACCACTTCAGAGCGGATAACTTAGGAACCGTTGTTCAGGCATCGGTAATCCTGTCCCAAGAAATGGATAAATTGGTTCGCCAAGCAATCCTTAAAGGTGACTCTCCGGTTGACGAAGAAATCGCGGTCAATAGTGACGTCAACCCGGCGCCTCCGGCTCAGCACCCTGAGGTCAATCCTTGATGCTTTCTTTATCCGGAAGCAGAGATTCTCAGCTTCCTTTAGAGTCGCTCTAAACAACAAATGTGATTTGTTCTTTTATACAAAAAGGACAAATGAGCGGATTAAGAGTTTTTCTGTTTGATTATTAGAAGTTTTTTGCTGAAAAATTGGCGATTCTAAGATGGGCGGAGAGCTCCGATTTGTCAGCCTCAGAACTCTTTCCTAACAGTAGAATATTGCGTGAATTTGCCTGATGTTCTGAATAATTTCAACCAATCAGGAGAATCAATCGACTGACAACGCCGGCCCGGCTTAGTCAGGTTTGATGAAATTTTCGCAATCTGCATTAAATTTTTGCCCGCGTAGGACAAACTAACGATGAGTCATAGTTTTAGCTTGATTTCGACCTTGGCGATCGGTTTTGCGATTGCCTGGGCGCTCGGCTTCCTCATGGAACGCATCAAAGTACCGGCACTAGTCGGTTACTTGCTCGCCGGTATTATTATTTCGCCGGCAACACCCGGATTTGTGGGTGACGTCAATATTGCTTCCGAACTCTCCGAAATCGGTGTCATGCTGCTGATGTTCGGTGTCGGCCTGCATTTTTCAATGTCGGACCTCATACGGGTCAAGAATATTGCGGTTCCCGGTGCAATACTCCAGATGGGACTTGCCACCTGTTTGGGAGCAGTGCTGGCCCATTTCTGGGGCTGGCCATGGGGACAAAGCATTGTCTTCGGCATGTGTCTCTCGTGCGCATCCACGGTTGTGCTTCTTAAAGGATTGGAAAGCCGCGGTATTCTGGAGAGTGGCGACGGCCAAATTGCGGTCGGTTGGCTGGTTGTGGAAGACATCATGACGGTTTTAATCCTGGTGCTTCTGCCTCCGCTGGCTTCTCTTCTGGGTTCTCCGCTGCAAAACACCGAGGCTTCTTTGCCGCTTTGGCAGATTATCGGCATCACGCTGGCTCAAGTATTCGGCTTCATCATCCTGATGCTGGTGGTCGGGAAAAGATTGCTCCCTTGGCTTCTTCGCCAGGTTGCTAAGACGGGTTCCCGCGAGCTCTTTACGCTTTCAGTGTTGGTATTCGCAATCGGTATAGCCTATGGCGCCGCACAGATTTTCCATGTCCTTCTTCTCAGGCATGGTGATGCGTGAAAGCCGTTATTCCCACAGAGCTGCCATGGAGTCGCTGCCGCTGAGAGACGCTTTCGCAGTGATCTTCTTTGTCGGCGTGGGCATGATGTTTGACCCGAAAGTTCTTTATGAACAGCCTTTGCATGTCTTGGCAGTGCTCGCCATTATTATTCTTGGCAAAGGTCTGGTTGCTTTCGGTTTAGTGCTGCTGTTCCGCTACACACTTCATACCGCTTTAACGGTAGCAGCCGCGCTTGCACAGATCGGTGAATTCTCCTTCATCCTTGCGGCTCTCGGTTTACAACTGAAGATTCTGCCGCAGGAGGGTATGAGCTTAGTTTTGGCCGGTGCCATTATTTCTATCGCTTTGAATCCGTTTGCTTTTGCAACGATCGGTCCGGCTCGTGATTTCATTAAGAAACGCTGGGCTTTTGCCAGAAGAATGGATGCACGAATTGATCCGATGTCTCTCATGCCGGACAGTGTCGGCAGTGACATTCTCCATGGCCATGTTGTCTTGGTGGGGTACGGAGAAAAGGGCAAGATTATTCTTGATGAGCTTCTGCAAAGACACCTTTCTGTCGTGGTCGTGGACGATCACCATGCGGTGGTTGAAGAACTGCGGGAAAAGAAGGTCAACTCCATTTACGGCGACGCGACCGATCCGGCGATTCTCATTCAAGCTCATATCCACGAAGCGGCTATTCTCGTTCTTGCCATCGATAACGAGATCCTCTGCCGCAAGATTGTGGAAACGGCCAAGATCCTTCGTCCGACGATTGAAACGGTCATGCCTGCTGAAAATGAGGAAGACGCTAAAGCTCTAAAGGCGGACGGTGTCGCTCAGGCTTTTGTGCCGGACGAACTCTTGGCGCAGGCTATTGTCCAATTCACAATGAGCCGATTCGGCAAAGAGTCTGAGGATCAAAAGATCCGAGTGGAGGAAGCAGAAGAGCAGAAAGCAATAGAGCGGGGAGCTCTATAGCACTGTTCAAGCTTTCTTGAATCATTTGAACCCGAACAGAAACAGGCGCTTTTGGCGCCTGTTTCTGCTTCAGTTAGTTAAGTTTAGTACTCGGTTCCGGAAGTATCTCCGGCAGGTCTTGCCTGGGCAGGAACCACTAAAACCAAGTTCGGCTGGGTCTTAGAAGCCTGCGGAAGCGGCGCAACTTCGGCAAGTTTGCCGTGTTTTTTACGCAGCTCTTCGATATCTCCGAATTCGATGGCGCGGTTAGGACAGCTTTCTACACAGATCGGCTGAAGTCCTCTCTGTAAGCGATCTAAGCAAGCATCGCACTTACGCATCTTGTGAGCAGTCTCATCTAATACCGGTGCATGGTATGGGCAGGCCTGAGCACAAAGTCCGCAGCCGATGCACTTTGTCGCATCGATAACCACCAAACCGTCCTCAGCGCGTTTGTGATGTGCCTTTGTCGGGCAAACCTTGACGCAGGCCGGGTCCGAACAGTGGTTGCAGCCTAAGCTGACGTAGTAGCCGAACACGTCTTGTGCCCAGGATCCGTCAGCAGCCTGTTTCCAGTTTCCGCCGGCATACTCATGAACTTTACGGAAGTTCATGCCAACAGGAAGGTTATGTGCGTCCTTGCATGCCACGGCACAGGTCTTGCAGCCGGAGCATTTTGATACGTCAACAAAAAATCCAAGTTGTGTCATCTTATTCTCTCCTAGGCCTTACGGACTTCTACAAGGTTGGTGTGCTGAGGATTGCCTTTAGCAAGCGGACTCGGGCGCAGCGAGGTAAGCGTATTGATGTTGCCGCCAATGTCCACGATCTTGCCGTTCTTTTTGACCGGCGTGTACCAAGCGCCCTGAGGAATGCTCACAACGCCCGGCATAATTCTTGAAGTGACTTTTGCCGGAAGTTCGACGATACCGCGATCGTTAAAGATCTGAACTAAATCTCCGTTGTTGATTCCGCGTGCTTTAGCGTCCAAAACGTTTATGAAGACAACGTCCGGATGCTGTTCTCGCAGCCAGGGGAGGTTGTGGAAGGTGGAGTGAATACGGCCGTGATGGTGGAAACCGTAGCACTGCAGAGGATATTTCTTCTGCAGGTCGTCGCCATACATTTCCCAGTTTCTGAAATAGACCGGAATCGGAGAAATCACATCACCGGGCTTGAGTTTCCAGGTATTGGCGATATTGTTAAGACGTTCGGAATAAATCTCGATCTTGCCGGACGGTGTCTTAAGCGGGTTCTTAACCGGGTCGGCTCTGAATTCAGAAAGTGCGACCGGATTCTTTCTCCAGCCGTAGACTTGAGCAGGACCGCCTTTCCAGAACGTATCCCAATCAGGCAGCTGAGGTACTTTCTTACGTGTTTCGTTGTAGCACCATTCGAGCCACTGCAGCTGAGTTCTGCCTTCCGTGAATTCCTGTTCTTTGCCCAGTTCTTTGGCGATTAAGCGGCAGATTTCGTAAGAGGTCTTCTGATCCCACTGAGGTTCGACAGCCTTGTGCATCGGCAGCATAGAAGTCGTACCCCCGTTGGAGCCGCCTTGACAGGCAATGTCGTCGGTTTCAGGACCGAGGACGTCCGGAAGAAGAATATCCGCATAACGGCAGGTCGGAGTCATCATGTTGTCGCAGACAACGATGAATTCGCACTTAGAAGTGTCGCGCAGGATCTTATCCGTCGCGTTGGAATCGGAATGCTGGTTAATCATGGTGTTGCCGCCGGAGTTCACGATCATCTTGATGTCGTGATCCAGCTTCTTGACGCCGCGCATACCGTCAGTAATGTCGGTCATGTCTTTGCCGCGAACAATAGCATCCGTCCACATAAAGACAGGAATCGTCGCTTTGACCGGGTTCTTGCCGATCGGCAGATAAACAGCAGGAAGAGAAGAGTTGCCTTCTGCATCACCCGGGTTCGTACC
>ERZ773177.1299-NODE-1299-length-10675-cov-31.563_pt1 | contig 10675 bp, 7 predicted proteins | sample MGYA00580534_ERZ773177 | MGnify/ENA primary metagenome ERZ773177 (study PRJEB29015, sample SAMEA2737872) | human gut metagenome | biome: human gut; feature: human-associated habitat; material: faeces | place: China | collected 2012 ...
TGCCAACCTGTTCAAGACAGACTTTGGTTAAAGACCATGCTTTTCTGGTTAAACCAGCGTATTACCTCAAGTCGCTTTATGGGGTAAGGGGATTTTGTGTCTGCGACATTTCTGTTGTGCAAGAAATATGTACAATAAAATGAATTTTGTCGCTTTGCAAGCAAAATCCCACTAAACCCTATAGGTTGCGGATTTGAGGTTGAAGAGTCTTGTTACGACATACGCTAGCACTTTCTCCATAATATTGCATTTTAGAAACCAACAGTGTTCCTGGGTTAGTAAAAACAATTTTATTGCTATACAATCGCACTACCATTGTTGCATTTTCCGAATAATCGGTATGAATACAAAAATTCACCAGAGCTTCGCGAACAGCCACATGCGCAGGAGTTTCATCACGACGAATATTGCCCTCCAAGATGAAAGGTTTTGGCAAGACCGCTGATAATCTTGGAAGAACACGAAGATAGAATTGGAATAAATTTGCCTCCCAAGTTCCATCAGGACAAATACGATTGGTCCATCGTATCTCAGGATTATCTGATAGTTTTTCTTGGTAATCAGGAAAGAAGTCGGGACAACATTCGTTATCAGTAATGGCATCTTCTTTACCAAACATCAGCACACCTGCAAGCGTAAAGCCCTCTTCCTTCGTACTACGTTCTATACGATAAGCTCCTATCTTTTTAAGAAATTCAAAATCAGACAAAACAGACCAAGGATGGTCTGGCTTTGCCAACTTAAATAATTGTCGATATTGAGCAACAGACTCCATATCTAAATCATTTAATGAATAATTTCTCAAAATGCGGCTATCAGCGGGATTAGAAACATTCGCATCTGAAAACATACGCTGCACTTCTCGCTCCGTACATTTATAATCACCTTCATGATTGCGCTTAAAAGTACCATTATAGGGTTGAGACGTTCTATAAACAGGACGCTGTTCTCTAGATGCACGAGGAATAAAGAATAACATAAGTTTGTGACCATTGTAATCTTCTACCACGACATCTTCTGTTTTTAACAAATTGCAACTAACCGTAGCTCGATTATTCACATTATTCCAAAAGTCCTTGGTATATTTCTCTATCTGTTCATCAGATAGATTATCTATATAGAACTTACCTTTTCTTTCTATAACTCCAAGCACGATAACTCCTCCTTCGCTATTGGCGAAAGCTGAATAGGTATCCCAAAAGCTACCAGGAAATCCACCGGCAGCACTTTTAAACTCCAAGTCATCACTCTCTACGCTATTCAAGAGTGAATCCAGATAATCCTCGAAGTTTAATCTATCACGTACTTCTAACATACAATTCTTTTATATTCTTTAACAAGATACCTTCCTAGTATCTCATAGGTTGCAAAGATACGAAAAACTATCAGAAACGCCAAATTTTAGGAAGATTATCTTTCTTCCTTCATTGATACTTGCTTTTTTTATCCATTTTCTTGCAAGATTAAAGTATATTTCGTATTTTTGTACCCAATAACATCATCATCGTTTTCATAAACAAAAAGAAATCCTATGAATATTCAAAAATTGAAATATAAATTCCATAGCGGGAAAAACAGCAAACCCTGGTATTACATCAAGGAATACGCTCGTCTGTATACACCTGCCTGCATCTTGATATGGAGGGGGCAGCATTTACTTGACAAAGCCAAGAAACGCAAAGACTACGATTATATCCTGAACCGGGTAAACTACTACAACAAGCTTACAGAAGATAATATCCTTCTCAACAAAGATTTATGGGAAAAGAAAGCTGTTAAAGTTGCAGAACAGCCGATGACCCGCCAGAAGGTATATTATCTGGATACTTTGGAATATGCCCGCTGTTTTGACGGCAATAACAAATGGAATCTCCTCCCTGGTGACATCACGTATGTGGAAGATATTCCTACCATTGTAAAAAGCCGCCCAATTCATGGAGAAAACCAGAACTCCGTATTGCTCAAGATGGACAAGGTACGCCATTTTATCTTCGTGAAGGATAAGCTTTCGTTTGCAGAAAAAAAAGACCAGGCTATCTTCAGAGGGAAAATAGCCTGCAAGGACATCCGTGTACAATTTGTAGAGAAGTTTTTCGGAAATCCTCGCTTCGATATCGGAACCATAGATCTGATTAAGCCAGAATGGAAGAGCGACAAGATTTCCATCTACGACCATCTGAAATACAAATACGTGATGGCGCTGGAGGGAAATGACGTGGCAAGCAATCTGAAATGGATTATGTCTTCCAATTCCATCGCCGTGATGCCTAAGCCATATTATGAAACTTGGTTTATGGAAGGAACTCTGAAGCCAGACTATCATTATATAGAAGTAAAGCCTGATTTCTCTGATCTTGAGGAAAAGATGGACTATTATACTGCTCATCCAGATGAAGCGCAAGCTATCATCAACCACGCTCACGAATATGTAGAGCAATTCAAGGATAAGCAGCGTGAGGATATCATCTCGCTGATGGTTCTGGATAAGTATTTTTCTCTGTTAAAATCTAAGGATTAATGTCTAGAAAGGATTCTATCTATTATGAAAGAACGGTCCTGCCGATTATTCGATGGGCAGAATGATGACAGATAAGACGCCTAGACTGTGGCATGTAGTAGGCAGCAATCTGAACTATGCCTTCATCATCAACAACGACACCATTCTGGAGAAGACTGCCGATGGTGCCCTGGATGTTTATGATGCTCACATGAATCCGGTGAAGAATTATCGTCTGCCAGCTAAGCAGTTTGACAAAGCCATCAAGCAGCTCAACAGGTTCTTTAAATAAGAAAAGGTAAATTCCCCAAAAGTCCCTTCCGCATTCCAGTTTTTCATATACCCGGAATACAGAAGGGGTTTTATCCTTTTATGCTTCCTTCCCCACTCTTATCTTGAGCCACAATGCCAAAATGGGGTCACTCATTTCCAGATGCTTAAGAGCAGGAATCGTAATCAGGTCTTTCACCATCAAGGACTTCTTGAGGCGGGTTACATTGGCTGCAGATACAGAACTTCTGCAAAGATAGCAAAAAAAAAAAAATTAAACAAGGTTGTTTTAAACAAAGTTGTTTAAAACTAGTATTTTTATTACGAATTAACTAATAGTCAATGGATTACGGGTAAGACACCAAAGAATTTAACGGGAATATTTTTAAAACACGGACAAATTGAATTTGTCCGGATGGTTGTCCAGCAGGCTTATAAGTACCAGGAAAACAATACGTTATGGCACTCCGGACAATTTGTCCGGACAAATTCAATTTGTCCGTGTTATTTTTTTATGAGAAAGGAAGAAGAAGAAAAAGGGGGTTACGGATTGAGACGAAAACCTGTTATCCGAGAAGCTATAACCTGGCACCCGAGAAACTATGATTTAACACATAAGAACCTATGTTTTCCGCCCCACAAAACTATGACTTAGATTTTTTAACACAATTTGCTCCAAATGGCTGCTGAATTTCGGACCTTATCACACGCTCAAATTTGGCGGTTACAGAAGATAGTCGTATTTTTGCCCCCGTTTATCGGATATTCCGACAAGCTAACTTTTAAACATTAAATAATTATGGAGAATGAAAATTTAAGAAACATAGAGAACCTTTTAGCCGCCAAGGCAAGTACACAGCCTCTTTACGAATTCCCAGTAGACCAGCTTCCACTCGGACTCCGCGACTCGCTCTCTGGCGTAGCCGCAGAGGCACGCGTGCCTGCCCTCTTCTCTGCCCTCCCTATTGCCGCAACCTATGCTGACCGTCTGAAGGCGAAGTATTGCGACGGCAGCGATACTCCGATGGCACTCATGTCTATCATCATCGGCGAGCAGGCATCAGGTAAGGGCGTATGCCGCCGCATTGAGAACATCTGGGCGAAGAAGATGGATAAGGACGATGAGAAACCACGTGAAGACGAAGCTTGGTACCAGCAGCACAAGGGCAAGAAGGGTGTAGTAGATCCGAAGCCTTGCATCCGTCACATTGGCGATACTATCTCGAAGTCGGCTCTGATGCGTCGTCAGCTCTGTGCCGACGGCCATACCATGTATATGTTCAGCGAGGAGCTCGGTTCGATGAAGAGCGTATGGAAGGTGTTCGGCGACTACTTCCGTAAGGCGTTCGACCAGAGCGAGGTGGGTCAGGACTACATCACAGCCACCAGCGGCGTAACCCACGCCCAACTCAACTTCACCGGCTGCTGCACCCAGAACATCTTCCAGAAGTTCTTTACCGATGATAACATCGAGGATGGATCTTCTTCAAGAATGATGCTCGCCAAGATGCCCGATACCTCCTTCGCACCCCTCAGCCAGCACCACGGCTACACCGAGGAGGAGCAGGCAAACATCCTCAAGGCAGTAACTCTCCTTGAACGTAGTCACGGCGTGATGGAGCTGCCCCGTATGTGCGAGGAGTTCTGCCAGTGGCTCGAAGCGAAGAGACAGCTTGCCCTGGCGAATGCCGACCGTGTGATGGATGTATATCGTCGCCGTTCCGCCATCATCGGCTTCCGTTGTGGCGTCATCTTCCACATCCTGGAACAGACCGGAGAGGAGACCGATGCCTGCATCCGTTTTGCCAAGGCTGTGGCCGACTACGTGCTTGCCATGCAGATGGAGATGTTTGGCTTGCGTCTCGACAAGCAGCAGCAGGACAACGAGGCTATCCCAGTCTATAAATCTCGTAACACCCTGCTCTTCGCCCAGCTCCCGGAGCAGTTCACCCTCTTCGATGCCAGCCGTGAGCGTGGCGACGGAGCCAGCCGTGAAACCATCCGTAAGATGATAAGCCGTTGGACCAAGCGTGGTCTCTGCAAGAAGCTGAAAGGTGGCAACACCGAGATCTGGCAGAAGCTTACCCTCTCGGCATAAAGCACATCTACAATCCAGGCATATAGCCTCTTGAATCTCCTGAAACAGTTAATCCCCCATCACGCAGCCATAGCGTGGTGGGGGATTACTGTTTCTGCTAATATCGTATTTAATTGCTGATGGAAACCGATACAATAGAAACAAAAGAATATTACAATATCAAAAATTATACCCTAGGGTATAATACCTTTGGGTATAATTTTATAACTTCATAGAGAATCAGCACATTAAGCATCAAATCAATATACCTTCCATATATAATTCGATCGTCAAGAACCAAGAACAGAAGACGAAAGAAATCTGACAAGCCCTATTTTATTGCTGATGTCGCTCGATATATTCGGCTGCCTGGATATTCGAGAACACATAGTTCTTCAAATCCTGGAACTTAGACTCCTGCTTGGTTTCCTTCAGATTGCCATTCGGCAACACATCATAGCAGAAACTGCGGTTCATCGACGGATTATAGACAAAGCAACGCTGATGGTCTCTTGCCACAATCTGGTTATCTGCCGAATAGAATACCATCGGGCGCTGCTGCTTCAGCAGATCCACGCCGAAGCCCTCGTACTCATAATTCAGATTCATCAGACCGAAAAGCGTAGGCATTACATCCACCTGCATGCCCAAGCCCGCATACTGCTGCTGCGGAACACCAGGACCAAAGATGATGAGCGGAATATGGTTGTAAGACTGAGGCAACTCGCCCTCGCTCTTACCCACCAGCTTACCATGGTCTGCCTGAATCACGAATATCGTGTTCTTATACCAAGGCTCCCGGCTTGCCTTCTTCAGAAAGTCGCCTATCGCCCAGTCGGCATACTCCACAATCTGTGTTTCCTTCTCCTTGGTCTTCGGCTTGAAGAAATCAGGAATGATATATGGCGGATGATTGCTCACGGTGAGGATGGTAGCCATGAAAGGCTTGCCCGTCTTCGCCTTCTGGTTGATGGTGTTGAGGGCGTAGCCCATCTCGAAATGGTCGCTCACACCAAAACTGTTCACCACCTCGCTCTTAGGATAGTTCTCCTGAGAGAAGATGTCATCGTAGCCATTGGTCTGGAAGAAAGCCTTCATGTTATCATACTGTGCCTCGTGGGTCATGAAGAACATGTTCTCGTAGCCATACTTCTTCAACACCGTGGCGATACCCTTGCGGCGTGGAGTTACTGTTCCCTTCATCAGGTTGCGGAACATGAGGGCAGGGAAACTGTAGAGCGTAGCCGTCATGCCATGGTTGGTATGGATGCCGGAACTATAGAAGTGGGTGAACGCCAGGGAATGCTGATAGAGCGAATCGAGCGTTGGAGTGAGCGGCTGCTGATTGCCGAATGTGCCCAGCAGGTTTGCCGACATCGACTCCATCAATATCACCACCACGTTAGGATGATTCTTCTTCGCAGGAGATTGACCCATCTTCATCATCAGGGAATCGTTCACCACCTCACGCTTCAGAATATTCGTGCTATCCACCTTTCCCGTAATACCCAGCCACTGGCGGGTATTCGTGATAGCCTCAGCGTATGGCATGAGATGCAACTCCTTGTTCTCCTTGCGCATATCGTCGAGCGCAGAAGTAAGGAGATTGAATGCCGGATTGATGCCGAGCTGGTTGAGGAAAGAATCCTCGCAATAGTAAGCCTGGCTCACCTTGATAGGGTTATAGCCCATTCTGCCACGGATGCCGAAGAGACAGGCACCTATCATCACAGCAGAAATAAGGAAACGGCTGACTACCTGCACCAGGTGCATATTGTCCTTAGGCAGAAGGAAGAGCCCCTCGAAGTAGCGGCGCAGACGGACGAGCGCATAGATAAACGACCCCGTAAACACGAAATAGAGGGCGATATAGAGCCAGTAGGAAGACTCCTGCAAGAGCATGCCCGATGTGGTGGCTACATAGCCGAACCACCCGAATATGCTGGAATTGATGTTCTTGAAGAAATACTGGAAATAAGGAGTATTGGCTGCCGAAGGCATGAAGGCGATGGCAAACCATGCCGCATACCAGATGTTGATGCCACGCAGCAAACGGCGATGACACCACCCCAGACTGGCTGCTATCAGGAGCACAGCCACAGGCAATACCGAAATATAACAAGCTATGACATTGTCAAACCATACACCCTTGACAAACGCCATTACCCTACTCGCCTCTGCATCTACAATCATGCCATGCAGGGCGATGAATTCTACCAATCTGAACAGAGTCATCACCAGCAATGCCAATACATGCACCGAAAGGAGATACCCAAAAGCCTTAAAATATCGTTTCATTTTTATTCTACTTTAGAAATCGGGTGCAAAGTTAATAATTATATCCCAATAAAAGCAAAATTTCTAGCCTTATTCTGTCTATAAACAAATAATTATATGTAACTTTGCAGCCAAAATAACATAATAAGACTTCGATAAGACATGAACATCAAGTACAACAAAGCCCTATGGCTCATCATCATCCTGGCTATCGTGATGATGATTCCATTCCTCGGACTCACAGATTTCAATACCAAGGGAGAGCCGCGCGAAGCGGTGGTTGCCTACACCATGCTGGAACATGGCAACTGGATTCTGCCTATCAACAACGGAGGTGATATCCCTTACAAACCGCCATTCTTCCACTGGTGCATCGCCTTCTTCAGCCTCTTCATCGGCCATGTGAATGAGTACACTTCACGCCTGCCATCTGCCGTATCGCTGGTATTGATGACCATCGGCGGTTTCGTGTTCTATGCCAAGCGCAAGAACGCCCAGACCAGCCTCATCGCAGCCATCCTTACGCTCACCGCCTTCGAGGTACACCGTGCGGGTATGAACTGCCGTGTAGATATGGTGAACACCGCCTTTATGGTGGGAGCCATGTATCTGCTCTACCGCTGGTGGGAGAAAGGAAAGCACCAGCTGCCTTGGCTCGCTATCCTCTGCATGAGTGGCGCTACGCTTACCAAAGGTCCTGTGGGCATCATTCTGCCTTGCTTTGTGATGGGCGTATTCATGCTTACCCAACGTGAGAACTTCTGGGGCATCGTATGGCGCATGGCTCTAACCGCCCTGCTCTCGCTCGTTATTCCTTTCTGCTGGTATTATGCAGCCTATCTGCAAGGCGGCGACGAATTCCTGCGTCTGGTGAAGGAAGAGAACATCGACCGATTCATGGGCAAGATGGCATACGAATCGCACGAGAACCCAGCGTGGTACAACCTTCTCACGCTCATCACGGGCTGGTTGCCTTACACCTTATTATTATTGTTCTCGCTCTTCATTCTGCCATGGAAGAAGTTCTCGAAGACCCGTTTCCTTGAGAATGCGAAGAAGGCTACTCCGCTGCAGGTGTTCACCTGGCTCGCTTTCCTCCTGGTACTCTTCTTCTACTGCATCCCAAAGAGCAAGCGCAGCGTTTATCTGCTGCCATGCTATCCGTTCATGGCCTATCTCATCGCCGAATACATCGTTTGGATGATGAAGGAGAAGATGGGAGCCTTGAAGGTTTATGCCGGAGTGATTGCTTCGATAACCCTGATTCTCAATATCGCCCTGCTGGTGGTAAAAAAAGGATGGGTGCCAGAAAGCATCTTCCACGGCAAGCATGCCATAGACAATATCGCCATGCTCCATGCGCTCGAAAACAACGATTTGCTCATCCCATGCAGCATCTTTATGGTTATCACTTTGGGGGGAGTTTACCTCATCTTCCGGGCACTCAAGAAGAAGAATTCAGGCAATATTGTTTCATATACTCTTGCCACCATTGTGGGGCTCTTCCTGATGCTCGACTCCAGTCTGCAGCCACCTGTGCTCAACACGAAGGCCGATAAGCATCTGGCGCCGGTTATCGAGAAGAAGTTTGATACCAGCAAACTCTATTCTTATATGTCGGTAGATATGCTGCATTTCTTCAGCCTCAACTTCTATCTGGGCGATAAGATCCAGCAGTTTGACAAGGTATTGCCACAGGATGGCGTGCTGATGATTCCGGAAGAAGACATGCCTGATTTCCTTGAGAAATTCGGCAAGGACTACACCTTCCAGAAGGTTTGGGAAGTAAAGAAACTCGTAGAATGGCACCATCCGGTAGGCTTCTATCGGTTTGTAAAGGTAAGAAAGGCTTTGTAATATAAGCCTTTCTATCCTACATTTCATTCAAAATAATCATTTATAAATTAAAAGATATGACAAACAAAATCAAAATATTACTTTTAGCTACTCTGTTCTATACTTCATGTAATAGTTCAAAATACCCTAAGAGTTTAGTAGAAATTGACAGTTTATGCTATTCAAATCCTCAGTTAGCTTTAACTAAATTGGAACAAATTGGCAATAATTTTGATACAACTCAGACTGCCTATTGGATGTATTACAACCTCTTGAAGCTAAAAGCACAAGAAAAGACTTGTACCCCACATCCTAATTTAGGCAAAATCAATCTACTAAAATCTTATTATGAAAGAAATGACGACAAGAAACTTCTACCTGAGATTTATTACTTAACAGGTACAACTTATTTAGACCTACACGACTCTCCTCAAGCCTTAGAGTACTTTCATAAAACATTAAACGAGTGTAAAGATATTCGTTTAAAGGGGCTTACATATGCCCAAATGGGCTATATTTTGCTTTACCAAGGCAACTTCTCTTCTGCCATAGATTTCTATAAGAAATCATATCATATCGACTTAATAAGAAATGATATAAAAGGACAAATATATGATCTTAGAGACCTAGGATATACTTACGCTAACACCAATAAAGTCGATAGTGCAATCCTCTTCAGTCAACAATCCTTACAATTAGCACTAAAAGCTAAAATGCCTAAAATGATAACTTCGGCAAGATCAAGTTTGGCAAATATTTATTTAGACTCAAAACAAGACGTTGACTCTGCTGCAAAATACTTTCTTCCACTACTCAGTGATGTTAGAAAAGAAAATAAAAGTGGGACCTATTCTATGGCAATAAAATACTATAAATTGTGCAATCTTCCTGATTCTGTCAATTACTATATAAAGAAAATTGAAGAAATAGGAGACGTTTATGCCAAAGAGGCTGCTTATCGAGAAAAGGTTGAGATGGCATTAAAAAAGAATTGTTCCAACAAAGACTTACTGTCATGGAAGCTATTTATCCAATACGCTGATTCCATTGAAAATATCTCGAATGCCACCGCCATCGCAAAAAGTCAGTCTCTTTATGATTATACGCAAAAAGAAAAGGAATATATCAAATTACAAAATGAAAACAAACAACATAAATTATGGCAAATTATATATGGACTATCAACCCTACTCACATTTTTGTTATTTTATGTGTACTACAAAAAATACAAAATAGCAAAAAATGAACAAAAACGGCAAACGATGGAATTACAACATATTTTGGAAAAAAGTGCCTCGCAAAAGACCAACAATAAAGACACCCTATCACAGATTAAAGAAACAAACATTTATTCAATTTTCCTCCAAAAAACACAAAACAAAAACAATATCAATGAGAACGAATGGAAAGAATTAGATGAATTAGTCAACAAACACTATTACGATTTTAAAATTACACTTTACAGAATTTGCAAATTATCTGAAATCGAATACCGAATATGCCTACTTCTTAAAGTCGGATTTACCTTGTCTGACATGGCGACTGTACTTCACCGAGAACCATCAACACTTAGCATGGCTAGAAAACGTTTATATAAGAAGCTTTTCCATAAAGACGGTAAAGCAGAAGAGTTAGATATATTCATTCGCTCCATCTGAAATTTGCAATCTCTTCTAGAAAGAAGCCGGAAGCCATGTGAAATATTTCACATGGCTTCC
>ERZ773177.1313-NODE-1313-length-10582-cov-3.10088_pt1 | contig 10582 bp, 6 predicted proteins | sample MGYA00580534_ERZ773177 | MGnify/ENA primary metagenome ERZ773177 (study PRJEB29015, sample SAMEA2737872) | human gut metagenome | biome: human gut; feature: human-associated habitat; material: faeces | place: China | collected 2012 ...
CGCTAAGCATATACTCCGACGGATTTTCCACCTCAACAAGTTCCTCCGCCTTCATTTCAAATACACCTATCTCATTGGTCGAACCAAATCTGTTCTTAACGCCTCTAAGTATCCTGTACGACTCATATCTGTCACCCTCAAAATAAAGCACAGTGTCAACCATATGCTCTAACGTCCTCGGTCCTGCAACCGCACCATCCTTTGTCACATGTCCTACTATAAAAACAGAAATACCCAGAGTCTTTGCAAGCTGCATAAGCACTCCGGTTGTCTCCCTGACCTGTGAGACACTGCCCGGTGCAGATGATATCTCTTCGTTATACATGGTCTGAATGGAATCTATCACAACAACCTCAGGCTTTTTGCGCTGAATCACATCCTTTGCTATATCAAGACTTGTCTCACATAAAAGCTCCAGTGAATCCGTAAAATCGCCAAGTCTGTCGGCACGCATCTTTATCTGATGCAGGGATTCCTCACCTGACACATAAAGTAATGGCACCTTTTTTTGTGAAAGTTCCCTGCATACCTGAAGTAGAAGTGTGGATTTTCCTATACCCGGATCTCCTCCCACAAGCACAAGTGACCCCCTCACAATTCCTCCACCAAGCACTCTGTCAAACTCGGCTATACCTGTCACTATACGCTCCTCTTTCTCGCTTTTTACTGCCGAAAGAGGTAGAACCTGTGCCGCCTTTGATTCTTTTTTTACTTTTCCCGACGAGCTTATCGACTTTTTATCTACGGTTTCCTCTACAAATGTATTCCATTCCTTACAGGCCGGGCACTGTCCCATCCATTTTGCCGATTCATAACCACATTCCTGGCAGAAAAATACAGAGGTCTTTCCTTTTGCCATATTGTTCTCCTTTATAAAATACAAAAAGCCCGGCTTTCACCGGGCTAAAAATATGCTCTATTTTCTTGATACTTTGATATCGACTGAATCAACACCCTCAAGCTCTACGCTTAAGCTGAGCTTGCCGCCGAGATTTGTCTTCATAGTACCTGCAACAGCTCCAGCTATATCAATTTCGTACTCTGTCTCCTCTTCAAGGCCAAGAGTAATCTGAGCATCCTCAGGTCCCTCCACAGTAAATGTCACTGTATCAGCAGTCTCCTCGAAATCCATAACCGCTGTTCCCGGAACAGACTCGTATACAAAGAGTCCGTTTCTTTCGAGCTTTGTAATCTCCTTAAAGGTCTTTACCTTGTAGATATCTCCATCCTTCTCAAAATTGTCAAGCTTTGCCTTTGCAGCCAATGTATAATCTCCGAAGCTGAGCTTTCCGTTTTCCTCAGTACGGATTAATTCACTTATTACAGCCATTTTTATCCTCCCGTAGCTATATTGATATATTAATTATAAATCCAATTCTACTCAACAGTCAATGAAATTTGTTTGTTTTTCGTAGAAATTATTACCTTATTGCCGCGCTTAATTTTGCCGGTAATAATATCCTCTGACATACGGTCTTCAATCTCCTCCTGAAGTTTTCGTTTAAGAGGTCTTGCGCCATATTTTCTGTCATAGGCTTTGTCCACGATAAAGGATTTTGCACTGTCGCGCACTGTGAGCTCTATATCAAGCTGTTCTTTACAGCGTTTCTTAAGCTCCTTTACAAGAAGTGTCACTATATGCTTCATGTCATCCTTGTTGAGAGCTCTAAATACAATAGTCTCGTCGATTCGGTTCAAAAACTCAGGTTTAAATATACGGCGGACCTCCTCCATGACACTGTTCTTCATACGCTCGTGATCCTGCTTTTCATCATCACCAGCGCCAAAGCCAAGGCGCTTTGGTTCTATAATAGAAGAAGCTCCTGCATTTGATGTCATGATGATTATTGTATTCTTGAAATCAACCGTGCGCCCCTGTGAATCAGTGATTCTACCATCATCAAGCACCTGTAAAAGTATATTGAACACATCAGGATGTGCTTTTTCTATCTCATCAAACAGTATAACAGAAAAAGGATTGCGTCTGACCTTCTCTGAGAGCTGTCCGCCCTCCTCATGGCCCACATATCCAGGTGGTGAACCAATCATCTTTGAAACACTATGCTTTTCCATGTACTCTGACATGTCAACACGTATCATGGCATCTTCCTTGCCAAAGACAGCCTCAGCAAGCGCCTTTGACACCTCCGTCTTACCTACTCCTGTCGGTCCCAAAAACAGGAATGAGCCAATCGGCTTCTTAGGATCCTTTAAACCAACGCGGCCTCGTCTGACTGCCTTTGCGACAGCAGAAACAGCCTCCTGTTGTCCTATTACACGCTTGTGAAGTATCTGTTCAAGCTTTGCAAGTCGTCCTGCCTCTGACTCTGTAAGCTTATTTACAGGTATTTTGGTCCATCCCGATACTACATCAGCTATCTCATTTTCACCTACTACAGGCTGATTTTTGCTTCCTGTGCGGTGATTCTTTCTGATAAGCTTCTGCTGCTTATTTTCGAGCACTTCCTTTTCTGACATAAGCGCGCCGGCAGCTGCGAGATCTCCTTTCGACAAAGCATCTTCCACCCGGTTCTGCATATCTGTTATCTCTTTTTTCAGAGCAAGCAGCTCGTCAGATGATGTCAGATTCTTAAGCCTTATCCTTGCTGCCGCTTCATCCATCAGGTCTATCGCCTTATCAGGTAAAAATCTGTCGTTTATATATCGTGCAGAAAGGTTTACTGCTGCTTTCACACCCTCATCTGTGATGATGACACCATGATGCTTTTCATAGAGTCCCTTTAATCCTGTGAGTATCTCTATTGTCTCATCCACACCAGGCTCCTCAACCATCACCGGCTGGAAACGGCGCTCAAGCGCAGCATCTTTTTCCAGGTATTTGCGGTACTCTTCTATGGTTGTGGCGCCGATTACCTGTACCTCGCCTCTGGCAAGCGCAGGCTTTAATATGTTAGATGCATCTAACGAGCCTTCTGCTCCTCCTGCACCTATTATAGTGTGAAGCTCATCAATGAAAAGCAGTACATTTTTGGCATTTGAAACCTCGCTTATCACCTTCTTGATTCGCTCCTCAAACTCACCACGATACTTTGATTTGGCTACAAGCCCGGACATATCTAGAGAAACCAGTCTCTTTCCCAAAAGAATATCCGGAACATTGCCACTGACTATATCCTGTGCAAGTCCTTCTACTATAGCGGTCTTGCCCACTCCCGGCTCTCCAATCAGACATGGATTGTTCTTGCCACGGCGGCAAAGTATCTGGATAACGCGCTCCATCTCCTTTTTTCTGCCTATAACAGGGTCAAGAAGCCCTGCCTCTGCCATATCTGTCAAATCTCTGGAATACTGATCTAATACAGGAGTCGCAGAATTGTATGATGTACTGTAGCTTTTCATCACATCCCTGTATGCAGACGGATCCTCACCCATCGCACCAAGAATATCTATAAACATCTTCTGACTGTTAACACCCATAGTGTTTAAAAGTCTTGCAGCTGCACAGTCTCCCTGCAGTACTATAGCCATCAGCAAATGTTCTGTACCTATCTCATTGCACTCAAATCTATCGGCTTCCTCCGATGCACGTTCCAATACTCTCTGTGTCCTTGGTGAATAGCCATCCCTGTCCATCACTTCGATGTTATCCCCCGGTGAAATCAGGTCTTCAATCATCGAAATAAGCTTATCATATTCCACATTGCAGGCTGTTAGAACCTCAGCTGCCACACCGGTGCCCTCTTTTATAAGGCCAGCCAGTATGTGCTCTGTTCCAACATAGCTGTAATTCATTTTCTTTGATATACGTGCAGCCAAATCTATTGCTTTTTTAGCCTTACTTGTATATGGTTTCAAGTCATATCCTCCAGTCATATCCACTAATTTAAGTCGATGAACTGCAAATCATCATCTTCGCTGTCATCTTCATTGTCATCCCTTGCACTGCTGTCTATAGTCTCAGACGGCTTATTTCCCTCATTGACAAAACCATCAAGTGCCATTTGAACCTGATTCTTCAAGGTATCATCATCTGCAGCATTCTCCTGATTTGAAGCCTCTTTTGATTTATAAGCAGAATTTTTATTCTCAGCAGCTTTCTTTAAATCGGATGTAATTTCTACGGTTCTTCCGGTATATGCAGCATTTGACACATTTTCATCCGTAGCCATCTCCGGCTCTTCTGTAGTTTCATCTGCAGTATCTTCCGGTTCCTCTGCAGCTCCTTCTGCTATTTCACCTGCCGGCTTTTCTGCAGCTTCATCTGCAATATCTTCCGACACCTCGCCTTCCGGCTCCTCTGCAGCTTCTTCTGCTATTTCACCTGTAGGCTCTTCTGCCGCTTCATCTGCAGTGTCTTCTGCTTCCTCGCCTGCCGGATTATCTGCTATCTCGTCCACATTTTCATCTGCTGTTTCTTCAAAAGCATCTTTTGATATATCTTCTGCATCATCATCGTCATAATAATCGTCTGCAGCTTTATACTTTCTGTTTTTCACAGCTGATACAATAAGCAACAGTAACAGGATAACGATAATAAGAACCAGTATTGCAGCTAAAACAAGATATTTATTGGCAATTCCCGGGACAAGCTCGCTCTTTGTTGTATCGTTTTCCTCCTGTGCCACTGTAGGTGTACTGAGCTCGGTTCTCATATATGTGCCATCTACGCTATCATATGTATCCCAGCCACTCTCACCATTGTCATTTATGGCATATACGAGGTAAAAATCCTTTGTTTGATCATCGGTTTTTTCGGCTTTGGTCTGGTAGGCTGTTGCCACACCCTTGCCCTCTATGGAGAGTGATACCTCATTATATCCCTCAGGCACATCATCCACCTTAGGCAGTAAAACCACTATAAAATGCGACTCTGAATTGATACGAACAAACTCATATGCTGCATTCTGTGCTGCATCATATACAAAAAGCCCATTGCCGCTTTCCGACTGTAAATACACAAGTGTGATATCACCAAAAGTGCCATGAAGGGTATTGTACTCAAGACCGTCAATCACTGTCTTTGAGTGCTCAAAGCCTTCAGGGACAACATCCTCCGGAATGTCATTGACCATAGTCCACTCTGTGCCATTTATATCGAACTTCTTCCAGTTATCCTGCTTATCTGCATTCTCCGGATCATCCTCGGTTCTTCTGGTAACAACTATATTGTATGTGCTTGTGCTGCCGTCCTCTGCTGTTACAACAATGCTGACCGTATTCTCTCCAACCTCAAGTGAATCATTGCCTGTGACAGATGTCACACTTGCCTTGGAATCAGCCGGATTTGCTGTAACTGCAAGGCTTGAACAGCTGTAATCTACTGTAGCTGTGTAATCCTTTGTCGCAGCAGAAAACTCAGGGGAAAGCGTACCTGCTGAGATAACAAGCGAACCAAGAGATGCGTTTGAGGATTTCTTTTCCTCTTTGTTTTCATTATCTTTATTCGCATTGTTGTCATTGCCGGTATTGCTGCCGGAATTGTCCTTGTTATCCTTGTTGCTGTTTGAATCATTGTTTGATGAAGCACTTGTTACCGTCACCTTCGTGCTGGCACCGGTAATTGTACCTCCGGCATCGTTGCCCTCTGCATCTCCTACAACTGTACAATATGCCTTTATAGTGCAGCTTCCTGCAGCCTTCGCCGTAAATGAAAATGACTGCGATGTGGGATATCCTGCGGCGTCACCAATATTGGCCACACCATCTCCTCCGTTACTCAGTACTCCCTCGTCAGAGCTTGAGATAACTACAGTACCAAAATATCCAGACGGCATGGAAACAGTCACCTTAACTGTTTTTCCAACAGCTATAGAGCTTGAGCTGACACTTAATCCAAGTCCCTGCGCATATACATGCTCGGCAGGTGTGAAAACAAGCATCACCGCCACAACAAGTGATAATATACATCCAAATAATTTCTTCATATTTTTCCTCACATTTCTAATTCTGCGATATCTTTGATTTGCCCAGTATGTGTCTGTTCATGATTATCATATCAAGGGCATTTCCACCATCACGCTTTCTGTTAGCATCAGCTGCCTCCAGATAAGCACCTGTGAGTGTTCCCTTTCCTAAAATATGTCTGTTGAGCTTAATCATATCAAGAGCATTTACAGCACCATCACCATTGATATCTCCATATATAACAATATCGTATGTCTTTTTCAGATTACCTGAAGCATCATAAACAGCCACTTTATTGCCTGTTGCAATCTTTCCGCTGTTTTCTGAGCCTGAGCTTGTCAGAAGCTTTACAGTACCTGATGCTGATACTGCTATATTCTTCACAAAATCAGCTGCACCGGTTCCAGGCTCAATGCCTGTAATATAAGTACCTATACTGTATTTACCTGATGTTATGTTTACATCAGTATTATTTGGGTTATTATTGTTCTGATTATTATTGCCACCTGCATTATTTGCAGATGCCGCCTGCCTGTTTATATTGATAGTGTATGTTCTTGTATCACCGCTTTGCGACTTGCATTTTACCTTAATTGTATTATTTCCGACAGCAAGCGAATAGCTTCCTGTGCCTGAAACACCACTGTTTCCTGAAACTGCATTTGCCGAAACAGTCACTGAGCTTATAGCATTTGAAACAACTGCTGAATAGCTTGTTGTCGTTCCATTGAAGGCCGGTGTGAGTGTTACACCGCTTATCGCAAGCGACTGCAGATAGTTATTGGTATCGCCGGCTTTATTAAAGCCTACTGCTGACGATGGCATATTGTTGTATACAGGTATTTTAAATACAAAGGCCTGATTCTTGTCTGAATATCCTTTAGACAGACTCTGTCCCTCAGTAAGAGCCGCTGTGGCATTGCCCATGTACTGATGGAAATACAGCGAGCTTGTATTTACTACATTAAACTTCTCAAAATACAGTGTATTTTGACCCTTATTTATATAATTGCTGCCCACCTTTACAGCTCCGCCGCTTATGGACTTTACTCTTGTATTCCAGCCCTGCTTCTTGGCAAAAGACAGACCATTTTTATAAATCTGTGCCTTCGTGTTTCCGGTTGCACTAAAATTAAAATAATTATAATATCCTTCGTATCCGGAATATGTACCCGAAATAAGAGGGCTCGTTCCCTTTTGCCCCTGCTCTTGCTTTATGCGCGATGCTATATGGTACGCACTTACTCCACTGCTCTTTGCCACATCCATGAATGTGCTTGCATAATTGATTTTCTCACCATTGTTGGAATAGGTCTTTGTTCCCTCCATAAATGTGCCTTTTACTATAGACTTGACACCTTCAAGTGCCTCATTTGGACTGTATGCAAGGCTTTGGAACTGAAAAATATTGGTCTCATCAAGAAAATTCCTTGGATCCATGAGATAAGCAATATAGGCACTGCTTGCTGACACCCATCCCGGTTCGTACTCAACCCACGTATTTGTTGACCAGTTATATGCTCCGGCAGCTGTGGATTTCTTGGCATTGTCTGCTGATTTGGATACCAGATTAAGTCCGTTTACACTTTCATTTTCAATCACCGTATCCCAATTCAAACCTGTATTTACAGCCTCAAATGTCCAGCTTGGATACTTATTGTGAAGAGCTGTAAGGTTTGGAATATAGCTGTCAGGAAAGCCTGCATTCTTCATAGCCGTGACAAAATCAGTATTGTCTCCGCTATTATTGTATGTCACCTTTATGTATGTACTGATAGTCCAGCCCGTAAATGCCTTGCCGTTTAAAGTACCCTTGACATTGTACCAGACCACACCGTTTACCCTGGTCTCTCCTATTATGTCAACCTGATGGTTCCAGTTGAGTGAGACAACCTTGGTAGTGCCGGATGTGCCTGCTGCATTGCGGACATACACATTGCCACCTGTAATCGTACCTGTAGCATATGCTCCCGATGCGGTTGCAAGGACAAGCTGTTCCTCATTATTCTGCTGTATGGCATCCGCATTGCCGGTGTCTGCTGAAGCATCCCCTGTCTGCGCATTGTCTGATGCAGCTGTGCCGGTACCTGCTGATACAAAATCAGACCTGATATAGCTTACACACTCCTCGTTATTTGCTGCCAGATTGTACTTTGCCTTGTACCACACCTTGCCGTCTGCACCTGTGGTCTGCTCAAGAATAGTAATATCCTTGCCGTTTGAAAGCTTGTGCTCCAGCTCATACTCTGTTCCCGGTCCGCTTCTCGCCGCTACCCAGTATCTCTCATCACACACAACCTTAGCCGCCTGATCCGCATAGACTGCTATGCTGCTGTATGGTGCCAGGTCACATGCGGCTAATGACAATGTAACGACAGAGGCTGCCAGAAATTTATTTATCTTTATCATCAAATCCCATCTTTCTTATGTGCATTGTTTAGATTAATCCATTATCCATTTAATTATAATAGAATATGACCTTTGTATCAATGTATTCGGCAGAAATTTATTATTTTTTTATTAATTAAAAAAACTCCCTTCAACGTGCAGCTCATGCTTACGTTTCAGGGAGTTGCCTGATTCATATTCTGCTTATTCTTACTGTCTCCTGTAGCTTTTCTAGCTGAACAGGGATTTTATCTTATCCCATAAATCCATGAAAAAGTTACCAAGCTTTTCCCAGAAGCCCGGGTCATTTATCTTATCGCCAAGCTTTGATGCCCAGTCCTGTGCCTGGTTGATGACTGAATCCCAGTCGATATTGGCATCCTTTAGCTTCATTAAAAGAGATGTAAGCTTTGCAATATCATCATCAGAAAGCTTCAGGTCGTAATCCTTTGCAGCCTCCTTTATCGCATCCTTTATCTGGCTCTCATCCTTGAGCCTTCCATCGGCAAGCTGCTTCTTTAGGTCAGCAATCATTGCCTCGATATCCTGCGAATCGCCGTCAATGCTCTTGTTGAGCTCTCCTGTTGTGACAAGCTCATCCATCGCTGCGTCTGTCACCTTGTCGTCAAGCTTCTTGCCTGTCATCTCCTCGTATGCCTTTAGTGTGCCTACAAGTGCTGCCGTTCCGGAAATAGGGAAAGGTCCTGCGACTATGATTTTAGCATCAGCTATGCCTGCTGTGGCAAGCGCATTCTTGTACATTCCTACCGTACAGTAATTGATATTGTGCGTGGAAACACTAAGACCCGCACCCTTTTTATCCTCTGTAATGAGTACTGAGGAAAGTGACCTTGTGCCAATCTCGCTCTTGCTGATGTATGAATCGAGGTACTTGTGCTCCTCATCATTATTTACATAGACCACATCGTAATTGTCCAGATCAGTGAGCTCGATTCCCATAAATCCAAGCACTGTCGCTCTCTGATCCGGTGTAAGGTCTGCTCCAAGACTTAAGTATGGCTTATCATTTTTGCTGATGGTCACCTTGTCGTTTGCCTCACTGCCGGCTGTCGTTGTGCTGTCTGCATTACTGTCTGTGTTACTCTTATCAGCTGCGTCACTGCTGTCACTGCCTGATACATCAACGCCTGAAACTGTATCAGTCTGCGTAGCTGTCTCTGTTGCAAATACAGCCGGATTCATCGTAAACAGTGTAACCGCAGCAAGCACGCTACATACAATACTCTTTGCTTTTTTCTTTATTAATCTAATCATTTTTCCTCCAATCTACTGCTCTATATCATACGAAATTGTAAAGTTGCTTCCGTCGAAGCTGACATCTGCCATGCTTCCGCATACCACAGGCATCATCGGCGACATATGACCTATATCCAGATCCATGATGATTGGCACATTAAACTCTCTAAGCAGTGATGAAAGCGCCTGTCTGTGGTCTATGCCAAACATTTCCTCTCCGAAGTGCGCCGGGCGTCCGATAAGAAAGCCCTTTACATTTGAAAACCATCCTGCATTTTTCATCTGCCACATAGCCCTTCTCATGCCCATCACATTAAGGTCACAAGCCTCAAGGAACCATATGATACCATCATCACTGTAGCGCTCATTAAATTCCCTTACATGGTCAAACGATGTGCCAAGCAGATTGATAAGACAATCCATGCAGCCACCAAGCAGCCTGCCTCTTTCCTTTGCCACCGCAGGAATAGAGCTGATACACGACTTTTCAGTCAGGTTATAGCCCACAAACGGAGCATTCTCATCCTTTATCGATTCCTTCTCCCACATAGGGTAATTGGTAAATGAAAGCTTCCTGCCACAAAGCAGATTAAATGCATCGGTAAGTGACTCATGCCACACCTCCATGCCAAAGCTGCCCGCACACGGCCCGTAAATACCTGCTGTATCTGCAATAGTAGCCTCCAAAAATGTGAAATTCGTGTTGTCGGAATAGCCCATGTACCATTTCGGCTTTGACTGCTTCACGCGCTCAAAATCAATATAAGGCACTACCTCGCACATCAGCTCGCCACCACCACAGGATATAAGCACATCACTGTCAGCAGAAGCATAGCTCTCGTTCAGCTCTTCTGCGCACTTCTTAGGTGTATTGCTGATACCTATGCCACTGTCGCACCTGCAGTTAGGTCCCTCTATCGTCTTATAACCCATGCTGTGAAACCTTTTAATGGCATTGTCAAAGGCACTCCTGTACGGCTCTGTTGTACAGCCCATCGAAGGCGCCACAAAGCCTATTGTTCCTCTATCCTTTAGAAATTCAGGGTATCTCATGTTTCTATCATCCTATCAC
>ERZ773177.1334-NODE-1334-length-10345-cov-2.30447_pt1 | contig 10345 bp, 10 predicted proteins | sample MGYA00580534_ERZ773177 | MGnify/ENA primary metagenome ERZ773177 (study PRJEB29015, sample SAMEA2737872) | human gut metagenome | biome: human gut; feature: human-associated habitat; material: faeces | place: China | collected 2012 ...
GAACACCATATGGTTGAGGCCGAACAAATCGATAGATAAATCATCGCTGTCTTTCAGCATCAGAACATCGCGAATAAACATCTTCATGCCGATCGGAATATTACACACGCCGATAAAGCGTTTAAATCCGGTATGACGATAAACGGCTTCAGTGACCATTCCCGCCGGGTTAGTGAAGTTAATCACCCATGCATTCGGACAAAGTTCTTCGACATCTTTTACGATGTCAAAAATCACCGGAATGGTACGCAGACCTTTAAACAAACCGCCCGCGCCGTTGGTTTCCTGACCAAGATAACCATGACTTAATGGAATACGTTCATCCAGTTCACGCGCCGGTAATTGGCCAACGCGCAGTTGGGTAGTAACGAAATCAGCATCTTTCAATGCTTCGCGGCGATCCAGCGTTTTATAAAGCTTCATCGGGACGCCAGCGTTATCAATCATCCGTTGGCAGAGATCGAAAATAATATCCAGTTTCGCTTTACCACCTTCGACATCCACCAGCCATAATTCGCTGACCGGCAATTCGTGATAACGCTTAATAAATCCTTCCAGTAACTCCGGGGTATAGCTGCTCCCGCCACCAATAGTGACGACTTTTAATTTCTGGCTCATAATTTCTCCCTTCAGTACAGAATACTGATATCTGGCATATCTGCCCCCCCGGACATAAATAATCCAGCAACAGGACAGATATGTGAATTGTCAGGTATAACGACTTACTGATTAAATTCAGTCAATTTCTTACGATAGCTCTTAGGCGTAAAGGACGTTAATTTCTTAAACGTTTTAATAAACAAACTCGGGCTACTATAACCGGCCTCAAACGCAATATCCGTCACTGAATAGTTGGTCATTTCCAGTTGTTTTTTGGCAAAATTAATACGGATTTCATTAATAATCTGCATTGGCGTTTTGCCATAATATCGTTGAGTCGCTCGCGTCAAATATTCCTGTGATTTGGCTGACAACGCCACCATATTCTCCAGCGCCGATTCACTAAACTGCTCTTTATCATGCATCTTTTCTACCGTACTTTTCAGCCACTGCGGTACATCATCAATCACCTGTTCTTCGCGGTAATGACGTAAACGGTTAATGACATAAAAAGTAACCATCTCAACAAACTCTTCCAGCCCTGTTTCGCGGAAATTCAATGAAGAAATCACTGTTTCCACATAGGTGAGAAAAGCGTTATTGGTCCGGTATACCTGCGAAGCGACAAAGCAATAAGGCAACAATGGCAGGTAATGCTGCTCAAAAAAGCGTTTACTGATCCCAACGTTCAATATGCGCGTGGCACCAAACTCATAAAAACTTTGATGGTGCGAACCTAACGGAATAAAAACAAAATCGCCCCGTTCCAGTAACACGCGCTTACCGTTAATCTCCTGGAAATAACGCCCGGTTAATACCAGAGTAAATTCATAATAGTCGTGCTGATGCAGTCCGCTGATACTCTCAGTTTTGTTATAGATAAACACATGGAAGTTTTTGCCATTAAACAACTGCTGTTCTCGGGCAGTGGCAATTTCCGGCGCGTTAATCACTGGCTGCATCATCGACTCCTTATGCCTTCAGTTTTTCATGAAGCTCAATTAATTCTGTAATCATGGACGTCATTAAATGATCCTGAGCGTGGACCAGCACCAGACTCACTTTCATCTTACCTTCGCCCGCATCGCCTTCAATCAGTTTCGTCTGTACCAGATGCGCTTCATTCAATGCCATCCGTGACTGATCCATCATGGCTTTTGCTGCGGCAAAATCGCCCTGCTTCGCCTGTTTCAGTGCCGCATACGCCAGGCTGCGCGCTTGTCCGGAGTTGATGATCAGCCCCATCACCACTTCTTCCAGCTCTTCAGCTTCCGTTTGCGTATCGGGAATGTTATCGAGATCCATCATACATCGTTCCTCTCTTTTCTTACCGGCACGATTACCCGTACCGGCATCGATTAAAATTTCAGGGCGTTAGCGATATCTTCTTCGCTCTCTTCTTTATCAATCGCATTTTGTGCTTTGTTAGCCACCACAACAAAGGGCAGATAAATTAACGTTGCGATGCCAAGGTTGAAGAGTGCGACCAGCAATGCGGCGACGCTACCGTTGGTGTTAAAGAAGGCTCCCAGACCGGTTGGCATGGTCCACGGTGCAATATTGGTCACCGGAGGAATAATGCCCATGTAGTACGCTGCGAGGGTGATTGCCGCCAGAATCGGTTGTACCAGTACAAACGGGATAAACATCACCGGGTTCATGATAATTGGCAGACCAAACAGAATCGGTTCGTTAATCTGGAAGATGCCGGACGGCAGCGCCAGTTTTGCCACCTGACGATAATCAGCACGGCGAGAGGCGATAAAGATAGCCAGGATCAGGCCTAAAGTCGCACCACTGCCCCCAAGGAAAATAAAGGAGTCCAGCATCGGCTTGGCCCAGATATGGAAGGTCTTACCGGCTGCCAGCGCCGCTTCGACGGAACCATATTGCTGATAGGTCGCGATATTTTCCAGTGCCCACGGCGTCATAATGCCGTTGTCCAGTGCGGTCAGCGCCAGCGCGCCATGAATACCGAAGAACCAGAGCAGTGGAACAAAGATCACATAGGCCCAGCCCACCACGCTACCCAACGATGCCAGTGGGGTTGAGATGGTATCCATAATGATCTGATGGAAGTTGGTGCCCCAGGTATTCAACGCCCAGGCAATAATCCCCATCACGGAAAGAATAATAAAGCCGGGAATTAATGCCGAGAAGGAACGCGATACTGAAGCAGGTACGCTGTCGGGCAGTTTAATGACCCAATTGCGGCCGACAATAAAGGTAAACATTTCTGCCACCACCAGGCCAATAATAATCCCGGAGATGATATTCGCCCCACCTAACCAGTTTGCACCAACCGCATAGGCCTCACCGACACTATATGGGGTGACGGTCATAAATGCTGCAACGGATAACAACCCAGCCGCCAGCGCATCGACTTTACGCTCTTCTGCCAGCGCCATGCCAATAAAGAACGGTGCCATTAAAGACATTATTCCTAATGTTCCGTTATATACGTTGCCGCCAATACCTTTCAGACCATTAAGTGTTTCAATGGTTGAGGCGTCGAGGCGAATACCTAAGGAATAAAAAAACGACCCCTCCCCAAAGCTTAGAAAAACGTTGTTAATTAATACAAACATGGCCCCCGCAAGGGTTAACGGCATTAAGCGAATAAAGCCATTTTTGATTGCATTAACGTGTGGCTGCTTTCCTATTTTAACTGCAAAAGGGAGGAGTACCTTTTCAAGCGATGCAATAACATTACTCATAGAAAAACACCCTTAAAAACCGCAATTTAAATATTGCGGTATTGATTTATGAAATAACTCTTTGACGGGAAAATTTAAAATAAATTAATTTGCTGCGGCTTTTTTAATCGCTGCAACCGCAGCCTTAAGCACGCCTAAACCATCGACTTTGCCATAAAGCAGCGAGTCAATTACTTCAACCGGTTTGTTGGGTAACAAACGCTGGATTTCGGGCAACATATAAGCAATCTGCGGCCCTAATAACACGACATCGGCATTCTGACCTTTTTCACCAGCCAGTGTTTCCGGAAATGCTTCAATAATGACCGGAACTTCATATTTTTCTGCCTGTGCGCGCATTTTTGATACCAGTAAAGAGGTAGACATGCCCGCAGAACAAAACAGATAAATGTGTTTCTTTTCCATAAAACTGCCCTCATCGACGATTATCTGTCAGCCAGACACTCCGCAAGCCTTAACCTGCTTCCATGCTCTGGGTAACTTGCGAAACCAACATGACTTTTTTTGTGGCTGAAAGGAGTATACGGTATAGACCTGAGCAATAGTATTTCTTTGACCTTATAAATTGTTTCTCCTTGACCTGTGGTTATGACCCTCTTCACATTTCGGGCAAATAATTCGCGAAGATAATTAAGAACTCAGGCCAAAAAAAACCGGCGCAATGGCCGGTTTCCGTTGTTACTCAAGCTTTCAGACGAATTGATTACTTCGCAGCCTGTGGATCAGTGTCGTATTCAGCACAGGTCTGATAACCGGAGTTGATGACATGTCCGGTATCATCTAACGCGACAAAGTAGGTTTCTGCTTTACCATCACGTTGACCCAGGATGTAGGTCTGGCAAGTACCGCGAGCATGGATCATGCTCACTTCAGACGAAGGTTTACCCGCAATTTGTGCAACCTGCGCCCGGCTCATGCCTTTTTTGACGTCTTTCACCACAGGCTGTACAAACTGGTCTTTGGTACGATCATAAGCCGTACAACCCGCCAGCATGGTTAATACCGCCGCTGCACTCAGAATTCCTGCCATATTCTTGTTCATATTCCGTCCTCTTGTTTATCAGCGTGTTAGATAAGCCTGGAATACATTGGGCGCTTTTTCAAGCCCGTGAACGAAACGGCTCCGCTTTCAGAGGATTCCTGTATGACGTTTTAACCACCATTCAGCCCGCTGTCGCTTGTCGTTTCAGTAGCAACGGGTTAGCTTTAAGGAAGTTTTGTCTTTTCTGTCTGGAGGGGTTCAATGACATTGCAACAACAAATAATAAAGGCGCTGGGCGCAAAACCGCAGATTAATGCTGAAGAGGAAATTCGTCGTAGTGTCGATTTTCTGAAAAGCTACCTGCAAACTTATCCGTTCATTAAATCACTGGTGCTCGGGATCAGCGGCGGTCAGGACTCCACGCTTGCCGGAAAGCTGTGCCAGATGGCGATTAATGAGCTGCGCCTGGAAACCGGAATCACTGCAATTTATTGCCGTACGCCTGCCCTATGGTGTTCAGGCCGACGAACAAGATTGCCAGGATGCCATTGCCTTTATTCAACCGGATCGCGTATTAACCGTTAATATCAAGGGCGCGGTATTGGCCAGCGAACAGGCATTGCGGGAAGCAGGCATTGAACTGAGCGATTTTGTCCGTGGCAATGAAAAAGCGCGTGAGCGGATGAAAGCACAATATAGCATTGCGGGTATGACCAGCGGTGTCGTGGTGGGCACCGATCATGCAGCAGAAGCCATTACCGGATTCTTCACTAAATATGGTGACGGCGGTACGGACATTAATCCGCTGTATCGTCTCAACAAACGTCAGGGTAAACAGTTACTGGCGGCATTAGCTTGCCCGGAACACCTTTATAAGAAAGCGCCAACAGCCGATCTGGAAGATGATCGCCCTTCTCTGCCAGATGAAGTGGCACTCGGCGTGACCTATGACAATATCGACGACTATCTGGAAGGGAAAAACGTACCTCAACAGGTCGCCAGAACAATAGAGAACTGGTATCTGAAAACCGAACATAAACGCCGTCCGCCAATTACCGTTTTCGATGATTTCTGGAAAAAGTAATAATTTGCACATATTGGATTGTGCGAAAAAGAGTAATTTGTTCACGCCGGATGCGGCGTGAACGCCTTATTCGACCTATAAAACTATGCAAATTCAATACATTGCAGGAGTCGAATAGGCCTGACAGGCGTAGCACGTCAGACGGTGTAACCTTTGTCATCGACCCGCCTCTTTTTTAATCGCTTCCCGCCTGTTACACTGGATAGATAACCAGCATTCGGAGTCAACAGTGGTACGGCGTTTAACTTCTCCGCGGCTCGAATTTGAAGCTGCGGCAATTTATGAATATCCCGAACATTTACGTTCATTCCTTAATGACTTACCCACCCGACCAGGGGTGTATCTGTTTCATGGTGAAAGTGACACCATGCCGCTCTATATCGGCAAAAGCGTTAACATCCGCAGCCGCGTCCTTTCTCATTTACGTACCCCGGATGAAGCCGCCATGCTACGGCAATCCCGACGGATCAGCTGGATATGTACCGCCGGTGAAATCGGCGCTCTGCTCCTTGAAGCGCGATTAATCAAAGAACAACAGCCGCTGTTTAATAAACGGTTGCGCCGCAATCGCCAGCTCTGTGCCCTGCAATTAAATGAAAAGCGCGTCGATGTGGTGTATGCCAAAGAGGTGGATTTTTCACGAGCCCCCAACCTGTTTGGCCTGTTTGCCAATAGGCGCGCAGCTTTGCAAGCATTGCAGACCATCGCTGATGAACAAAAACTTTGTTATGGCCTGCTGGGACTGGAACCGTTAAGTCGCGGTCGTGCATGTTTTCGTTCAGCGCTAAAACGTTGCGCCGGAGCATGCTGCGGTAAAGAGAGCCATGAGGAACATGCGCTACGCTTGCGCCAGTCTCTGGAGCGTTTGCGGGTGGTGTGTTGGCCTTGGCAAGGGGCGGTGGCGCTGAAAGAACAGCACCCGGAAATGACTCAATATCATATTATTCAAAACTGGCTGTGGCTGGGGGCGGTTAATTCGCTGGAAGAAGCGACAACGTTAATTCGGACACCCGCCGGGTTTGATCACGACGGTTATAAAATTCTTTGTAAGCCGCTGCTTTCCGGTAACTATGAAATTACTGAACTTGATCCGGCGAATGACCAGCGAGCCAGTTGATTTCACTGAACAACAGTTTACCCTGCGGTTGTAAAAGCCGCAGGGTGTGCCTGCCATCGAACCAGCACGCGCCCTGGTCGGTAGTGAGCAATTTATCGCCCAGTTGCCACGCCCCGTTAATCACAAACACCACCCCGCCGCGTGAGCCAAAGGTAGTAAACGTACGTTCGGCAATTCTGACTTTCGCCTTACAGACATCCAGGCGTGTCATGATGTTGAAATCCATCGACATCTGCCCTTCCGTCAGTTTCGCTTTTACCACCTGGTCCGCTGAAAAGGCAAAAGGCTGGAACGGTTTTAAGGTATGGTTAAAGCGGTCTGCGCTTTCAAGGAGCATCTCGCCGCCTTCCAGCAACGTCACTATCCTTTCCATGCCGGGAAACAAAGAAAACTCCCCATTCGCCGCGATGGATGCAATGCTGGCACGCCAGTAAAAATCACGTTTTGCCGGTGGGAAAGTGCAAATTTCTCGCGTTTCACCGGCAGCATTTCGCCACAGATTTACCGACATTTTACGCATATCAAAGTATTCCATACTCGCTCCCGGCCCGTTCTTTTCATTGTTATCGTTCAGGTAACCGTGGATGGTTATCGGCAACTCGGGTGATTTACGTTAGTGGTGATCAGGCTTTTTTTACAACTGTTTGAGAAGAGAAAAGAAAACCGCCGATCCTGTCCACCGCATTACTGCAAGGTAGTGGACAAGACCGGCGGTCTTAAGTTTTTTGGCTGAAAGATTATTCAGCAGTTGCAGGCATTTTACCTTTTGCCGCTGGACGTTCTGTCAGACGCTTCTCAAAATTAGCATTAAATTGCTTTTTCTGTTCCGGCGTCAGGATGTTGTAAATTTTGTTCTGGGTTTCCATGTGCGCCAGCATGTTAGCTTTGCGCTGTTCTTCCATTTTTGCGATCTGCGCTTCAGCTTTTACTTTATCGAAGGTATCGCTGGCAATGATGTCATGCATTGCGCGGCGTTCTTCCAGCGGCGGACGTTTCATCTGGTCACGCTGGCCTTTCATGATTTCGCGGATCTGCTGTTTCTGCGCGTCGGTCAGGTTCAGGTCTTTGAACATCATGTCCTGATGCGGACCGAACTTGCCTTTGTGGTGCATCATCGGCTTCGCGTCAGCCGGTGCTGCGGTAGTGGTGTCTGCGGCATGGGCCAGGTTAGCCGCGCCAAGAGCCAGGGTAGAGGCAACAAACAGTGCAGTTAATTTACGCATATTCTATATCCTTCCTTTCAGTTATTTATTACGGCTTTCTTAAGTAGCGTGCCGTGTTGACGAGATTAACTTTACTGACTTTAGCGTCAATTAATCAGAGCAACGGTAAAACAATGAAAGTGTAAAAAACACTTTTGCGCCAATTATGGAGAAAAAAAGAAAATTTGATGGAGAGTGATGAGAGAATATTACAACACGATGATTTTGCAGAGATTATGAAGAACTATACCGGATGACTGGTGATAAATAAAGCAAATAACCAGGATTAATCTGTATTAATTTATAAGAAAGCAACTTAATACCCGCAGAATGATTTCTGCGGGTAAGTATTAGCTTATTTTTTCGAGCATTAATCCCGCGCGTAATCCCAACGCTACCAACGGATTAGGGAATAACACATACTCTACATCATGGGTTACGGTAAAACGTTCCTCTCCGTCCTGCGCCAGCAATGTTCCTTTCTCAAACGGCATAAAATTCAGCGTGTCACTTGCCATATGCATTTCGAAGGACGGCGAGTGGCGAGTAATTTGCGAAACCACCCGATAACGGAGCGGCGGTGTTCTCACGATACCGACACTCTCACCAGATAGCAGCGCAGCAATTGCGCTGGCAGTTACTGCAAACTGGCGAAGATCGTTTTGCCCAAAGGGCAACGCTTTGCCAAGTTCCAGCGTACAGGCCAGCGCGCCAAAATGTCTGGCGCTGAAATGGGTAAACGTACCACCAGGTTCCTGATGGAACACCAGCGCCTCCAGCCCCGCCGCACCCAGCCACGTCAGAAATTTCTCGTCCCAGGGAATGTCGCGTTGCGGTAATACACCGAACTGCGGATGCAAGGAGCCACGAATTGCGGTATGTAGATCAAGGTGCCAGCGCACAGATTCTTTGCCCTGGTCATAAAAATCTTCCAGGCACTGTTCCAGTTCGCGCGCCCGACAGGTTTCTCCGCTTTCAGCAAATAGCTGCCAACGACCGCCAAACATTCGATTCATATCGCTATGGCAATAACGTTTCCCTTGCTTCAGCGCAGGAGGATTCCCGAGGATCACCAGCAACCGCCAACGTAACGGGATCTCGCCGTGAGATATCGCGCCAAGCAACGCGTCCAGCATCTCCACAGGTGCCGTCTCATTACCGTGTATTCCCGCTGAAATCACCAGTGCGCCTTGCGGTGGCGTTAATGGCGTCAGTTCCAGCACACCATCGCCCAGCCAGCGCCAGCGAACGCCGTTGATTTCTCGCTCGGTGATAACCGGTTTTTTACCCGTTAAGGTCAGAGCAAGAAAATTATCCATTGCCCCCTCCCTCGCGCTGGAACGGATAAACCGAACCGAGATTCAGTAATTGGCTCAATACATCCAGTGCTTCCCGCCCTTCGCGCAGCAATTGCGGGTCGGCCAGATCGGCAGCAGTAAGGCGATCGCGGTAGTAACGATCCACCCAGTCATTGAGCGCATTAAACAGCGTATCGTTCATCATCACCGCCGGATTCACCGCCCGGCGTTCTTCTTCTGTCAATACCACCCGCAACCGCAGGCACGCCGGGCCGCCGCCATTCGCCATGCTTTCACGTAAATCAAAGACTTTTAGTTCGCTAATCGGGTTGTCAGCGGCAAGGAGTTCATTGAGATAACCCCATACTCCGGCGTGTTACCGACACTCCTGAGGCAGCACCAACATCATGGAACCATCATCGCGGCTCAGCAGTTGGCTGTTAAACAGATAGGTAGACACCGTATCAGACACGGAAACCTGAGTTGCCGGAACTTCTATCGCCATAAAACCATTGACCCGCGCACGCAGGTTTGCCAGTAACTGTGACTGGCGAGCGAACGCCTGTTGGTGGCAAAACAGCACCTGGCGGTTACTCACGGCAATCACGTCATTATGAAAAACGCCCTGGTCGATAACGTCCGGGTTTTGCTGGGCGAAAATCACCTGTTGGGGATTCACCTGATTCAGCCTTGCCACCGCCTCGCTGGCTTCGCGAGTCTGTCGCGCCGGATAACGGGAAGGCCGGGTATCATTGCCTTCTTCTCGCCCGTAGACAAAAAGTTGCATACCCGGTTCACCGTAATGACCGCCGAGACGATTGTGGTTTGCCGCCCCCTCATCACCGAGCAACGCTACCTGTGGCAACGCCGAATGGACGCTAAATTTCTCTTCGTCGTTAAAAATCGCTTTTAACAGCGATTCAGTGACGGGCGCTTCCAGCGAACGGTGAAATTTATTGTTCAGGTTGGCAACGGTGAGATGCACTTTGCCATCCAGCGTATCGGCAGATGGCGCGATCGTTGCCGCATTGGCTACCCACATTGGCGAAGCGGAACTGACGCTGGAAAGCCAGTGCGGTGCCTGGCGTGCAACTTTTTCCAGTACCTGCTCATCGCTACCACTGAATCCCAACTGACGCAGCACCGGAATAAACGGACGCTCGTGCGGCGGGATCACGGCCTGGGGGAATCCCGCATCGGCAAGGGCTTTCATTTTCAGTAAGCCCTGTTTTGCCGCCTGTCGCGGGTTAGACACCTGAAAACGGTGACGGGTAGAGGCTTCATTACCAAACGACAGGCCAGCGTAATGATGCGTCAGCCCTACCAGCCCGTCGAAATTAACTTC
>ERZ773177.1362-NODE-1362-length-10206-cov-4.30578_pt1 | contig 10206 bp, 7 predicted proteins | sample MGYA00580534_ERZ773177 | MGnify/ENA primary metagenome ERZ773177 (study PRJEB29015, sample SAMEA2737872) | human gut metagenome | biome: human gut; feature: human-associated habitat; material: faeces | place: China | collected 2012 ...
CCTAATAAAAATCGCCCACAAACTCAATCGAGTTTGTGGGCGATTTGCTATATATGTACCTTATATATTACTACATCGCGCTGTGCCTGCCTGGCGTACCTAACGTAATCACTTCGCAATCCTTCATTGTTGCTCCGTCAATAGTGAGTCGGACGAGGGTGCGCTCCGTTTGCCATCCCTGCAGCCCGGCTGCTCCGGGGTTGATATGCAGCAGTCCGAGCAGCGGGTCGTTCTTTATCTTCAGTATGTGCGAGTGTCCGCTGATGAACAGCTTCGGCGGTCGCTCCATTATCTGTCGGCGTATGCTCGGGTCGTACTTGCCGGGGTAGCCACCGATGTGTTTCATCAGTACCTCCACCTCCTCACACTTGAAGCGCAGCACCTCGGGGAACATGAGGCGCAGGTCGCCACCGTCGCAGTTGCCGCAGACGGCACGCAGCGGACGAAACTCAGCCAAGCGCTCCGCGAGCACCGTAGAGCAGATGTCGCCACAGTGCCATATCTCGTCGCATGGCTCGAAGTGTTTCAAGTAGCGGTCGTCCCAGTAGGAGTGGGTGTCGCTGATTATGCCTATCTTTTTCATCGTTTCATTCTCCTTCTTATAAAGTCGGCTATGAACTCCTTCGTGCCTTCGGGTCCGAGGCGCGACGCATTGACGCAGAGGTCGTAGCTTGCACTGTCGCCCCACGTCTTGCCCGTGTAGTAGTTGTAGTAGGAGGAGCGTGTGCTCTCCTTGTCGCTGATCAGCTTGCGTGCCTCCTCAGCCGAGCAGTTGTGTCGCTTGCAGATGTTGCTGACGCGCTCGTCGAGGTCGGCTGTGATGAACACCGTCACCATGTTCGGCTTGTCGCGCAGCACATAGTCGGCACATCTGCCCACGAACACGCACGACGACTCGTCGGCTGCCTTGCGTATGGCGTCGCTCTGTATGCGGAACAGACTCTCCTGCGAGAGTCCGTTGTCGTAGAACGACGAGTCGGAGATGAACGGCACGTGCATGTGGAATATCTGGTCGAGGAAGCCCTTGCGCTCGTCGTTCTTCTCGAAGAACTCGGGACTGAAGCCGCTCTCCTTAGCTGCCAGCTCAAGCACTTCGCGGTCGTAGAACGTGCAACCGAACTCCTCTGCCAGCATCTTTGCTATCGTTCTGCCGCCACTGCCAAGCTGGCGGCCTACGCTGATTATAAGTTTATCGTTGTTCATGTCTCTTTGCTTTAGTTTGTTAATGTAGCTGTCGGTTATACTGCTGCCCCCTCAGTTTGCGCCGCCTTGAACTTCTTCACATACTTCGTGAGCAGCACTATTGCCACAACGAACGAGATGACATCGCTGATGGGCTGCGCGAGCCACACGCCGTCGGTTTTGTAGAAGTTGGGCAGTACGAGCAATGCCGGCAGGAAGAACAGGAGCTGGCGCGAGAGCGAGAGCAGCATGCTTATCTTTGCCTTGCCGATACTTTGGAAGAAGCCCGTGCTTGCCATCTGTGCGCCCACTAATGGGAAGGTGAGCATGGTGATGGTTATGGCACGCTCCGAGATGCGGATGAGTGTCTCGTCGGAGGTGAACAGGCGTGCGCACTCGTAGGACATGGTCTGTGCAATAGCCCAGCCGACGGTGGTGATGAGCACCGCGCCCGTCATGGTGTACTTCAGTACGCGCAGCAGACGGTCGTAGTTGCGTGCGCCGTAGTTGTAGCCTGCGATTGGGAACATGCCCTGATTCATGCCCATGTTTATCATTATGAAGATGAACGCAATCTTGTTCGTAATGCCGAACGCGCCCACTGCGAGGTCGCCACCGTGGAAAGTGAGTGCCTTGTTGATGAAGATGATGACGATGCACGAGCAGGCGTTCATGGCGAACGGCGAGATGCCGATGGCTATGATGTTTTTGATGATGTGCGACACGGGACGATAGATGCCGCGCTTGAAGTGGACGATGCACTGCGGATTGCTGAATATCCTCAGCTGCCAGCACAATACCGCAGCCTGCGCAATGATTGTAGCAAGGGCGGCTCCGCCTATGCCCATGTGCAGCGGCCAGATGAATATTGGCGAGAGTATGGCGTTGAGCACCACCGTCATTATTGATGCCATCATAGCCGAGCGCGGCTTCGACGCAGCACGCAGTATGGCATTCATGCCGAAGAACATGTGCGAGATGGCGTTGCCGGCGAGCGTGATGACCATATACTCGCGTGCGTAGGGTAGGGTGGCATCGCTTGCGCCGAAGAAGCGCAGGATAGGGTTGAGGAAGAGAAGCGATATGATGCTGAACGCAACGCCGATGATGACGTTCAGCGTGAAAGCATTGCCGAACACACGCTCGGCGGTGGCGTAGTCTTTCTGTCCCAACTTCACCGATATGCACGTAGAAGCACCTACGCCCACACCGGCACCAAACGCCGCTGCGAGGTTCTGTAGGGGGAATGTAACGGCAAGGCCGCTGATGGCGAGTGCACCGCAGCCTTGTCCGATGAATATACTATCTGTCATGTTGTAGAGCGACGCCGCTGTCATGGCAGCGATGGCGGGCAGCGCGTACTGCATCAGCAGTTTGCCCACGGGCTTTGTGCCCAGCTCAAGAGTAGCCTGTTTGCTGTTATCCATAAAAACCTATTGAGTGTGAGGGGTGTTCTGTTGATAACTACTCTCCGTAAATCTCTCTCAGCTTAGCCTCCAGCTGTTCGCCTCTGAGGTCGGCTGCGATAATCTTGCCAGTAGGGTCGACAAGGTAGCTTGCCGGTATCGAGCGTATGCCGTACACCTGACCGGCTACGCTCTGCCAGCCTTTAAGGTCGGAGAGGTGAACCCAGTCGAGCTGCATCTCGGCGATGGCCTTCTTCCAGTTCTCGAGCTTGTTGTCGAACGACAGACCAACCACGTTGAAGCCCTTCGACTTGTACTTGTCGTAGGCAGCCTTCACGTGAGGCATCTCCGCACGGCATGGTCCGCACCACGAAGCCCAGAAGTCGATGAGCACGTAGTTGCCCTTACCGCAGTACTCCGAGAGCTTGTGCGGATTGCCGTTGACATCGTTCTCGGTGAGGTCGGTGAACGGCTTGCCGATGATGCCTGCCTTCTTGACAAGCATAGCCAGATACTGGCGTGCAGGAGCAAGCGCAGGGTGCTTGGCGTAGGCGTACTTCTCGTTGAGTATCTCCTGCAAAACCGGGAACTCCACGTAGTACATCACGTTGTTGACGAAAGCCACGGGGATGAGGTTGTCCTTGTTCTCCTTGATGATTTCGAGCGAACGGAGCGATACGCTTTCCGAGATGTCGTTAAGCTTCGGACCGAGCTCGTTAGCGAGCTTCTGCAGCTCTGCCTCGCTCATGCCGCTCTGCTGAGCCTTTGTAAACTGGGCGTAGAGAGCCTGCGCCTCACTGCCGAGGGCATCTATCTCGCGGTCGTAGGCGTTGAGCTTGGTGTTCTGCTCCGAGCCGGTGAGCGTTTTCTTCTCAAGGTCGGCAACGATAGGTGTGCCGTCGTTGAAGAATGCGCAGTATTCCTTCTTGGTAACGGTGAGTCCGAGCAGTGCGTCCTTCTCAGCCGAACCCTTCAGCGCGAACTTGCCGTCTTCGACGGTGGCACTGTCGATTGCGGTCGGTCGATTGCCGTTTACGTCCATTACATATACCTTACTGACACCTGCTTGGCAGGTGCCTTTAATGCTATACTCCGTACCAGGAATTGATTGCGCGCAGGCTGTCAGTGTGATGACAGCGAATGCGAGTGTTGAAAGAATTGATCTCATGTGTAAAAATTATTGGTTTATTAATTTTGCAAATATACTGATTTTATGTGTAACGGCAAATATTTGAGTCCGCTTTTTTCATTGTTCGCCGATGTGCTGGCCTACTACATAGCCCATAGTCCATGCTGCTTGCAGATTGAAACCTCCGGTGATGGCATCAACATCGATCACCTCGCCGGCGAAGAAGAGTCCGGGGCAGTGCTTGCTCTGCAGCGTGTGCATGTCTATTGACGAGAGCGAGATACCGCCACATGTCACGAACTCGTCGCGGAAGCGGCCCTTGTCTGTGATGCGGTATATGTCGTTGGTGAGTGCTTCCACGATGCGGTTGAGGTTCTTTTTGCCCAATTCGCCCCACTTGCGTGTGGGGTCGTTCTGCGTCTTCTGCAGCAGGTAGACCCACAGGCGCGATGGCAAGTCGAACGGGCGTATCGTGGCGAGCTGCTTCTGTGGGTTGCGTGTGGCGATGGAGGCTATCTCCTCCTCCGTCACGTTGCGTCTACTCTCGCCCGTCCAGTTGATAGCCACGTCCGCCTGGTAGTTGTGTTCCTGCAGATAGCGTGCGGCATGAGCAGAGAGCTTCAGCGCAGCCGGTCCGCTCATGCCCCAGTGGGTGACGAGCAGCGGACCCTCAGCGCGGAACTTCGTGCCGGGCAGCGACGCGATGGTGTCTTCAACCACGGTGCCCATGAGCGTAAGGAAACTGCGGTCGGCTATGTTGAACGTGAAGAGCGACGGCACGGGCGTAGCTATATCATGGTCTAAGCGTGCGAACACGTCGAGTCCTTCGCCCTTTGGAGCACCGCCCGTGGCGATGGCAACGCGGTCGAAGTCGGCTTCTTTACCACCGGCGAACGTGAGGTGGAATGTGCCGTCGGCGTTTCGGCTGATGTCCTTCAGCAGGTAACCACCCAGTTGCTTCACACCAAGGCGCGAGGCAAGCGTGGTGAGACAGTTGACAACGCTCATTGCATCCTGCGAGACGGGGAAGACACATTCGTCTTCCTGCGTGGTGAGTGGCACGCCTTCGCGCTCGAACCATGCGTAGGCAGCGTGGTGGTCGAAGCGTTTGAAGAGACGTTTCATGAGTTTGTCGCCACGCGGATAGGCGTGCTTAGGGTCGCTGATCTGCTCGAAGGAGTTGGTCAGGTTGCAGCGACCGCCACCCGTGATGGCTACTTTGGCGAGCATCTTCTGGTTCTTCTCGAAGATGGTGATGTCGGTGTCGGGATAGTTGCGCTTCGCTTCTATTGCTGCAAAGAAGCCGGCTGCGCCACCTCCGATGATGGCTATGTGTAGTGGCATGATGGTGTGGTGTTGAGATGTTGAGATGGTGAGGTGTTGAGATGTTGAGGTGTTGACAATACCTTTTTACTCTTTTACTTTTTTACTTTTAAACGCTCCTTGCCACGTGTCGAGTTCCTTCATTCTATTCACAAGTCGGTTGGTGAACTCATGGTTCTTTATGCCCCATTTTGGAGCAATGAGCATGTCGGCAGGCGACTGGCTGACGAAGCGCTCCACGATGATGTCGCTGCGCAGACGCTCGAGGTAAGCAATGCAGGTGTCGATATACTCGTCGGGCGTGAAGAGCTTGAAAGGTTTTTGCGTGTATTCGTTGGCGAGCTGCGTGCCACGGATGATTTGCAACTGGTGTATCTTCAGAATGTCGAGCTTCAGCTGCGACACGATCGAGGCTTGGCGGACGTTCTCCTCGCGGTCTTCGCCGGGCAGTCCGAGTATGATGTGTCCACCGGTGAGAATGCCGCGGTCGTGCGTTAGTTCTATTGCCCGTCGGCTACACTCGAAGTCGTGACCGCGGTTGATGTGGCGCAGCGTGTCGTCGTTTACCGACTCGATGCCGTACTCCACGATGAGGAACGTGCGGCGGTTTAGCTCTTCCAGATAGTCGAGCAGCTCGTCGCTAATGCAGTCGGGGCGTGTGCCGATGACCAGTCCTACTACGTCGTCCACAACCAACGCCTCCTCGTAGCGCTGTTTCAGCACGTCGAGTGGGGCATAGGTGTTGCTATAAGCCTGAAAGTAAGCGAGGTATTTCATGTCGGGATACTTACGACGGAAGAACGCCTTGCCCTCTTCCATCTGCTGCGCTATCGGTTTCGACGGTTGGCAGTAGGATGGGTTGAACGTTCGGTTGTCGCAGAAGATGCATCCACTGTGTGATAAGGTGCCGTCTCTGTTTGGGCAGGAGAACCCTGCATCTACTGAAATCTTCTGTACACGGAACGGAAATTGCTGGCGTATCCACTGACCGTAGTCGTTATATGGCTTGTCTTTAAACTGTTCTGTCATTATTTTGTTTATTGTTCCTTTTCCTTTTTTACTTTTATATAGGCTGCGTGGTATGGGCAAGATGCCCATACCTCCTACTTTTTACCTTTTTACTCTTTTACTTTTTTAGGCTGCATCGGTGGTGCAAAGTTACTCGAAATAACCCATATCCACATTATTTTATATAATTGTTTTGCGATGTAGTAATGTTTTTGTACTTTTACACCTCATAATCAGATTGCTATGAGAACTAAGAACGAAGAAAAATGGTTGAGCCACTATAAAGCACTTCGCTGCTATCTTGAAGCAAATCATCAACTGCCCGATAAGAAAAAGGTAGAAAATCGCGGACTACTCAACTGGTGGAAGTATAATAAAAGGCTTTTGAAAACCGGTCGACTCACCGAAGAACGACTCGAATTGTTGCGTCAGCTGAATGCTCTGCGCTACAACAAACTTCTCGAACTTTAATGGGAAGTAGTCAAAAATAGACGGTTTTGGGAGCTGATGAGGTGCTAAAAGTGTGTTTTTTGCTGTGGCTTGAAAAATAATTGCGAAAATATTTGGTGGTCTCGCTAAAAAGTCATACCTTTGCACTCGCAATTCAGAAATGCTTCTATTGCTAATCTGAATGCGTGGTTAATATCGCGGAGTGGAGCAGTTGGTAGCTCGCCAGGCTCATAACCTGGAGGTCGCATGTTCGAGTCCTGCCTCCGCAACTACAAATGGTCGAAATTCCTTTATACAAAGGGACTTCGACCATTAATCGTTTATGGGCGTTACGGAGACTCGGACGGTAGCTCGGACGCTTTGTTAGTTATTTTTAATGTTTCTGCCGTGCAGCTCCTGCACGTCATCTGCTGTAGTTTTAATAAGAGCTTCCAAAGTTTCGGTGAAAGCCTGTTCGTTCTCACTCCTTAGAGTGTTCATCTCTGCAGCTACGGCAGCACGCTCTTCGTCGGTTGTTGCTAAACGGTTACGCTCAGCAAGAGACTTTATCTTTGCTCTCAATTCGTTTATTTCTAAGCTTTTCATAATAAGGATGTTGTTTATATAAGACCTGAAAAATACGATATTATAGTTTGTCTTTATCAGTTTCTTTTTTTTTCTTCTTTTGCAAAGCCCATAAGCTCCATCCATATACGGTGTTCTTCTTTTCGCTTTGCAGCCCTGGCAGCCATTTCTTGTTCTAATTTGCGTCTTTTTTCTCTCATTCTTTTTATTTTTTCATCGTGACTCAACGATGAAGAATAGCCGTTATTTCTTTCGGCTAAAAGTACAAGAAGGACTGATACTATCCAGCTGAAAATAAGTATTCCTAACATATTGCAGACGATTTAATTGGTTATACCGCAAATATACGCAAAATATTTGAGACTGCAAAGTCTGGAGCCAAAAACATTTTAGTATATGCCATGGTGCATTATCGGCGGCGATGCATCAGCCATAGTGTTGCCATAAAAAATGCTACTTTTGGTTTGTGAACCGAAAGTAGCACTTATATAAGACCTGAAAAAATACATTATTGCTGTTTGCTTTTATGAAGATCTTTTAAAAATTGATTAAACTCTTTCCTTTTAAGTTTATATTCCCTCCATTTTGCATCAATTTCAGCCGTTTCTTGTTCTACTCTGCGTCTTTTTTCTCTAATTCTTTTTATTTTTTCATCGTGACTCAACGATGAAGAATAGCCGTTATTTCTTTCGGCAAAGACTACAAAAAGAACTGATACTATCCAGCTGAAAATAAGTATTGCTAACATATTGCAGACGAATTAATTGGTTATACCGCAAATATACGAAAAATATTCGAAATACATTCAAATCCCAGTCCCTAATTTGTCAGCATATGTCGATACTCTTGAAAATTCAAGCATGTATCGCCGCACCTCGCTCAACCATTTGTCTATACGTACAACCTGCTCAGACTCCTCGCCAAAGCGTTTTACAGCCTTTTTGCGTAGACGGTACAGATATTCAAGGCGCTTCTCCATACGTCGCGATTCGCGGTCGGCAACACGTATAAGCCATGATTTATGCTTTGTAAATGCAAGTGATTCCTTGGCGTCTTCGAGTTCTTGTTTAGCTTTTTCTGGATTTAATGAATGTGAGCCCCCATTCTTCGCCTCCTTTATTATAAGGCAAAAGATTATTATCACGAATAAAATCCAAAAACTTTCGGGAAAAGTTATCATATAGCAGGCGATTGATTAAGTATTGTTATTCGGGTAAAAGGGGGGAGGGGTGTTGAGGGGTGTTACAGTTGTTTGGCTACGATTGCTCTTGCCTTGGCTATAGCTTTGTTGAGAGCAGTTTGTGCCTTCTGCTTCATTGCATCGCTCTTGGCATTCTGCACGTTGTCGTAGAGCTGCCATAACTTCAACTTAGCTGTTGCCTCTTTAGATGCCTTTGTGAAGGCTTGGGCGATAGCTTCTGCTGCTGCCTCTTCCTCAGGCGAAGCATAGGCGTGGCGGTAGCCTTGGTACTTGTTCCATAGTCCGCGAGTGAAGTCGGGGAAGGTGACTGGAGCGCAGTCGTTGTCCATAGACAATGCACTGAGTTCGGCGATGGCGCACCACTCTGCCAGGTCGTACACGTCCATGTCGAGCGGCAGTCCGTTTTGCAGGCAGTAGACGAGACGCGCAGTCATAATGAAGTCCATGCCGCCATGTCCTCCAACCTCTTTTGCCAGTTTACCGAACTTCTTCAGAATTGGGTGTTCGTACTTCTCTTCGAGTGCTTTTCTTTCGGCTTCTGGCATGAAACTGTGTGTAGAGAGATTGTCCACCTGTGGTTGCACACCGCTTGCAGTGAGCTGCTTGCTGTCCAAAGCGTATCCTTCGATGGGGTATTTGTTGGCGAAGCCACGTGAGCCAGTTAGTTGATATAGTCGATTGTAGGGTTGAGGGTTCATCACATCGTGTTGCAGCTCTATGACCTTTTGATTTGCGGTGCGGATAAGTGTTGTTGTGTGGTCGCCGTTGCGGAAGTCGTTGCACGGCTTACCCGTTTTTGCCTCCACCAGCTCCTTTCCGTGTACGCTCTTTGTGTCCATTGCCACGAGTAGTGCCATGCGGTCGCCACGATGAATGTCGAGTGCCTGCGCTACTGGTCCTAAGCCATGCGTAGCGTATATGTCGCCACGATTTTCGCGATTGTATTTTAGTCGCCATCCTAATTGTTCGGGGTCGGAACCGTTTGGGTTTTTCCAATAATAGTCCCAGAACTCGTCGAGATTGTGGATGTATGCTCCTTGTGCACGTATTATCTCACCGAATACACCATGTTGCGCCATGTTCAGCGTTCGCATTTCGAACCAGTCGTAGCAGCAGTTTTCAAGAATCATGCAGTTGAGCTGTTTCTGCTCGGCGAGATTTACCAGTTCCCAACATTCTTCCAAGTTCATAGCCGATGGCACCTCGTCAGCCACATTCTTACCGTTTTCGAGAGCGCACTTTGCTACAATGGCGTGGTGGTCCCAGTCGGTAGCGATGTACACGAGGTCGATATCGTTGCGTCTGCATAACTCCTCATATCCCTTTTCGCCCGAATATACAGCAGCAGGAGGCAGTCCGTGTTTGCGTAGTGTTGCGTTCTGTCGCTCGGCACGGTCGTGCTCATAGTCGCATAGTGCTACAATCTCTACGCCAGGGATGAGTGCGAAGTCAGCCACAGCACTTGGTCCGCGCATACCCAGACCGACGAAGCCCACACGTACAGTCTTCATCTTCGGCAGAGCTAACTGTAGCACGTCCTTCTGTCCGGCAGGTCGTTCGGGCGACTCAATCACGATTTTACCTTTATCCCACTGCCATTTGGTTGACGGCGAGAGCGATTGTGCGTCGGTTTGCATAGTGCCAAACGACATGATTGCGGCGAAAGCCATACTGAGTATGGTGGTGTGTTTGTTTAGCGTCATATTATGATATAGGTTTTAGTTGTTTTTTATGCAAAGAAAGTGCAAATCGGGTGCAATCAAGTTTACTTGAATTGCCGAGATGCAGCCTTTCTTATGCAAAGATATGAAAATCTTTTAAACCTTCAAAGTATAACTTCTTTTATTTTAAGTCTGACGTACAATAGTGTTGTTGTAGGTTTTGGGCGGTCTGCATCGACCGACGCGGATGTCTGCATCGACCGACGCGGATGTCTGCATCGA
>ERZ773177.1376-NODE-1376-length-10099-cov-2.68718_pt1 | contig 10099 bp, 8 predicted proteins | sample MGYA00580534_ERZ773177 | MGnify/ENA primary metagenome ERZ773177 (study PRJEB29015, sample SAMEA2737872) | human gut metagenome | biome: human gut; feature: human-associated habitat; material: faeces | place: China | collected 2012 ...
CGGACATTTTACGCGAAGATCAACACTGGCTCCGCTGCTGCCGGAACTATGGAGTGCCTGCGAACGATGAAACAGGCGAATAGCGAAGGGCTGGTCTTCAATTAAATTAAATTCAACAACATCCTTTAAAACAGGCAAATAACCTGTTTCTAACTGGTCGGATACAAAGGTATAGATGTTGCCGTGCCCGCAGTTAATTTTTCCTGCATTCCCGTCATCAAGGACTTCCGTTATGACACCCTTTAATATGGGGGTTTTCGGGTCTAACGCATTTGTCATTTTTAGTCTAAATTCCCTTTATTTATTTAAGCAAATTAACCTAAAAATTCGCTAAAAAACGGACAATTCACTCAAACTGAGGAAAGGTAAAGTTTAGTTCATGATCTAGTAATCACCCACGTTTCGAAACTTCAAACCATGGTGTAAAACGGATTAATCCGCCCGAAGTTAGGTAAACTTAAGCCTTTATTAATAAAAATACCAAGCCGGCTGATCCCATGGAAATAACATTTGGCGTGTTGATATTTTGTATCGTCGCTTTCTTCGTTGCAGGATTTATTGATTCGATTGCAGGCGGTGCCGGGTTTGTTACGGCTCCTTCTCTGCTGCTGATCGGTATGCCTCCTCATATGGCGCTCGGAACAGGAAAGCTTGCGACAAGTATCGGCTCTGGACTTTTTGGCGAAGCAATCTCATTTTGAAGAAGATTGTCCCGGTCGGCGTTCTTTCGGCGATGGCAGGAGCTTCCTTTGGTGCTTTCTGCGCGCTTCAGATTGACGGCGCAACCATGGGCAAGGTCATTGTGATCATGCTGCCGCTCGGAATTCTGTTTACGGTCCTCACCGGCGGCTTCAAACTCACAGAAGGCGAACTTCCCAAAGATCATTTCTGGCTTCGCGTTGTTCTCATCGGTGTATTAATTGGTTTTTACGAAGGATTTTTCGGTCCCGGCGCCGGAACGTTCTTTTTGATTGCACTGCATGTGTTTCTAAAGATCGGCATGGTTCAATCTTCGGGTACTGCCAAGGCCTTTAATATCGCGGCCAACTTTGCTGCATTCCTGACTTTTGCTTCCGGAGCGGCGGTTTGCTATGAGATCGCCATTCCCTGCGCTATTGCCAGCATGTTGGGCAATAGAGTAGGGGCTTACTACGCCATCAAGATCGGCGGAAAATTTGTCCGCAATATTCTCTATATTGTTTTGGTTATTTTGATGGTCTCGCTGATCTACAAATTCTTTATTGCAGGGTAAGTTCCGACTTTTAGGTAATAGGTAAAAACTCTTCACGCTGCCGCGCAGCGTTTACGGAGCAACCACTAGTGACGAAGTACGAATGGTGGGTTAAAGTAAAGAAACCTGGTTGAAAACCAATCATGTCCGAAGCAATCTTGCTGCGGCTCAACCGTTCCTGACAACTTGATATCGCTAAGAAAAAAATGCAGGTTATTGAGAGAAAAGAAAATTTTAGCGGTAGTCGTCTTTGGGTTTCGGCGACAGGCTCTGCCTTTATGGACGGCTTTGTCCTGACATCCCAAGGCTTTATTTTTCTTCTTGCTCAAAGCGTTTTTCAGTTCACAGCGCTGGAACTCGGACTTGTAGCAACAGCCTATGTATTGGGAAGCTTTATCGGCTCCATGGGATTTGGCAAAATCGCCGACGTTTACGGAAGGGCGGTTCTCTTCCGAACGGTTCCTTGGTTTGTGGCTGTTTTATCGATTGCTCAATTCATGAGTTTCGGTTCTCTGAGCTGGTTTATTTCAAGATTTTTGTTTGGCTTGGCGATTGGAGGTGACTCCCCGATTGCACAAGCTATGCTGTCTGAGAACTCTCCCAAAGTACTTCGTGCTAAACGCCTTGTGCTTTTGATGACGGCCTGGTTCATCGGTGCGATAGCCGCGGCTGTTTGTGCCTATCTGACGGTAAAAGCAGATCTTCCATGGGAAGCTTTTGCTGCGATTCCCTGCATCATCGGACTGATCTTAGGAGCCGCACGATTTAACGCACCGGAGTCTGTTCAATGGCTGAGAAGCAAAGGGCGCAATGAGGAGGCCGAGCTGAGCCGTGTTCGTTTGGGAATTGAGCTTGAGGAAATAAAACCAGAGGTCAAAGCCGTTGACCAGACAGCTTTATTTAAGCCGAGAAACCTTAAAAACCTGACTTATCTTTCTGTGTTTTGGATTTGCCAGGCGATTCCAGTAACGGTGCTTCTGATGTTCGGACCCGTCCTCATCGGAGCCTTAGGGACATCGAGCTTTGATACCGATGTCGGACAGCTGGTTTTAACGGATTCGTTTTTTCTTATAGGGAGCTTGGCAGCCATAAAGATTGTTCCGCAGTTTGCACGGAGACCCGTGACATTGTGGACTTTTGGAATCATGGCGCTGTCCCTGGCACTGCTTTCACCCGGCAGTGTCCTTTCCGATTTCGTTGTCTGCCTGCTTCTTTCGGTCTATGCCTTGAGTTATGGGGTCCAGAGCGTTCTGGATTACGTATACCCGGCTGAACTGTTTCCAACGTCCGTTCGTTCTACCGCGCTCGGCATACTCGGAAGTATTTCGAGGGTCGGTGTTTTTGTGGTAACGCTCGGTTTTCCAATGGCTTTTCAAGGATTAGGGGTTCAGGCCGTTCTTCTTATCGGAGCGGCCATCTGCATGCTTGGATTTATTGTTTCATGGATCTGGGCTCCCGAACCATCCCATCATTAATCGATACAACTTACTAATGCTAAGGGAAGATACTTAGGATTGTTGCATTAATAAAACAGTCTAATCAGACTGTTTGATCCTATAATTCTCCCAACAGTCTAGTTAGACTGTTTTGATCAACGAGCATTTCTCTTTGGTAAACACTATGTTCAAAACATCGATTCTTTTTACTGCATTACTTTCTGCGGCTGCCTTTGCTTCTGTCTCTGCCGCTCCTGTTCAGACAGAAGGCACCGGCATCGGCAAACACGGCGAGATCAAACTCGCTGTGACATTTGACAACGGTAAGATTCAGGACATTAAGGTTCTGGAAGATCACGAAAACAAGGTCTTGGCTGCTAAAGTCTTTACAGACCTTAAAGATGCCGTTATCGCAAATAATTCCGTTAAAGTCGACGGTATTGCCGGCGCAACTTTCTCTTCTAAAGGTTTCTTAAACGCCGTCAGCGATGCAGCAAAGAAAGCCGGTGTGAAACTTTCTGACCAGGCCAAGAAGGCTAAAAAAGCTGATGCTGCCATGCCGGCCGTTCAGAATTATGACGTAGTGGTTATCGGTGCCGGCGGTGCAGGTTTTGCCGCAGCCGTCGAAGCCAAGAGCAAAGGTGCTAACGTTGTTCTTATCGAAAAAATGCCGACCGTCGGCGGAAACTCTCTGATTTCCGGTGCTGAAATGAACGTTCCTAATTCTTGGGTTCAGAACAAACTCAACATTAAGGACGACACGCCCGCCAGAATGGCTGCCGATACACTCAAAGGCGGCGACTTCAAGGGTGACCCTGAAATCGTCGGCGTCATGACAGTCAACGCTTTGCCGACAGCTGAATGGCTCAGAGACACCGTCGGTGTCAACTTCGAAAAAGACAATGTCTTCCAGTTCGGCGGTCACTCCAGAAAGAGAGCTCTGATTCCGGAAGGCCATACCGGTACAGAAGTCATCACTAAGTTCTCTGCTCTTGCCGACAAGATGGGCATTCCTGTTATTACCAACATGAAAGCCGAAGAACTGGTTAAAGACAAAGACGGCCGCGTTGTTGCTGTTAAAGCAGTTTCCGGTGACAAGGAATACACCTTCAACGCTAAAGGCGGCGTGGTTTTAGCTACCGGCGGTTTCGGCGCCAATGCTCAGATGGTTAAAAAGTACAACCCGAACATCGACGAACGCTTCAAGACAACCGACGCTCCCGGAACAACCGGCGAAGCGCTTTACATGGCAGAGAAGGCCGGCGGCCAGCTCGTCAACATGGGTTACATTCAGACTTATCCGATCTGCGACCCGATTTCCGGAGTGATCGAACTGATTGCCGACGCACGTTTTGACGGCGCCATTTTGGTCAACCAGGAAGGCAAGCGTTTCGTTGAAGAACTGGAACGTCGTGACGTGATTTCCAACGCCATCCTTAAGCAGCCCGGCGCTTACTGCTATGTTCTGTGGAATGACAACATCGGTAAGATTTCCAATACTGTGAAGATTCACGATACGGAATATCAGGCTTTCACAAAACAAGGCATCATGCACACTTCCGACACACTGAAGGGTGCAGCCGACTTCTTCCACATTCCTTACGCCAACCTCAAGGCTACAGTTGATCGCGTCAACCAGATGGCTAAAGACGGCGGCAAGGACCTAGACTTCCACAACCGCGGCGGTCTGAAAGACATGTCCACCGGCAAGTACTACATCATCAAAGCCGTTCCTTCTACACATCACACCATGGGCGGTTTGAAGATCAATACCAAGGCTGAAGTTCTGGACAAGAACGGCAAGCCGATCCCGGGTCTCTTCGCAGCCGGTGAAGTCACGGGTACAACCCACGGTACCAACCGTCTCGGCGGCAATGCTTACACAGATATCATGGTCTTCGGCCGTATCGCCGGTGACGGTGCCGCAGCTGAAGCAAAAGCCCGCTAATTCTTACCTTTATTAAACATCTCATATTTGATCCTCCCGCCAAGCACGGGAGGACCGGGGGCTTTACGCCCCCAACTAATCCCCTTGGAAATTCAAAATGAAAACGTTAAAGTTATCAGCTTGTGCAATTGCTATTTTCACAGCTATGAACGCCAACGCCGTCGAACTCAACGGAAAAAATCTGACTCAGCAGGATGCATGGGCTATCGCAGAAGGCGCACCCGTCACGATTGCTCCCGAAGCAATGAACCGTGTGCAGAAGTCTTATGACTTGGTTTTGGATGCCGCTAAAAACGGCCGTGAAATTTACGGTTTAACCGTCGGTGTCGGTCTCAACAAGGACCACAAAGTTCTTTCTGCCAACGGTGAATTAAGCGATGAAGTTAAAGCCGCCAGCCGCCGCTTCAACTACAGCACTTTGAGAAGCCACAGCATTGCCGCCGGTCCGATCCTTGATCCGAAGCTTGTTCGTCTGGCAATGGCCATTCGTTTGAACACACTCCTGAACGGCGGATCCGGTGTCCAGCCGAGAGTTGCTGAACTTTATGCCGAATTCTTGAATAAAGGCGTCACACCTGTCGTTCCGACAAAGGGCAGCTTGGGCGACGCAGACATTACTTTAGCTTCTCACGTCGGATCTGCCATGATCGGCGAATGGAAAGTTTTAGTTGACGGAAAAGAAGTTCCGGCTGCTGAAGCTTTAAAAGCTAAGAACATCAAACCCCTGATTCCTGAAGGCAAAGATGCTTTAGGGATTTTGTCCAACAGTTCCGTTGCGATGGCGCTCACAATGGATGCCGCCAAAGCGATGGGTCAGATTCTGAAAGTTTCTCCGATCGTCTACGGCATCAGCTTAGAAGGTCTGAACGGCAACGTTGCTCCGTTCCTTGCTCAGACAACGGCTTTCCATCCGTTCCCCGGACTGCAGGAAAAAGCTAAAGAACTGCGTGAAGTTCTCGCCGGTTCTTACCTCTGGAAGAAAGATCCGAACAGAAGACTGCAGGATCCGCTGAGCTTCCGTACTACTGTTTACACGCTTTCTGAAGCACAGAATGCCCTTAACGACCTGAACAAAGTGATCGATGTTCAGATCAACTCTTCTGACGACAACCCCGGCGTCATGGTCAATGCCGATAAGGCCGACACTCAGTACGATCAGGTTGCTCAGTATTTCTTAAAGACACCGAAGGCTGAAGGCGCCATTATTCCGACCGCAAACTTTGAAGTTCTTCCGGTTGCGCTTGCCGTTCAGCGCGCTACAGTCGCTTTAGGCCACGTCGGACACAATGCCGTTCAGAGAACGATGCGTTTGGATGAACCGGCCTTTACCGATTTGTCCCGCTATTTGGCAGCTAAAGACAATTTAGGTCATGCCTTTGGCGCCACCGAAGACACCTTGGTTTCGATTTACGCTGAAAACATTGACTTAGCTAATCCGGTTTCTCTGGACAGCTTCCCGGTTGAAGGCAACATTGAAGACTCCGCATCTAACCTGCCTCGTGCCGCTCAGAGACTGAAACGTGCGACAGACAATACGTTCCTGGTTCTTTCCATGGAACTGCTTCACAACACTCAGGCTGCTGACCTGAGAAAGATGCAGAACAAGAACTTCAAGATGAGCCCTGCAACAGAAAAACTTTACAAGGCTTATCGAGTCAACAGCCCGTTCGTTGATCAAGACCGTATCTACACGATCGACCTTCAGAACGGAGACGAACTCCTGAAGAACTATCAGCCCTAATCATTAGAAGACAATTGAGCTGAGTTAATTTGAACGACCGGATCATTCGCCAAAACGGCTGAATATCCGGCCGTTTTTTCTTCTTCGGATTTTGATTCCGATATAAGGTTCCGTTCAGTTGTGCAGAGGACTCATTGGAGTTATCAAAGCCTAGAAAAGATAGGTAAACCCGAAGAGGATTCGAGTAAGGCGAACGCTAAAATAGACAAAAATTATAAATGTGAGAGAAATGCTCTCAGGAGAAAAATGACAGAGACCACCGACAAGCCAAAAGTTATGAGCGAGCGCGCCTTAAAAACACGCGCCAAAATCATGGACGCCACACGCGCGTTCATTGTGAGAGAAGGAGTCGGCCGCCTCTCAATTGACAAGATCGTCAAAGAATCCGGCACGAGCAAAGGTGCTTTTCTTTATCACTTTAAAAACCGTAAAGCACTTTTCTGTGCCTTAGTTGAAGAATACGTTGACCATTTAAACGAACGCATGAACGCCCACATGGGCAAGTATCAGAACTCAGAGGAACCTTTGATTCTTGGGTACGCCTCTTGGTATGAGGACTTCGATAAAGATGACGGCGGCTATGCCGTTCTCGGTGTTGCGCTGTTGGCGCTTCTCCTGCACGAGCCGGACGCATTGAAGCCGTTCCATGACTGGTACGCCAAGGTCTTTAAGATGGTCCAGGATTCTCCGATCAAAACACCGCAGCTTCTGACAGCCATTATGGCCTTTGAAGGTTTCTTCTTTACGCACAAGATGGGCTTTGACTCATTAGATAAAGAAACCAAAGAGGCGACCTGGAGGTACATCATTGAGCAAGTGGCTCCGCAGCCGAAAAAAGAAGGCGTCCAAATCACCGGACAAAAAGCTCCCTGCCTAACACTCGATCGGCCCGCTCTGATAAAAATCAGGTCGGCCGAATTGTATTGATCGATAGAACTAATGCGCAGTAACGCCTTCGTATGAAATAACGAATTTTTGTTCTCTATAACAGGATAAAAGAGGACAGCGCCGGAAAATTTTTCTCTTTGAGTTCTCAAGACGGGAAACCTTATCGAGCGACAAGCAAAATACGGGCCATGAATGAAGATAATTGTTTCTAGTTGAAAAATAAGGAAACTCGAACAATGAACTCTTCAGACGGGATGCTGATTGTCAACGTGTCGGCAATTCAGGCGGTAGCGATTGCGGCGGTGACTTATTATTTCGGGGCTTGGCTGCGTAAAAAAGTCCCGCTTTTGGAAAAGTACTCGGTGCCGAGCCCGGTGGTGGGCGGCATGCTTGTCGCACTGGTGCTCTCCTGCTTGGAGTATTTCCGCCTCATGCAGGTTAATTTCGACACCTCTCTCCAGACTTTGCTGATGCTTGCTTTCTTTACGACGATCGGTCTGTCGGCCAGTCTGAAAATCGTCACGGAAGGCGGCAAGCTTTTAGTGTCGTTCTTGTTTGTCATTACGATCCTCTGCGTACTGCAAAACTTCTTGGGCATGGGCTTGGCAGAGATGATGGGCTTGGATTTCCATTACGGTCTGCTGGCGGGTTCCGTTTCCATGATGGGCGGCTTGGGCACCTCGGCAGCTTTCGGGCCTTATTTTGAACAGACTTACGGCGTTCAGGGCGGAACGGCGGTCGCCATTACTGCTGCAACCTTCGGTATGGTGGTGGCTTTATTGATCGGAGCACCGTTTGCCGAATGGCTTATCCGCAAATACAAGGTACTGACTCCGAAGGAAGTGGACAATCCTGAGCCGGAACTCCATATTCCTGAAGATCTGGAAACCGCAGTTGTAGAAGGAGAAAAAGAACCGACCTATACGCCTCAGCTTCTGAAAGCGGGAACGATTGTGGCTATCTGCATGGGCTTGGGTGCCGTTCTGTCTCAATATATGGGACAGTACATTACGCTGCCCGCTTACATCGGATCCATGATTGTGGCGGCTATCGTCAGAAACGTCGGAGACTTCTCGGGCAAATACACGGTCGAAGGCAAGGGTATGAACGCAATAGCCGAAATTAGCTTAGTTTTGTTCGTGACGATGGCTATTAACGGACTGAAGCTGCATGAACTTTTAAATTTGGCACTTCCGCTCATGATTATTCTTGCAGGACAAACCATTCTTATGGTGGTGTTTGCCTGGGTGATGTTCTTTATTTTCGGCAAGACCTACGATGCTGTGATGCTGTGCGCCGGCGGTATCGGTTTCTCGATGGGATCAACCGCCAACGGTTTGGCCAATATGCAGGCCATTGCCGAGAAATACGGCTCAAGCCCGAGGGCATGGCTCATCATTAGTTTGGTGGGAGCATTCCTGATCGACTTGATCAACGCTTTGCTGGTCACGTGGATGGGCGCCTGGTAGAAAAGCGGCTAGTTTTTTTAGTCAGCTTCGGAGCCTGTTAACAAAAGTAACGGGGCCGAATTGCAACTAATAAGTGGTAACACTAATAATGCAAGTTAAAGTCAAAATGAGCGTTGTTTTTCGTTTAGCGCCTTTCTTTTTCCATAGAATAAACACGTTCGTCAAGTTTTATTGACGGTCTGCTTAAAAATTATTTTATTTTTAATGGAGTTAAATCCGATGAAAAAACTCGTTCTCTTGCTCGCCAGCTTCTGCTTGATGACCGTCGCTTCTGCTGCCTACAAAGACGGCACATACGAAGGTCAGGGCGATGGTAACCACGGTAAGATCGATGTTTCCGTCGTTATCAAAGGCGGCAAGATTGCCGATATTAAGGTCCTCAAACACACTGAAACCGACATGATCATTCAGGCCCCGATCGACAACATGATCCCTGAAATCATTAAGAAGAACGGCACCAAAGGCGTTGAAACCATTGCCGGAGCAACAAACTCCTCCAAGGGTATCCTTGCCGGTGTTAACGCTGCTCTTGCCAAAGCTCAGTAATTTCTGCTGAACAGTCTTTCTTCGAAAGAAGAATGAACTCAGGAGGTCTCTTGCGAGGCCTCCTTTATTTTTGCCTAATTTTTTTATTCTCTGCGAATTGCCCAACCTTAGGAAAAACAAGGATTTCAGTTCGTTAGTAGACAACATTAAGATGTTATTATCAACAACTGTGTTTGAGGACAGCCGGATCAAAATTTGATCCGCTGAGCCGCTCCTTAAGAGTTTTCTTTCAGCAAAACTCGTGATGACGTCGTTGTTTGAGAAGACTTAAGGAGAGATCAGACACAAGGTATTTTCTTATGCACAGCCAACCGTCCGGCTTTATAGGTTGGGGAAAGAGAGAACGAAATGGGTCAGGCTAAAAATACAATTTTGATTGTGGATGACGTCGAACTGAATCGAGACGTCCTGTCTATCATGTTCTCTCAAAGTCACGAGATCGAATTTGCCGAAAGCGGTCCTGAGGCTCTGGACATTCTTCGAAAGAAGAAAGACGACATCTGTGCCATCCTTCTTGACTATGTCATGCCTGAGATGGATGGCTTAGCCTTTTTGGAAGAGGCGATCAAGGAGGGATTAGTTGAGAGCATTCCCGTCTTTTTGATTACGGCATCCTTAGAACATGATGTCGTGCATCGGGCTTATTCTTTGGGCGTAGCTGACTACATTCAGCGGCCGATTTCTCCGTACATCGCTCAGCGCCGAATCGAAAACATTATTGACTTGTTTAAGACACGCGCTGCATATAAGAAGCTCCTTGAAATTAATCGAAATCTGCTGGAACGCCTGAGCGAGGTCGATGAATCCATAACGGACGGTCGCAATCCTTAACAGGTTTGA
>ERZ773177.1384-NODE-1384-length-9978-cov-3.3763_pt1 | contig 9978 bp, 5 predicted proteins | sample MGYA00580534_ERZ773177 | MGnify/ENA primary metagenome ERZ773177 (study PRJEB29015, sample SAMEA2737872) | human gut metagenome | biome: human gut; feature: human-associated habitat; material: faeces | place: China | collected 2012 ...
ACTTTCGAGAGAGAGCCGGACTTTTTTATACAATCGATTAGGAGGTAAACACTAATCGTAGGCGTTTATCTCCTATTTTCGCATTTACCGACCTCTCACACCACCGTACATGCGGTTCCGCATACGGCGGTTCCTATTGGGTGCTTGAAGAACTAAAAAGCTAAAACAGGAGGCAATGACTCTCACTTTATCATTACCTCCTGATTCTCTATTTATTATACTTTGCAAACAAATTGTTCAAATCTTCTGGCCCAATCAAATACTTGATGTCGTTACGAACCAAGGAAGAAGCAGCATCGAGCGATTCCACTTTCTTACCTGTAGCAGTATCCACGATACGCATCATCTCATTGCGACTTACCGTGGTACAACGTTCAGAATACTCTGCCATTCCCTTCAACTTCGGCACTGAGTCTGCATAACCAGTATAATGTGGCTCAAGCAATATGAATTCAAAGTTGTCATTCACACGACGTACTATGATAAAATCTGGGAAATGCGCCTTAAGTTCTGTGCCCAAACGATACTGAAAGCATAGAGAACCTTCCTTGTTGGGAATATTGCGAACCCAACAAACAAAACCTTCCTTCTGTCTTTCGACATCGAGTACCTCTTGCTCCCACTCATTCAACTTAAATACAGCCTTTCCATCTCCATCCGCATATAGATGGTCTGTACAAATAGTTCCATCGGGATGCTTGCTCGTAACCATTAAGTCTGGTAGAGTCAAATCGAAGGGCGACGTGGAAACATGAGCCTTTACTATTTTCTCATATTCACGCTTCACTTCTTCCCCAAAAGTCTCTAATTTTTGACGATACTGATTGACATACTTATGAAACGCTTCCTTGCAATACTTATCAAGTTGTTCCATACACGACTGATTGCAGGCATAGATAATGAAATGTAAACGCAGTTCAGTATTGTCATACTCATCCAGGCGAGCCTTGCGATAAGCATTCAGCACGCCGTCTTTTCCAAAACGTGTTTCCACATTCTCGCTCCAAGTATCTATATCCGACTCTGAAAGAATGAGTTTGCCATCCTCGCCCTCTTTTGCGCTTTTGCCCAAGGCATCAAAAGCTAACACCACATCGTTCATGGTGCGGATTTTCTCCATCGTCTGCTGGTAAGTCCCAGCATCCTGCAAATCCTTGACGAAATCAGTTATCTGACCGACGATATCATTCTTCAGCTTATTGACAGCATCTCTACACAATCGAGTGCGAACCAGCAAATGGCAAAGTTTGAAAAGAACTTTTCGATAATCCGTAACGCCTTTTTGCGGTATCGCATAATTATCTATCTGAGCGGCATTGATAGCCTCGAACACTTCCTGTCGTGAAAGTCCACAAGGCAAGTTGCCCCTAAGTTTCAATTCCTGCTTAGGCGAAGGATTGGTTTCCACATGAGTAGGAATCGTACCTTCCAATTCTCGCTTCACCCGTTCTACGGTAACCGCATCAAAATTAGGAAGGAAAAGCTGTACTTCATTCAAAGTATCATCAGTCTCTATTCGTTTCTGCAAAGGAGTGCGCACCATTCTTCCTAGCAGTTGGGCGATGTTGGTGTAACCTGATGCCACCTTGAACGACATCATCGTCTCAGCCCTTGGACAATCCCAACCTGTGGAAAGATTATCCTTGAAGAAGATGACTTTTACGTCCTTGGACTCCGATATTCGTGAAGGGTCGAGATAACGCACTTCAAGCCCATTGACAGTTATGGATTCCTTGGTGTCGAAAGTATGTACCACTTCACCACTTCTCAATGAAATCCCGGCATGAGCCTCAATGATGCGCAAGCACTCATCGAGGTTGGTTTCAGACAACTTATCATCCTTTTTGTTCTTTACCTGAACCACCAAGGCTGGTCTCACTTCCACATCCTCATGTTGACGATACGCCTCCCAATGCTGGCATTTACTTTTCCAGTCCTTTGCGGCTTCCGCCAGATAGGTCATCTCGGCGAAAGCCTCTCCTGTCTGAGGATGGTGTATTTTGATCTCATCCTTCAACAAGCCTGACGCACGCACCTCATCGGGAGTAACCTCCACCTTAGGCAACAGCGTAGAATCAGCAGATTTCACCAATTCATTGAATCGTTCCAAGGTGGCACTCATGCCGATTATCAATGGCATGGACGGCATATTGTCTGCCTCCGAACCGAGAACAAACTTCTGCATGATACTCATCTGCGTACCAATCTCATTGGGCTTGGCACCACGATGAGCCTCATCAATGATAACCACAAGTTTGTCACCATACTCCTCTATCGTGTTGCGCATAAAGTCCCAACCTGTATAGTTACGGCTATCGCTATACTTCACAAGATTGCTGTTTACCCCAAATTTCTGGGTATTCACATAATAAATGGTACCCAACTGAAGTTTGTCGGCCTTGAAGTTCTGCTCATCTATAGTCACAACTTGGCGATTTCTCAACTTGTCTGCCACTTTATAGAGTTTGTCCTTACTCTGCTCGTTCAGTTCAGGTGCATCGCTTATCCATAGCACGATGGCATCATTCTGAGTCCCTTGATAGGTGTCTCCAGTATAGAGAGCCTCGATGAATGCAGACATGATGATGGTCTTGCCAGCACCCGTAGGGGCTGTAAAAGGTATGATGCTCTTCTCACCATCTTGCTTATAGCGACGCTGTGCCTTCACCTGTCGCTCTCGCAGACTGCCAAGTGCTTTATTCTGAAATTCAAATAATTCTACTAACATACGTGCCTTATTGTTTTCTTTCTATATTAATCTTAAAGTTGTCGAGATAGTCACGGTAAAGCTGATAAGTCTGCTTAACATTCAGGCTTGCAGCCAACGTGCGATAATTCTCCTCACTATCTTCGATGATGTAAACGGTCTCCACCTCTGGCTTGTCCCGCAATGCCTCTTTCAGCTCGTCTATGGCAAACTCATCGTTCAAGACAGCCATCTTGTTCTCGGAAAATACCATAAACTCACCATCCACATGAGTAGGACACACACCATGGGCACCTGCTTTCATCCACAAGATAGGCAGCAGTTCGTTCAACTGGTTGCCAAGCGAAACCTTATCTTTATCAAGGAAAGTCAACTTATAGTAAGCCGCATTTGCAACAAAGCCTTCAGCCATCGGAATCGTAACAGGTACAGTCTTTGTCTTTTCGGGCAATTCATCCAGTTCCTTTTTTGCTGCGGTGAATGCCTTATTATTAGAAGTAACCACGTAGATGGTATCAATACTCTCATGAATATCCTCCATAAACCCGTCTATCTTGGTAACGTCGAAGAGGATTGCATTATTAGCATCCTCTGGCACAAGATATGGGCATTCAGCCTTAACCGCATTTTGTGGCATCTTCTTGTCGCCAATCAAGCCAACGATTTGTTTCTTCAATTTTGTTCCCAAGGAATCATCACGAAGGTCAAGGCTAATTTGCTTGATACTTCTTTTTACCACCTTCTCTTCCGTATTGGAAGTAATGTAATCTCCCTGGATTGGGTTTCCATTCACATCCACACCAAGAATGGAGCATTTTGTACGTGGCCAGTTCACATAGCGAGCGATGCCAAACTTCTCCCATTCCTCATCACCCTTGTGCAAACCTTTGGCTCGGAATGCCTTTTCCTCCTCGGCACTCACCTCATTATTGGTCACCATGATGCAACAGCGATGTCCGCCATCCTCCTTATTCAAGAGATTGACGGCATGAAGGGTTGTACCACTGCCCGAGAAGAAATCGAGGATGAGAGCGTTTGGGTTGTTGGCAACGAAGAAACGGATGACGTCATGAACGGCATAGAGGGATTTCGGGAATGGAAAACGATTACCGATAAATTTAGACAAAAGTTGTGTCCCTTTATAACTAGCATCATGATTTGCAATATTCCATTGTGTTCCAGGAATAAAAGACCTAGAATAATTGGAATTATCAACAAGTACTGTTCCACTTACAACATCCCTACCAACAACATTTACTTCTTTATCTTCTATTTTTTGTATGCTTCCCCTTTTTAAAAAAGTAACATAGATACCCGTATTCGTAATTTTTCCCCATTTTATATAACCTTTAGACAAACGTTCCTTTAATTCATCTTTCCCTAATTGCCAGTTTCCTTCTGTTCCATTCGGTCTAATTGGCCATAAATACAAACGATTAGCCTTTTTCTCCATTACAGAAGAAGGATGTTCTGACAAAGGCATAGCTTCGCCTATGTCCAAGATTTGAGAGGCATTTTCATTGAAAATGATAGGATAAAACAAATTTTGCCTATCTGTTCTTAAGCTATTAGTTCCTGTTCTTCTTAATTGATTCCAAACTATACCTTGAGCACCTTGACTTTTATTTTTCCCTAACTCCCATTCTTCGGATAAAGGTAATTTTTGAACAGCACTATCCCCAAATTGTACTATATAAAGAAACTCGTTTGTTCGATAAAAGGAATTACTTCTAGCCACACCACTTTGTGCTATTACGCTACTCACCATCTGAATATTTGCCTCAGGAAACATTTCCTCCAATAAGCATCCAAGATGCAAATACTCCTTTTCATCAATAGTTACAATCAGCACCGAATTCTTAGGATTCAGCAATTTCTTGGTAAGCAACAGCCGACTCTCCATCATAGCCAACCACTTGCTATGACGGTAACTATCGTTTCCATCCACATAATTGTTGTTGTATTTCCAGTCGGTAGCACCACTATTGTAAGGAGGGTCTATATAGATACAATCCACCTGTTGCGGATAAAGATAAGCCAAGAGCTGGAGAGCATGAAAATTGTCCGCTTCTATCAACGTATGCCAAAGGCCGCTATCTGGAGCATTTTGAACAGAGTCCACATATTTGAGGCAAGGGTAAATAGGCTCACCATTCTTTGCCACACAAATGAGGTCTTGGCAAGAAACTTGCAGTTCCTCACCTGTTATAGAATGGTGGCAAGTAGCCCTCCCACGGCACACACTCATCACCTCCCAAAGAATATCCTCTGTGAGCCTTTTGTCATCATCCACCTTGCGAATCACCTTGCATCCACGGCTGATAGGATAGTCATAGAGCAAAGTCATCTCTGACACATGATTCTCAAACACAAGTCCAAACTTTTTATGCTTGGTCAGCTCTTTCACCTCCTTTGCCACATGAAGGCGAAGTTCCGGATCTTGTATTCGAGCAATTAAATCATTAATCGCTGCCATCTTATAGTTGTTTTGAGTCGCATCCAACTATCAAGACGGCTTGCTGCAAGGAGAGAGCATCATGGATGGAGAAAAGAAAAAGGTGCGGACCCCTTTCCTTTCGCGTTCACGGGAAGCCTGAGAATGAAAACCCGACGTTCACATAGGATAGGACGTCCACACCATATAGGTATGAACATCAACTTATCAATGTGAACGTACGAGCAAACTTCCTCTAAAACAGAGGCTTCACTGCAAACAGCATTCCGATTACTCCTTCTGCGGAAAAGAAATCAGTTTCTCAGGCTTTTTCTTTGTGAACGCGAAATAATAGTCAATGCTTTGTTTTTACTAAAATGTCTTGGAAATGGCCAAAACCAAATCCAAGTGCAAAGATACAAATTTTATTTGAAAATCAACAATATTTTATGGAAAAGAACGAAGAAAAAGCAAACATTTACAAATAAAGAAGTACTTTATTCCAAATTTTGCAATAAATTTAATAATAAAATTTAGAATAACTCATTAATTTTCAATTTTCTCTGCATTTTCTCTGCAATTATTGCTTTTATCTCAACTATTTTCCGTAACTTTGCGAAAATAAAAACGTCTAAGGATGCCTCTGGCAAACTAGGACAAGTATCAAATTTTAAAAAGAGAAAAGGATGGAAATCAATTCATTCGCTATAAAAGTAAAGAAAGAGCCTACAGCCATCAGTCTTTTCGCTGGTGTAGGAGGTCTATGCACTAACCTCCAAAAATCTATCAAGAGCGGGAGCGTTCATTTCAGCAAATTGCGAGACACACTTATTTGGAAAAAACTCAATGCTCCTGAAAACATAGACGAGGTATACTTCCCTGTCTGGGAAGATGAATTAGAAGCCAACTTGAAGGATACGAAAAACTCCCTAAAAGAACTAATTCTTGACAACCTCAACACGGAGGAAGACATTCGCTTGACCAAGGCATACCTATATAGAAAAATCATTCGCTACTTTCGCCAATATGGTTGTCCTTGCAAGAAGAATTTCATTGGTGGCATAGAAGTTTACATCAAGGAAGCGGACGAGGGTACCAATTACTGGACATACCAGCGATATGGCTTGACCATAAGATACAATGACCAGATAAAGGATGGTTGGCAACTAGATATTACACAAGGAAGAAAATCCCTTGTCGGGAAAACACCAATTTACCTCCCTGCAAGATGAGCAGTTTCGTGTTATCGCAGGAACTATGATTCTGAAGAAATCAGAAATAGGACAACACCACATGGAGGCTACAAATGGGAAAATATACCCCATCGTAAACCACAGCATCAAGAGCGGACTCAAAATCCCTACTCACTACCATCGAGATGGCAACAAATATGTTACTAAATATAACGGCATAAGAAATTTCATATCCAAATGGATAAACATTCCAGCTTTCACTGAAAGCGTAGGAGTGGATTTGCCCAACAACGCCCACTTCATTCAACTGGCAGAAGAGAAAATCAACATCGTCGAGGAGAAAGCCAAAATGCTGAAATTTGGCAACAACCAGACAAATGTTAGTCCAGGCTACTGCTTCAAGAGATTTGGAGCTGCAGAGCGTCCTACAGAACATCGACATTTCTTTATCTGTCCACGTTCTCAGAATTTTACCCTTTGGCGTTTGTACTACATTTTCCAACAAGGAAAGGATTCCAAGAATGCTCCCAAAAACCGCTTGTCACCAGATGACATCGACACAAACAATTATCTATACCATACGATATGGATGGGCAATCATGCCTGGGCAAATGGCATGAACTTTATGTTCTCTGACGACGAGCATGCTTTGGCGGAACTAGAGAACCATCTTACGGCGATGAACTTCGAGCACGACAAGAAATACTTCGCTATCATCATTTCAGACGTAGACAGAGATGATGTCTCATCACCTCATTACCACCTCTATTACGACATGAAGTATCTCTTGATGAAATATAACATTGGCTCACAAGTGATTCACAAAAAGAGAGTGGATGAGAACAGTTTTATCAATTATATGGTGCCCAACATCGCAGCAGCTATAGCCGGCAAAGAAGGGGGCAAAGCATGGAAGATAGCCTATCCTAGCCAAGAGAATGATATGATTGTAGGAATCGGTGCTTACAGAGAGCATGGCATAAACCAACAATATATCGGATCAGCAGTATGCCTCGACAAAGAGGGAGAGTTACACAACTTTGATGCTTGTCTCAAAGGCAACTTCGAAGAGTTGAGAGCCACCCTTATCAAGGCTATATTGAACTTCTACGGAAAGTTCAAGCACCCCTCACGCCTCATCATCTATTATCACAAGAAGCTGAACCGTGACGAGTCTGACATCATAGAGGATGCCTTGCGAACCTGTCAAGTTAGTTGTCCTGTCATTGTAATCCATGTCACAGAGACGGACAATGAGGACTTAATGGCTTTCGACACATCATGCACCAACGTGCTGATGCCAGTAAGCGGCACATACATACATCTCCGCACTCGCAAAGGTTGCCACGAATACCTCTTATACAACAATGAGAGATATGGTGGATTTGGTGAAAAAATGCCGTTTCTCAGACCGTTCCCTGTCAAGATTTCCATCATGCCAGGAAGACGGAACAAAAAGGAATTGACAGAACAAGACGTCAAGGAGATTGTCACCTTGACCTATCAGACCACTCGCATCAACTGGAAATCTGTTTCCATGCGAAGTATGCCTATCACCATTGCGTATGCAGCACTGGTCGCTAAGTTTGTACCACATTTCCCGAATGGGCAATTAACTGAGTTTGGAAAAAATAATCTTTGGATGCTATGATTTTACCCATCACAGAATCAATACTAAGGGGCGAGCTTCGCCCCAACCTTATCACAGAGACTGTTTCATTCGAGAAGCAGTCTCTGTTGATGCGCCTTTTGCGCCATACTAAAGAAAGAGGCAATTTGCTAGAACTGGAGAAAGACATCATCAACGCACTTGATAGTCTGACCCAAGTAAAGGAGATATATCACAAAGACCGAGAGCAGAGAAATACTATAAGCTGCTTGAATCGCTCCACACAGATAGATTCATATACGAGAGTGTATAAAGCTGTATTGTCAGACATTATGACATGCCCAGAAATTTCAACTCCAACACTAAGAATGTACAAGACCATTCTCGACTTGGAAAAGCGACGCACCATTTGGGCTTTGGTGGAACTACATTCCATTATGAAAGACAATCGGTTTGTCCGACCAGAGATAAAAAGCCTTATGACCACCATCAAAGACTATTGCAAAGAGATAGATTCATGGAAAGCTGGCAAGAATAAAAACGTCGCTGTATTACTACAAAATATGCTCACAGAACTATACTTCAGTTTAATCCTAACATTCTCTCCCCTGTTATATACCCAAGGTAACCTTGACTTTGACGATGACTTTGGAGATTTCGTTTTCCTATGGAAAGGAGTCTTTCCAACGGAAGAAGAATTTGACAAATATCAAAAAGAGAAAGATAAAATCAAAGAGGAGAATATCGTCATACAAGGACGCCCTTGTGGCAACAGAAGAGAACAAACAAAAAGAAAAACGCCCTCTAAGCAAGGCAGAAAGATTCTTGGAGGACACTACACAATATGATTTCTTGAAAATGCCAAAGATTGTCGCCCTTGACTCCAACAATGATAATCGAAGAAAAGAAAAAGCTATAAAGCTAATAGGGCAGATGCTTGATGCTCCTGCTCATGCCGCAGCCATGCTCGACTATCTAGGCTTTTTCTCATGGATAAAGGACAAATATGAGACAGGATATACACTTACTGCATACGACCATTTTTGCACCAAGGTTGTCATGGGGCAAAACGGTGAAGCATTCAAGAAATACAGACTTGCAATAAAACGTAATTCCAAGTCGCTGAAACCGTATCAATACTCAGGTGACATAGAGCAAGAATATGCCAATATAAAAAATGAGGTGCAATAGCCGTACTTGTCTCACACATAGTACAGCTATTGCCACAACTGTTGCTCTTGCCACTTTTCAGGAAACCCCATTGCTTTGGTATCAACAATTGGATACTTCTTTAATAGCTCTACTAAATCCTGCTTGAAAGAATTTCGAGGATAGACCACATCTATAAAATGCTTCAATATACAAAGGGTAAAGAACACCTTTCCTTGCACGACATCATTTGACACCCATGGAAAGCTTGGTCGATTCATTGTCAATGCACGCAAAGACAAATATCTGTTCCAAAGGCGCGCATGATGGCAACAAGTATTTCTTGTCAATGTTATTATAGTCATCCAAGAAATAAAAACAGGAACTGTCAAGCCAAAATATCTTGCTATTTTCTTACGTAGCTGGTTACTGGCTATATTTTCATATATTCTCGTCAATACACCTAAAGGAATGATTTCTGAAATCATCCACGATGGAGGGTAAGGATTGTCGTAAACATGATTGAAATGATTTATAAAATCCTCACGTGTATTCTGTAGTTCCTTATCTATCAGTGATTTTGTCTTAGAAAATTTGTCAAGATGAGCAAAGCAAGAAGAGTTAGTCATCCAAAACACATCGTTAGTCTCTGCACACGATATATTAACAATAGCACTTCTTACAGCTATCTCTATACGCTCAATCTGGTTAAATATCAACAAACGCAAATCCCTATCAAAGTCATAAAGTTGGGTTGCCTTACCCAAACTGCTTTTTACCTTAAAGAGATGCTCTTCCTTAGGAATTTTAAGAAAAGGGTACAAATAGCCGCTCAATCGGTAATAACCTATTGATTTTAGCAAAGCTTCGGCATCAGATACATCCG
>ERZ773177.1389-NODE-1389-length-9893-cov-2.93464_pt1 | contig 9893 bp, 9 predicted proteins | sample MGYA00580534_ERZ773177 | MGnify/ENA primary metagenome ERZ773177 (study PRJEB29015, sample SAMEA2737872) | human gut metagenome | biome: human gut; feature: human-associated habitat; material: faeces | place: China | collected 2012 ...
AAGTTATCCCTGCACGTCTCATGGGGCATAAGATTGGAACTGACGCAGGAATCGAAGTTCTCCTTTTAAAGAGAAAATCCGACAATGTCTGGGAGACCCTTGTAAAACCGGGCAAGAAGATGAAAGTTGGCGCAGAAGTTTCCTTCGGTGACGGACTTTTAAAGGGAAAAGTTATCGATGTGGTCGATGAGGGAAACCGCCTGATCCAGTTTGAATATGACGGAATCTTCGAGGAGATCCTCGACAAGCTCGGCCAGATGCCGCTCCCGCCATACATTACACACCAGTTAAAGGATAAAAACCGTTATCAGACTGTATATGCCAAGAACGAGGGTTCTGCGGCCGCTCCGACAGCAGGACTGCATTTCACAAAAGAACTTTTGCAGGAGATCGAGGAGATGGGTGTTAAGATCGCTCATGTAACTCTCCATGTCGGTCTCGGAACCTTCCGCCCGGTAAAGGTTGACACTATCGAAGAGCACCACATGCACTCTGAATTCTATATCGTAGAAGAGTCCGAGGCGAAGAAGATCAACGATACAAAGGCAAATGGCGGACGTGTGATCTGCGTTGGAACCACGAGCTGCCGTACCCTGGAATCTGCAACCGGCGATGACGGGATCCTGAAAGCCGGAAGCGGCTGGACTGAGATCTTTATCTATCCGGGATACAAGTTTAAGATCCTGGATTGCCTGATCACAAACTTCCACCTTCCGGAATCCACGCTTGTCATGCTCGTGTCCGCACTCGCAGGACGGGAACACATCCTGAATGCATATCAGGAGGCGATCAAGGAGCGGTACCGGTTCTTTAGTTTTGGAGATGCAATGTTTATTCACTAATGTATATTGAATTTATATTTTACATATGATAAAATGCCAATCGGCTAAAGAGATGTGACTCCTCTGTTCGAGTGACAAAAAGCAAACCCCCAGTGTGGCTGCACCGGGGGTTTTTTATCTTTCTGTCACCAGTATAAAAGGCGGTAACATCTCTCATTAAAGCATATAAGAACGCTTAATCTGTATACTCAAGTATCAATCTAACGGAAATACCACCGTAAGAAGCATCTTAAAATCTTCCTTCGCGAATACCGCATGCGGCTTTTTCGCCGGCATCACGAGAACATCTCCGGCTTTACAGATATGCTCTACATTGTCCACAGTAAACTGACCGGTGCCCTCGATCACATGTACCATGGCATCGCCGATGGAGTCGTGGGTGCTGATTTCCTCGCCTTTGGAGAACGCGAATAATGTCAGGCTGACCGCCTTGTTCTGGGCGAGAGTCTTGCTGACGATCTGCCCCGGTTCTGCGTGGATCTGGTCTGCAAGATTTAAAACCGTTTCATGATCAATATTTTTAATAAAAGCCATTTTTCTTTTCCTTTCCACCCGGATCTTCCCATGATCCGTCTCGTAATTTTAGTTTACCACGATATTTCCCTTTTGTATGTTGTAAATACAACTGTTTTTTGTCTGCATGTCAATTTCAAAGGGCGATTCTTGTGAATCATCACGATTGATTTTCGAACAGGATTTCGGTAAAATACACCTATCCTTTCATTTTACGTCCCGTGGCTGCCCGGCATCCTGATTTTTAGCCGGGCCAATCTAAGCAGTATGAATATCCGCTTCCCGCCGGGCCGCTGCAAAAAACATTCTAATTTCTATTCTTCAAATCAAGAAAACAAATCTATCGATCTAAAAACACATCAGGAGGTATTACAATGAACTACGAAGAATTTTGTGCCGCACTGCAGGAGGAACTTTTTAACAGGCTGGACACCAGCTACTCGATCCACAGGGAACATGTGCTCAAAAACAACGGCGTTGTTCTTGATTCCCTGGCTCTCTTAAGATCGGAGAAACACTGTTCCCCCGTGATCTCCCTGGAGATGCTGTATGAACAATTTGAAAAAGGCCGCACACTGGCAGAACTCTGTGAATATATGATATCGATCACCGACACACAGCTTCCTGTTTCCGTGACAAGTCTCACTTCCTTAAACAACTTTGAGGAATTACGAAACCAGGTTACCTGGCGGCTTATCTCCCGCGATAAAAACGCGGAGCTGTTAAAAACGATTCCCTGGATCCCTTTCCTGGATCTCGCGGTGATCTTCTCCCTGATCATCCAGTCTGAAGGTGAAACCCAGATCAGCTCTGTCATCACGAACACTGTATCTGCTTCCTGGAATGTGACGGCGGAAGAACTTTTTGCTCTCGCAAAAGAAAATACACCTCGGATTTTTTCTGCAAGTTTCCGCCGCCTTGAAACGGTGATCAAGGAATATTTCCCCGGAGCTGCCGACTTTGTGTCCGAAGACTGCCCTGTTCCGACGCTCTATGTCCTCACGAACGATGCTGCGCACAACGGCGCCGCCTGCGTCCTCTATCCTGATAAATTAAAAGACCTCGCGGACGAGTTTGGAAGTGATCTTCTCATCCTTCCATCCAGTATCCACGAGGTTCTGATCCTCGCTGATTCAGAAAATTTTACGGAACATGACTATCATGTCTTCTGCAATACGATCAAAAATGTCAACCGCGAATCGATCCAGCCGGAAGACTTTCTCTCTGATAACATGTATCTGTATCGCAGGGAAACGGATAAGCTGCAGATCTTTACGGAATCTCCTTGTGGTTCTTCCGCAGACTCGGCTACATGTGTTTAAGTGCAGGCAAACGTTGCTGCACAGCACACATTCTACCGCCGTCAACCAGCCAGTGAACCTCACATGACTAAAGCCACATGCTTCTCAGCCGTTTTAAACGGCAAGACCGGATACCGGCGGATACGCCTGAAACTTAGAACTGCGCAGATATGCGCATCCTCCATGCCGGGTACGGCTGGGTTCCACATAACAGGTAGTCCTCCGGATATCTGCCTGTGTTTATGCAGCTTTCGAACATCCATACTCATTCTGAAGGATGAGCAGGTCAGCATAAACGCATGAGGTTCTGCGCTTCACCGCAGGTACTTTTGCCTCCAGTGAAGACCTTTCCGTTTCCGGTAAGGTTTTTATGATTTCCCGAATCCAGTATCTCGCTCCGATATTGTAGGATGCTGACAGATCACAGTTATACTGTTTTCCAGATTGGAAAACACACAGGCTGTGGTTCTTCGGATCTCGGCTGACCGGTCCGCTTCCATCATACGCCAGACGGCTGGTATTCCATGCGCAGACACGGGACACACGGATCCCATACCGGTGTGCTTTGTGTTCACACATAGTCTGCATCTCCCGTTTTTTCCAAAGATGCAGTTTCTGTCGTTTCTTTCCTGAAATCTTTCCCTTCATTTCCAGATACTCAAACACGATCACATCCGCATGATTCTCACGGGCATATTCTGCGATCGACCGGGCAGTCTTTCTGGCAAGTTCCGTATTCAGACGTTTCGCATACGCCCATCGGCTTCCGATCTGCCTGGAACCGTGTTCCTTCTGGAATCTCCGGATCCTTCCGAGTACATGGGACAGCCGGTCTTTTTCACTGGGGAAATTGATAAATTTCCGGTCCAGGACAGTTCCGTCTGACCGCATGATACTGCAGACTGCATCCGTATTGATCCCGAGATCCACACTGCAGATGATCTGATCCTTTACAGATGTTTTTGATAATGTAACTTCTTCCGTATAAGAAAAGCGGAGAAAATATTTCTGACGTCGTTTTTCCAAAACCGGAGCAGAAGACTTTTTTCCGGACCAGTGCCTACGCAGGTACTCCATATCCGTATGAAGCAGACCTGCGCGGAACCATTTCCAGTCATGACCATCATAAAGTTTCAGGCAGGCCGCGTCTTCACTCTCTTCTCCTGGTTTGTACATGACATCCTGATAAAATACCGGCATCGCATGGTTTTCATATACAAGCTTCGGTTTTCCGGAAATCGCTCCATTTTTCCACTGTTCCAGCCTTGTATGGTACGAGGAAACACTCCTGAGCGCATGCTGGATCGCCGCTCTTCTCAGATATGACGGCATTTTCGGAAAACGGGCATCGAAGTCAAATCTTGCATGATTCTTCTTTGTTTCATGTACCAGATGTTCCGCCTCGTTAAATCTCCGTTTTATCTGATCGATCATGGATAACTCTGTCCATACGGTCTCATATATCTCCGTCAGACAGCGGACCGCCTCCCGGTAAAGCGCCAGCGTATGGCGGATCGGGATATTCTTATTTTTAATTTCCGCGCCATAGCTGGATACGACCTGCATAGGTTTCCTCTACTTTCTGTTCTCTTTTTCTTTCTGTCCTTCGATATAAGCCATGATCTGTTCCCGGCTTCGGTCACTGACGGTCACAGCGCAGTAAGATGGGTTCCAGAGATGTCCGCCCCACAGTTCCCTTTTCAGTTCCGGATGTGCAAGAAACAACTGTCTCGCAAGATTTCCTTTCATGATCTTGATCATATCCGAAATAAAGAACTGCGGTTTACAATCCAGTAACAGGTGGATATGGTCCGGCATTACTTCCATCGCAAGGATCCGAAATTGATATTTTTGCGCGATTTCCTGCAACATTTCTTTGCAATCCTGATCTACACCATTGGCCAGAACTTTCTTCCGGTATTTCGTGCACCAGACCAGATGATATTGAAGCGAGTACACATATCCTCTACCCTACGAAAGAGTATTTTCTTTAATAGTAAATATATCTTTTTCCATATGGATATTATACCATATGTTACTCAGCATGTAAACATACGTTCGATATTATTGTAAATAAATAGCGCACCTAACTCATCACTGAAGTAACGAGAATGCGGTGCGTGTTTTTCAATTTCGTCTCGCATGACTTCCTTCATGATAAAGATGCACAAGGTTGACAACAGAATCTGTGATAAAGATCGCCAGGGCGATCGCGCCTGCCGTGTGAAGCGTCGAGATCAAGTAACGGGTTGAAAGTGTCTGGTCTCCCTGGATCAGGTAATATACTGTACGGTAGATTCCTGCTCCAGGCACAGACGGAAGGATTCCTGCGATGAGGAATACCGTCACCGGTGCTTTCATGATCCTGGCAAGAATATGACTCAGAAACGCTACCGCGAGGATCGAAAAGAATGCGGCCTGGAGTGTTGAATGAGTCAGATTATTGATTATTAAATATGCCCACCAGGCAAATCCGCCGGAAAAAGCCGCGTACGGAAGGAACTTTTTCGGAGTCTCCGTCAGAATGGAGAACATCGCGACCGCCCAGAACGCGCTGAATACCTGTATGATCATAAGAGTCCTCCTTCCATGCTGCGGGCTACAAGAAGTCCCGCACCAACTCCAAACGCAACTGCAAGTCCCACAACGATCGCTTCCAGAATTCTGGCGGATCCGGCTGCGTAGTCCCCGTTTAAGGTATCACGGATCGCCGTTGTAAACGTTACTCCCGGGACAAGCGGCATGACAGCGCTGACGATGATCGTATCTGAATTCAGTCCCGGATAAGAGTGGCAGATCGTCATGGCTGAAAACGCAAGCACAAACGCTCCAAACGCGTTAAAGCAGAAATCGTTGAATTTCAAGGTTTTTCCAATCCATACGGCTACTGCAAGACAGACACCAACTACCGCTGCCGCCAGAAAGTCTCCTAGGGAGCCGCCGAACATAGGCGCAAAGAACGCCGAAACACCAACATATCCCAGTCCCTGAGTCAGCCAGTCATACTGGACCGTCGTTGGTGCCTGGATCTCCTGCAGTTGTCTTAGCGCCTCCTCCACCGTGATCTTTCCCTCACAGAAATGGCGCGATACATCGTTTACCAGGCAGATCCGGTTGATGCTGGTGCATCTGGCCGCAACACGCTTGACGCGGGTCAGCGGTTCCTTATTTGGATCGCTCAGCGTGACAAAGATTCCCGTTCCATATACGATCGTTTCCGTCTGTTCGTACTCCGATCGTTTCAGCATATGATTCATGGTGTCTTCCACCCTGTAGATCTCCGCTCCGCTGACAAGCATGAGCTCACCCGCCAGCACCACAGCTTCCAGCAGTGTTTTTTCGTTCATTTATTACCCCTTTTTTAACCCCTTTTATTTTTATAACCGCTATATAACCCATTTGCTGCAAGATCCACTATTGTAAATCTTCTGCCAGGCATGGCAGCAGTTATAGTTTCAAGATTTTTTTGATCAGAACAGGCGGCTTCCGATCTGGAATACAAGAAATGCCGCCGACCAGGCAAGCACAAGCTGGAACATGACCATCCCCAATGTCCATCTCCAGGACTGTGTTTCCCTCTTGATCGTTGCGATCGTCGCAATACACGGTGTATAGAGAAGGCAGAATACCATGAGCGCATAAGCGTTCACTGCTGTGAATCCTGTTCCCCCAAGGATTCCTAAGAGTTCCGCCATTCCAGCTGCCGAATTGATATTGCCGATCCCATAAAGAACAGACATACTCGAGACAACGACCTCCTTTGCGGAGATTCCGGAGATCAATGCTACCGCAATCTGCCAGCTTCCAAGACCAACCGGCTTTAGTACCGGCACAAGGATCTGTCCGAATTTTGCCGCAAAGCTGTCCCGCCGGTCCCACATTCATGACAAACCACAGGATGATCGATGCCAGGAAGATCGTTGTCCCCGCCTTTGTCAGGTAATCTTTAATTTTTTCCCAGACATAGATCGCCACAGTTCTGAGATTCGGAATCTTATATTCCGGAAGTTCGATCAGAAGAGCATTCTCAGTTTTATCGTCTGTCATTCTATGTACAATAAGCGCGATGAGGATCGCCATGGCAACCCCCACCAGATAAAGGGAATATGCCACTAACATTGCCGATTTCGGGAAGAACATATCCGCCAGCAAAACATAGATCGTAAGTCTCGCTGAGCAGGACATAAACGGTGTGATAAGGATCGTCTTCAAGCGGTCTCTCTGATTCTCCAGCGCCCTGGTCGCCATGACCGCGGGAACTGTACAGCCAAATCCCAGCAGCATCGGCAGAAACGCACGGCCGGAAAGTCCGACCAGCCCCATTGTCTCATTCATGACATAGGCGACTCTTGCCATGTATCCGCTGTCCTCCAGGAACGCAAGCGCAAGGAAAAGGATAAAGATGTTTGGAAGAAATGTCAGGATTCCTCCAACTCCTGCCAACGCACCATCAACGACCAGGGAAATCACCCAGTCGGAAGCTCCCGCTGAATGAAGCCCGGACAAAACACCGCGCGACAGCAGTTCCAGTCCCTGCTCAAAGTATCCTTTCAGAAAATCCCCGACTGTGAATGTCAGGAAAAAGACTAATGCCATAATTCCAAAGAACGCTGGAATTCCCAGGATCGGATGAGTCAGGATCTTATCCACCTGATCTGTCATATGTGATTTTTCTTCTTTATTAAACAGACATTCCTTGATTACTGATTCCACGTAATCGTATTTTTCATTGATAATCTCTTTTTCGAAGCTTCTCGGCACGATCTGTTCCAGTTCGACCGGATGGTCCTTCAGGACTTCCTTGTCATATTCGAGCATCTTGATCGCATGCCAGCGCAGATTTGTGAGATCCGGATACTTCTTCCGCAGAAGGTCTTCTACCCGCTGGATCCGGTCCTCGATCTCCCTGTCATAGCGGACGATCACGCCCTGGGGACCTTCCTCATAATGATGTACCACAGCGTGCATCAGCACGTCAAGTCCTGTGCGCTTTCTCGCGGAGACCGGAACCACAGGGATCCCGCCAAGCATCTCAGGAAGTCTGTGAAGGTCGATCTCCATCCCACGCTCTTCAATGATATCCATCATATTGAGAGCCAGAATAACTGGTTTCTTTAATTCTAAAAGCTGCATCGTCAGATAAAGGTTCCGCTCCAGCGATGATGCGTCTACAACGTTGACAATTACGTCCACGCCATCTTCCTCAATGCACCTTCTTGTGACGAGTTCCTCCATCGTATATGAAGTAAGGCTGTAGATTCCCGGCGTATCGATCACACGGATCTTCCGCCCTTTATAGCTCGTCTCTCCTTCCATCCGCTCGACTGTAACGCCGGGCCAGTTTGCGACCTTTAATTTTGCTCCCGTAAATGCATTGAACAGCGTAGTCTTTCCACAGTTCGGATTTCCTACAAAGCAGACAGTAATTGGTCTCTCCCCCGTGCTCATGATGCCGCCTCCTCTTTTACCTCAATTCCACCGGTAATTCTTCTTCCCAGTGCAAGGCGGGTTCCACGGACTTTGATGATCATGGTTCCGCTGTTTTTCTTATTCATCACAAGAAGAGGCGTATTCTCATTTACCCCCAGCGCCTCTAAACGCCGGTTAATTGCCTCATCCACATGGACTGACTTGACCAGATACGTCGCGCCAATATTTCCTTCATATAGTTTCATCCTGTGTCCATCCTTCACTATCATAATTGACAGAACCGACTCTGTCATCTGGAAATATTGTATTCTTGTTGAGAATAATTGTCAATAAGTGTATCCTGGCACATTCGTCCGCCTGGTACGGGCAGAAGTTACCAATTATCTTAATTTTTCTCCAGCTCCAGCAGCATCTGCTTCACTTCCTTCATCCGGTCACGCAGCTTTGCGGCCTCTTCGAAATTCAGTTCTGCTGCCGCCTGGCGCATCTTCTTTGTGAGTTCCTTTGCAAGCTTCTCCAGTTCCCTTGCGTCCATGGATTCCGGATCTTTCCTGAACTCTTCTTCGCCGGCACTGGCAGCCCTGGAGATTGCGATCAGATCACGGACCGCTTTCTTTATGGTCTGCGGAGTGATTCCGTGCTCCTCATTGTACTTCTGCTGGATCTCACGTCGGCGGTTCGTCTCGTCGATGGCGGCCCGCATGGAATCGGTAATGGAATCCGCATACATGATCACATGGCCTTCGGCGTTTCGCGCGGCACGTCCGATCGTCTGGATCAAGGATGTCTCCGAACGGAGGAATCCTTCCTTATCTGCATCCAGGATCGCCACAAGTGTGATCTCCGGGATATCGAGTCCCTCTCTGAGGAGGTTGATTCCCACAAGAACATCAAAGACATCCAGACGCATATCGCGGATGATCTCGGCGCGCTCCAATGTGTCGATATCCGAGTGCAGATATTTTACGCGGATCCCGGCTTCCCTGATATAATCCGTAAGGTCTTCCGCCATACGCTTTGTAAGCGTTGTGATCAGGACCTTGTTGTGTTTTTCTACTTCTTTATTGATCTCGCCCACAAGATCATCGATCTGTCCCTCCACTGGTCGCACGGAGATCTCCGGATCAAGAAGTCCTGTCGGACGGATGATCTGCTCCGCGCGGAGAAGTTCATGGTCCGCCTCGTAAGTGGACGGGGTTGCGGACACGAACATCATCTGATTGATATGGGTCTCAAACTCCTCAAAATTCAATGGGCGGTTATCCAGGGCAGACGGCAGGCGGAATCCATAATCCACCAGTGTCTTCTTTCTCGACCGGTCACCGAAATACATGCCGCGGACCTGCGGAAGCGTGATATGGGACTCGTCCACGATAATCAGGAAATCATCAGGGAAATAGTCGAGCAGCGTACACGGAGGCTGTCCCGGTGCAGATCCCACAAGATGACGGGAATAGTTCTCGATTCCCGAACAGAAGCCTGTCTCTCTCATCATCTCCACATCAAAATTTGTCCGTTCCGCGATTCTCTGTGCCTCCAGAAGCTTGTCCTCACTCTTAAAAAAGGTTACCTGTTCTTTCATTTCCGCAAGGATATTTTCCGTTGCCCGCATCATCTTTTCTTTCGGTACAACATAGTGGGACGCCGGGAAGATCGCCACATGTTCCAGCTGCGCTTTCACCTCTCCGGTCAGCGCCTCGATCTCCATGATCCTGTCCACCTCGTCCCCGAAGAACTCGATCCGGTACGCCTCGCTTCCAGAATAAGCCGGAAATACTTCCAGCACATCACCTCTTACCCGGAAGCT
>ERZ773177.1399-NODE-1399-length-9846-cov-3.65775_pt1 | contig 9846 bp, 7 predicted proteins | sample MGYA00580534_ERZ773177 | MGnify/ENA primary metagenome ERZ773177 (study PRJEB29015, sample SAMEA2737872) | human gut metagenome | biome: human gut; feature: human-associated habitat; material: faeces | place: China | collected 2012 ...
TTAATAAAGCTGAATTTCCCGCTCAAATTTTTCAGGGTGCTGTCGAGTGGTTTGATAAACAGACTGTTATTACGCAGCGTCACTTCACCTTTCGCGGTTACCAGTTCGCCGTTCAGCGGGATATCAAGATGTAAGCGAGCATTCACATCGCCGTCGAGCTGGAGTTCTTGCAGGGTCGCCCCCAGAGAATCTTTCAGCGGTGTCTCATCAAAGTAAGGGCCAACGGCTTTACCCGGACCTTTAATGTCAGCGTCAATCAGCAGTTTTTCTTTTGAGTAGTCAGGGATCACTGCGGTGAGATTACTCGCGCGCACGCCGCCCAGATTAACGCCATCGGTTTTCATCCATAAACCGTCGTTAATAAAGTCCAGTTCAATATCAAGGTTAGTTAATGCAGGCCAGTCCGGCTGGAAGGCAAACTTCGCGTTGCGCAGCGGCACCAGCACTTCAAACTGACCTTCGTTGTGTTTATAGGGGAAGAGTTGCGGATTGCCACCATAAACCAGCGTCGCGTTATCCGCTTCACCGCCCTGAATCGCGCCACTTAAGTAATCAACCAGGTCTTTACCCATCAAGTTTTCCGGGAAATAGCGCCAGGCTTGTGAACCATCATCGGTACTGATGCCAGCCAGAATACCCAGCCAGGGTTCATCGTTAGCAGGTTGCAGGTAACGAAAATCGCCGCGCGCATGGACGGCTTTGGCTTTAACGTCAATATTACGTCCATCCAGCTGGAAACCTTTGTCATTGTTCAGCCAGCTTATCGTTGCCTGGCCGTCGGCGATTTCCAGTGGCGCACGGAATACCGTTTCGTAAGGCATCTTTGCCTGCTTCATCGACGCGGTAAGCAAACCATTTTCAACGCTGCCGGAAAGCGTCCCGGAGAAGTGTTCCGCACCCGGTAATAATTTCCATTGCTTCCAGGCCAGATCGCTCCACGATGCCTGAAAACGGGTCTTGTCTGCCGCCTGAAGCGGGATATCCAGCGCCAGAGTGTTAATCTTGCCGCTCGGTTGTGTGGAGCGCCAAACATCACCCAGTGCAGGTGAAAGTTTCGCGGCCAGCGGGCGTATGCCCTCCAGGCCTGCCAGCTCCAGATTACTGGCGCGAATCCGGAGTTCGTCACTGCGTTTATTGTCTTTGCCGCCAACGTCCTGTTCCGGTATCCAGGCCAGCGTCAATGCTCCGCTCGGCCAGGGTTTGCCGTCCATCGTGATCCGTGTATCGGGAATAGAGAACTGCCATCCCGGATTTTCACGCGTAATATGCGCAGTCAGATTATCCACCGACAGCGTATGTGTTTCCTTCTCGCCCAACCAGCTGGCACCGCCCTGTTTCAGCCAGACGTCACCGCCGGTTACATCGCCTTTGTCGATCGTCATCCAGCCTTCAAGGGAGAACTGTGCCGTTTCCAGCGCAATATTGTCCTGCATCCATTTACCGAGCCACGGCTTCAGGTCGATGTCATCCGCCTGGAGCCAGACGCGACCATTGCTTAACAACCCCTCATCATCGCGCAAATCCATACGCACCTGCATCACGCCGTGCTGTCCGGTAAGGCTGGAGAGGCTTACCAGGCCTTCCGCACGGTGTCGACGTGGATCGTTCAGCCAGGTGAGTTGTGGGATCGCCAGCTCGGCGCGCTGACCGGATGGCGTCAGGAAACTGACTTCACTGTCGCGAAGATCGAAATGGTCAAATTGACGAAGAAACAGATCGCTGATGTGACTGGCTTCCAGACTGTCATCACTACCACCGCTGGTGATAGGAGTGTTGGTGCGAAAGCGCAGCTGCCAGAAAGTGAGGTCGCGAAACTGCCAGCGCATATGTAACAGGCTCTGCCAGACATCCAGCGCCAGAGTAACGCGTTTAACCGAAAATTCGCCGCCATCTTTTAGTTCTGCACGGATGTCGTGTGCTTCAAGCGTCGGGCTAAAATTCTGCCAGCTGGCTGAGAGCTGACTGGCTTCTACCGGCATGCCAGTCGCGGATTCTATTTTGTTGAGGATTTCCGGACGCCAGGCGTCAAGATGCGGTAAAGCAATACGCAGGCCGCTAACCAGCAGGGCAGCGATCACAACGAGCGCAGCTCCAGTAAGCAGTAAAATCCCCGGCAATCGCCTCACCCGTCACTCCTTGTCTGCTAAAAATGTGACTCAAAAACCCTTTGCCGGATGGCGGCCCAGCATCTGTTTACATCATTACGACGTCAAACTGCTCCTGGTTATAGAGCGGTTCAATTTGTACTTTAACCTGTTTGCCAACGAAAATTTCCACTTCCGCCAGCGAGTGTGACTCTTCGCCTTTCAAGGCTTCAGCTACTGCCGGAGAAGCATAGACCAGGAAACGGTCGGAGTCGTAAGCATGGTGGACACGAACAATCTCGCGCATGATTTCATAGCATACCGTTTCCACGGTTTTCACCGTTCCGCGACCGTGGCAGGTTGGGCATTCGTTACACAGTACGTGCTCAATGCTTTCGCGGGTGCGTTTACGCGTCATCTCCACCAGCCCCAGCGCCGAAAAACCATTAACGCTGGTTTTCACCCGGTCTTTGCTCAACGCCTGCTCCAGCGAGTGCAGCACTCGGCGGCGGTGATCTTCATTATTCATATCGATGAAATCAATAATGATAATCCCGCCCAGATTACGCAACCGTAACTGGCGAGCGATAGCCTGCGTCGCTTCAATATTGGTATTGAAAATGGTGTCGTCCAGATTGCGATGACCGACAAACGCTCCGGTATTGATGTCCACGGTGGTCATCGCTTCGGTCTGGTCGATAATGAGATAACCACCGGATTTCAGTTCTACTTTGCGTTCCAGCGCTCGCTGGATTTCGTTTTCGACATCAAAGAGATCGAAAATCGGCTGGCGTCCTGTGTAATGCTCCAGCTTGCTTGTCATCTCGGGAATGTACTCCGAGGTGAACTCAAGTAACGCTTCGTAAGTCAGGCGTGAGTCAACGCGAATGCGGTCCAGTTCGGCATCGGCGAAATCACGCAGAACACGCTGCGCCAGCGCCAGTTCGCCGTACAGCTGATAACGGGTCTGCGGGCGTTTTTTACGCTCCATAACTTTGGTCCAGACGCGTTTCAGATAAGCGGCATCGGAGGCCAGTTCAGCCTCGCCAACCCCTTCCGCTGCGGTACGGATGATAAACCCGCCCTGCTCGTCGCAATACTCCGCGACCACTTTTTTCAGGCGTTCACGTTCTGATTCGCTTTCAATACGTTGGGAAACCCCAACGTGAGAAGCCCCTGGCATAAACACCAGATAGCGAGAAGGCAGCGTGATATCGGTGGTCAGGCGCGCACCTTTAGTGCCAAGCGGATCTTTCACCACCTGCACCATCAGATCTTGCCCCTGACGAACCAGTTCCGAGATGTCGCGCACCGTGAATTGCTTTTGTTATTCACCCGCCAAACATTCGGTGTGCGGCATGATGTCGGATGCATGAAGAAACGCGGCTTTATCCAGCCCAATATCTACAAAAGCCGCCTGCATACCCGGAAGTACACGACTTACACGACCCTTGTAGATATTGCCTACTATTCCGCGTCGCGCCTCACGTTCAATATGAATTTCCTGCAGAATACCGCCATCAATATACGCCACTCGCGTTTCCGAAGGCGTTACGTTTACTAACAATTCAGCCGTCATGTTTATCCCTTTTCTCACGCAGTGCGTTAAAATTACTTAATAATTCATACGTTTCAACCAGCGGTAAGCCGACTACGGCGTGATAGCTGCCATTTATCTTCCTGACAAAACAGCCACCCAGCCCCTGAATACCGTATGCACCTGCTTTATCTAACGGTTCACCGCTGGCGACATAGCCCGCGATGTCTTCGTCTGTTAACGTTCTGAAAGTCACATCGGTGACCACCAGGCAATCGAGAATGTGCTGGCTGTCGGCCAACGCCACTGCCGTCATCACCTGATGGGTCTGACCCGATAATTTGCGCAACATCTGCGCCGCATGCTCTGCGTCGCGCGGTTTCTCCAGCACTTCTCCGTTCAGGATAACGATAGTATCCGCACCCAGCACCGGGAGATCCTGCGCCGTTTGCGCGACACCCGCTTGTGCTTTCTCGCGTGCCAGACGCACAACATACTGCTGCGCGCTCTCCTGCGGCTGACGCTGCTCCTCAATGCCCGTAACAATACGTTCAAAGGTCACGCCAAGTTGCGCAAGTAACTCCTGACGACGCGGAGAACCGGAAGCTAAATACAGAGAAGTCATAGAAACCTTTATTGCACTGCAAACTGCTGACGGACTTTGCGCATCAGCAAGAAAATCCACGGCCAGAGCACCCCATTGACTACACTACTCCAGAACACTTCCGGTCTGAAAGAGACGTTAATCACTAAAAACTCTGCCCAGAAAACAATAATATCCACCACCAGCGAAAGCAACATGACGACCAGCGCCTGCTGCCATAATGCGAGGTTGCGGAAAAGCTGGTATTTCAGCGCCACCAGGTAAGCAATGATGCTCATCGCCAATACGCGTACGCCAAGTGTCGAGCCGCTGATCAGATCCAGTATGGCACCCATCACAAAACCTGTGCCCACATTTACGCGATGAGGCAAGGCCAGGATCCAATACAACAAGATGAGTAACACCCAGTTTGGCCGGAAAACAATCAGGTTATCCGGCCAGGGCATGATTTGCAGCAACAGCGCAATGAGGAAAGAGAGCCAGATTACCCAGCGTCCCTGGCTACGATAGCTCGCCACTATTGCCCTCCCGGCGCACGCGCAGGCGGTTGAGCACCACTTTGCGGCGGCGTAGCCCTTTGTGGAGAGCGATTAGCAGCAGGCTGTGTCGGCGCAGCAGGCGCAGTAGCTGCATTTCCTGTCGCCGGTTGCTGCGGAGTCGGCTGAGCGATCCCCGTTGCCGGTTCAGGTAACTTTGGCCCCATCGCGTCTGGCGAAGGCAATACCTGCGGCATCATCTGCATCAGACGTTCATTAGCAACACGATGCACCTCTTCCGGCATCATCGGGTTAGCGCCGTTACGATCTGCCCCCCACAGCAGCAGCAGATAACGCAAACGTTGCAGCCCTGCAGTCGGACGCGCCTGAATCACAGTATAAGCGCGCTGGGTATCGAGTTTTACGGAAGAGACAACCGCGACCGGATAGCCTTCCGGGAAACGACCGCCCAGACCGGAAGTCACCAGCACATCACCAACACGAATATCCGTATTCGCCGGCAGATGCTCAAGCTGCAAATCATCCGTACAACCGTTACCGGCTGCAATTACGCGGATATCGTTGCGCAGCACCTGGATTGGCAGCGCGTGGGTCGCATCACAAATCAGCAGCACGCGACTGGTCAGTTTAGCGACGGCCACCACCTGACCAACAACACCTTTGTCGCTGATGACCGGCTGGCCTTCATAAACGCCATTAACGCTACCTTTATCGATAACAACTTGATCGCTATAAGGATCGTTAACCGTGGAGATAACCTGAGTCACCATTTTCTGCTCATCCTGACGCAGCGGGGAACCCAGCAGCTCGCGCAGACGCGCGTTCTCCTGTTTGTATTGTCCAAGCATCAGCAGTTCACTGTTTTTCAGCAACAGTTCCTGACGTAACGCCCGGTTTTCAAGTTCTAATTGGTCACGCGAGGCCAGCGTCTGCGATACGCCATCCAGCAATTCACGAGGAGCATTGGAAACAAAGTAGAAAGGACTGACGGCGGTATCCATATAAGTACGGATTTGACTGAACGTCCCCAGGCGGCTGTCGGCAATAATAATGCCGAGCGCCACCAGCACCGCCAGAATAAGGCGAATCTGTAGCGACGGGCCACGGCTAAAAATTGGCTTCATAAGTTATGCGTATTCTCGTATCAGACCAGGCAGGGTAAACAGACACTTCCCCTGCCTGCATCCGATTACTCTTCGCTGAACAGGTCGCCGCCGTGCATGTCGATCATTTCCAGCGCTTTGCCGCCACCGCGCGCCACACAGGTCAGCGGGTCTTCAGCAACAACGACTGGAATGCCGGTTTCTTCCATTAACAAACGGTCAAGGTTACGCAGCAGTGCGCCACCACCGGTGAGCACCATGCCGCGCTCGGAGATGTCGGAAGCCAGTTCCGGCGGGCACTGTTCCAGTGCAACCATTACCGCGCTCACAATACCGGTCAGCGGTTCCTGCAGTGCTTCGAGGATTTCATTGGAGTTCAGGGTAAAACCGCGTGGAACACCTTCTGCCAGGTTACGGCCACGAACTTCGATTTCACGGACTTCATCGCCCGGATAAGCCGAACCGATTTCGTGCTTGATACGTTCTGCGGTGGCTTCACCGATCAGAGAACCGTAATTACGACGCACATAGTTGATGATAGCTTCGTCGAAACGGTCACCACCAATGCGCACAGAAGAGGAGTAAACCACACCGTTCAAGGAGATAACAGCAACTTCAGTGGTACCACCACCGATATCAACCACCATAGAACCGGTCGCTTCAGAAACCGGCAGGCCAGCACCAATTGCGGCAGCCATCGGTTCTTCAATCAGGAAGACTTCACGGGCACCAGCGCCCTGCGCGGATTCACGAATTGCGCGGCGTTCAACCTGGGTCGCGCCAACCGGCACACAAACCAGAACGCGCGGGCTTGGACGCATAAAGCTGTTGCTGTGCACTTGTTTGATGAAGTGCTGGAGCATTTTTTCAGTCACGAAGAAGTCGGCGATAACGCCGTCTTTCATTGGGCGAATGGCAGCAATATTGCCCGGCGTACGGCCCAGCATCTGCTTCGCGTCATGACCTACTGCAGCTACGCTTTTCGGTGAACCGGCACGATCCTGACGAATGGCCACCACGGAAGGCTCATTCAATACGATGCCTTGTCCTTTTACATAAATGAGGGTATTCGCAGTACCCAGGTCAATGGACAAGTCATTGGAAAACATGCCACGAAATTTTTTCAACATACTAAGGGATAATCCTGAAAGCTGGGGCGGAAAAGAAAATCCGCTTACTTTACCAACCACACGCAGCAGCGACAAGGCGCAAAAATCATCTGCTACGGTGAAAATTAGTGCAGTTCGTTTCCTTTGTTACAAATCTCTGCCTGAGTCCAGAAAGGCTTAATGCATCAGCAGCATTCCTCGCCTGTTTGCAACCGCGTAAGGTCATTCATCTGCATATGTGCTGCAACAATCTGGCGAGCAGACAAGCACACTCCCATGAGACGCAGCGCGCGTTATTCTACGTGAAAACGGATTAAACGGCAGGTTAAACCGAGTATCTTTGTGAATATTTTTTCACGTTAGTATCAAGTGGCTGTGAGGACGCGAAAAAATCCCCTTGCCCGCCTGTAACACCGCGCTGAATCAGGGTCTGCCACTCGCTTCGCGAACGCACGCCGGTGGCGTAAACCTGGGTGCTGGTCCCGGAGCAGGCTTCCACCAGGCTTTGAACCAGCAGCTGGTTCTCCGTTCGCTTCTCAATGTTTCTGACCAGCCCCGGATGGAGCTTGAGTAACTCAACATTAAGTTCTTTGATCCAACTGGTACTTACCAGCGTCAAACCAGCCTGGTTGACGGCTACCCGTACCCCTAAAGCATTCACTAAACGAATAACAGGTTGTAAACGACTGATATGTTGACCTACATCGGCCTCTGCAAGTTCAATAATTATGCGTTTTCGTTGTGATTTTTCACATTGCATTAACGTATCGCGCAGCCAACGCTGAAAACGCGGGCGAATCAGCGACTCAACGGTAACCTGAATCGCCAGATTTTCCTCTGGCCAGTAACGCAATAGTGGAATAAGACGGCTGATTTGCAGGCGGTCATACTCTTCCGATAAGCCAAACTGCAAGACCATCGGCATATACTCCGCCGAGCTAACCTCTTCATTACCATCGAAGATGCGGCACATGAGTTCGCGATGATGAACCTGACCTTCGCGAGTAACCGCCGGTTTTTGATAAAGGCGCGGGCCGCCGCGACTGAGCATTTGCTCGATAAGCGTACGCCAGCGAACATTACCGCGTCCTTTTTCAGGCAACGAGTCATCGTAAATAGCCCAGCTATTGCCGCCCTGCAATCCCGCATTACGCGTGGCAGACTCTGCATGTTCCATTACCTGCTCGGTATCCTGACCACTACGCCAGGCGCAGATACCAATGTGGATCATATCGTCGCGATCGAGCATTTTATTGTTCGGCAAGGTATCAACGGCTTTGATTAACTGACCGGCGATGCTCTCTGCCTCTTTTAACGTCCGGTGCGGTAACAGCGCAGCAAAATCACTGCGGTGGTAACGCGCCAGCAGTGCGCCAGGGTAGCGCATCATAAATGTCGACAGCAGATTCGTCAGAGTGAAGAACTGTTCTTCAACCTGGCTGTGCCCCCAGGTATCACTCAACATATTGAAATCCGGCAGACGAATCATCATCACGATCCCGTGGGTACCTACTTTCTCCTGATCTTCCAGTAACGTTGCTAACTGATTATCGAAAAAGAGTCGGTTATTGAGGCCGTTTTTCACGTCCTGGGCGGCATAAGAGCGGATCAGCGTATCAAGACGGCTGTGTTGTTCGCGTGCGTTCTGAATTTCACGAAGCAGCGTATCCAGCGCACTGCTGGTTCTGGGCGGCCATTCATAGATGGTTCCCAACACATTAGAGCCACGCTCACCGTTTAAGATACGAGTAGCCCGGGTTTCCAGCAATTCTTGCCCGGCAAGTTGCCGTTGTAACCAGCGTACCGCCAGGAAGAGCATAACAATGATAAAGCCAATCGCCCCCGTGAGCGGCGCGGTGGTCATCAACGAATGGAAATAGTTGCCCATCGGATCCTGATAAACCAGACGCAACGACATCCCCGGATGCTTTATCAACGGAACGCTCAGTTCACGAAATAGATCGTTGGTGCCAACCGGACGATAACTACCATTTCTGGCCAGGGTATAAACCTGTTTATCACCATGGAGCAGGTCTACACGAACGATATCTGCCGACATCATTAATTCGGTAATTTGTGGCCTTAATACGCTGAAGTCATTCGACACAAGGTGGGTATCAATCGCCGTCGCCACCGCCTGAACGCGATGACTAAACTTATACTGAATGGCGTTGTAGAAACTTAGCGAACAGCCCAGCAAAGTCACAAAAATTGTTAACCCGGTGAGCAGCGTAACAAAGGCCGAAAATTTCGTCGTTAATCTCATCCTTGTGTTAACTCCGATAGTGAGGAAGCGGGCATACTAGCAAATCAGATTTATCTCGCAATTTATTGCGCTTCATCGGCTTTGCTTTTCCATTAGCGAGTATAGTCTTCAGAAATTATTTTCCAATCCATCATGCACATGAGGACCACTTATGCAGGCGTTACTTTTAGAACAGCAGGACGGCAAAACTCTCGCATCAGTACAGACTCTGGACGAAAGTCGCCTGCCGGAGGGCGATGTCACGGTCGATGTTCACTGGTCGAGCCTGAACTATAAAGATGCGCTGGCGATTACCGGTAAGGGAAAAATCATCCGTAATTTTCCGATGATTCCTGGGATCGATTTTGCCGGAACTGTACGCACCAGCGAAGATCCGCGTTTTCATGCCGGTCAGGACGTATTACTCACTGGCTGGGGCGTTGGTGAAAACCACTGGGGTGGGCTGGCGGAGCAGGCGCGAGTGAAAGGTGACTGGCTGGTTGCCATGCCGCAAGGGCTGGACGCGCGTAAAGCAATGATTATCGGTACTGCCGGTTTTACCGCCATGCTGTGTGTGATGGCGCTGGAAGATGCCGGTGTTCGCCCGCAGGACGGGGAGATTGTCGTGACGGGTGCCAGTGGTGGCGTCGGCAGTACCGCCGTGGCG
>ERZ773177.1437-NODE-1437-length-9540-cov-5.13611_pt1 | contig 9540 bp, 8 predicted proteins | sample MGYA00580534_ERZ773177 | MGnify/ENA primary metagenome ERZ773177 (study PRJEB29015, sample SAMEA2737872) | human gut metagenome | biome: human gut; feature: human-associated habitat; material: faeces | place: China | collected 2012 ...
CCCTAATCCTTGGGGAAAGAAAACTCCGAAGGGTGAAATCAAAATGATGTCTCAACTGCTGGATTCAGCTGTTTTCCCAGGTATCCAAGGCGGACCGCTGGAACACGTGATTGCTGCCAAAGCTGTGGCTTTCGGCGAAATCCTGCAACCTGAATTCAAGGAATATGCAAAACAAGTACAAAAGAATGCTGCCGTACTTGCACAGGCATTGATTGACCGTGGTTTTACGATCGTTTCCGGTGGCACTGACAATCACTCTATGCTGGTTGACTTGCGTAGCAAATACCCTGATTTGACAGGTAAAGTGGCAGAGAAAGCATTGGTTTCTGCTGATATTACCGTTAATAAGAATATGGTTCCGTTCGACAGCCGTTCGGCTTTCCAGACTTCCGGTATTCGTCTGGGGACTCCAGCTATTACAACTCGTGGTGCTAAGGAAGATCTGATGCTTGAAATCGCAGAAATGATTGAGACTGTGTTATCCAACGTAGACAATGAAGAGGTTATCGCACAAGTTCGTGCACGTGTCAATGAGACAATGAAGAAATATCCTCTTTTTGCTTATTAAGAGGCATACTTTATTTTAGGTCTGATATTCGGATTATCGGATACTGTAATTTATCAGGTCTGTTCTTTTCAAAAAGGACAGACCTCTTTTTGTATTTATTAACTTTGCTATCCGAACTATCTGTCAGGAATTTCGTTTTTCTTATTACAAAAAAAAGATATGGAATATCTCTTCAACAAAAACGAATTCAATCGTACGGTACGCCGGAAGAGATATAAAAAGGTGTACCGGACTCTATATACAAGCATCCCCGTCTTTCCCTATTGGTTTATAAGGAAAGACGGGGATTTACTCATTGAAGCAGGGATTCCTGCGGTCCGATTGTTTTTTAGCTCAAACCTTCTATTTCTCCATCCACAATATCAATGTGCAACGCCTGCGGTTCTTTAGGAAGTCCCGGCATGCGGAGAATTTCTCCGGCTATCGCAACAATCATTTCAGCTCCGTTATTAATGACTATATCTTTGATATGGAACTCGAAATTATTCACTGCACCATAGATCTTAGGATCGGCAGAGAATGAATATTGTGTTTTTGCAATACAGACCGGATAATGGGTAATTCCCATTTTCTCAATCAGTTTGATGCGGTTACGGGCAATGCTGCTGTATGTGATAACGCTTGCTCCATAAATATTGGTAGCTACCTTTTCAATCTTCTGCTGTATGCTGTCTTCTTCTTTGTAAGTATAACGCAGAGAACCGGACGGATTATTTTCGATAGTATCTACCACCAGGCGAGCCATATCTACTGCGCCCTCTCCTCCTTCAGTGAATGCATTGTTGATAGCGAAACCTACGCCTAACTGCTCGCAATGCTCGCGCAACAGTTCCATTTCTTCATCTGTATCTGTAGCAAACTTATTGAAAGCTACAATCACTGTTTGACCGAAAGAACGAAGATTACGGACATGCTTGTCCAGATTACGCAATCCTTCTTTCAATCCTTCCATATTCGGTTCTTTAATGCGGTCGAGACTGACACCACCATGCATTTTCAGTCCCTGTGCCGTAGCCACGATTACAGTCAGACGTGGTTGGAGTCCGCTCTTACGGCATTTGATATTGTAGAACTTCTCCGCACCGAGGTCGGCACCGAATCCGGCTTCCGTAATCACATAATCGCCGAATGACATAGCCAGCTTGGTTGCCAGAATAGAGTTACATCCGTGAGCTATATTAGCGAACGGACCGCCATGTACGAAAGCGGCGGTTCCTTCGGTCGTCTGCACTAAGTTGGGATGAATGGCGTCTTTCAACAGTACGGTGATAGCTCCCGCCACTCCCAAATCAAGTACTGTAAAAGGTTTATCATCGTATGTAAAGCCTAACAGGATATTTTCGATACGGCGGCGCAAGTCATCCACATCTTTAGAAAGACAAAGGATAGCCATAATCTCCGACGCCGGAGTAATATCAAAACCGGATTCTTGAGTGATACCGTTTGATTTTGGTCCCAGACCTACGACAATACTACGCAAAGAACGGTCGTTCACATCGAGCACCCGGCGCCATAGGATTTCCTTCAGTCCGAAACCTTTCGCCTGATTCTGATAAAGATAATTATCAAGCAAAGCGGAAATCATGTTATGCGCAGAAGTGATAGCATGAAAGTCTCCGGTGAAATGAAGATTAATCTTTTCCATGGGGAGCACTTGGGCATATCCTCCTCCGGCCGCACCGCCTTTCATACCGAAACAGGGTCCGAGAGAGGGTTCACGTAAAGCAACGATAGCTTTCTTTCCAATTTTATTGAGTCCCAAAGCGAGACCGATAGATACAGTGGTTTTGCCGATACCCGCTTTTGTTGCTGTAATGGCAGTTACCAGGATGAGGTTACTTTTCTTCACCTTCTCCTCATCAATCAGTTGTTCGGGAATCTTTGCGATGTAGCGACCATAATTTTCTACTTCTTCACGAGGGATTCCGATACTTTCGGCAACTTGCTTTATCTTCTTCAATTCAATGCTGCGAGCAATTTCTATGTCTGATTTCATACAGGATATGATTAGTTTTATTTTGAAAGTGCAAAAGTAACAAATCTACGTGAAGCAACAAACTCTTTGCGTACAATAACTGTTGTTATTGGCATAACCTAAAACAACAACTTAATTATGGAATGGATTATCAATCAACTAAGGGTACACCCTGAACTTGCTATCTTCCTCACACTTTTCGCGGGATTCTGGCTGGGAAGACTGAAAATAGGGAAATTCTCTTTAGGTACAGTGACCAGCGTCCTTCTGGTAGGAGTATTGGTAGGACAATTGAACATTACAGTAGACGGTCCGTTAAAAGCCGTATTTTTTCTACTCTTTTTGTTTGCCGTTGGCTACAAGGTAGGTCCGCAATTCTTTCGCGGACTGAAAAAAGACGGACTGCCACAGGTGGGGTTCGCCGTATTGATGTGTATCGTCAGTCTGGTAGCACCATGGATACTTGCCAAGATTATGGGATATCATATCGGAGAGGCTGTCGGATTGCTGGCAGGCTCACAAACGATATCTGCCGTTATCGGCGTGGCAAGCGATACGATCAACCAGTTGGGCATCAGCGAAGCACAGAAGGCAACATATATTAATGCCATTCCTGTGTCTTATGCCGTCACTTATATTTTCGGTACAGCTGGTTCTGCCTGGATTCTGGCTTCTCTCGGTCCGAAGCTTCTCGGCGGATTGGATAAAGTAAAAGCTGATTGTAAAGAACTGGAATCTAAAATGGGGACTTCAGAAATGGATGAACCCGGATTCTCCCCTGCCCTTCGTCCGGTAGTGTTCCGTGCGTACAAGATCACAAATAAATGGTTTGGCAAAGGAAAAAAGGTGAGTGAACTGGAAAAGTATCTATCCGAACAGGAGAAACTGTTATTTGTAGAACGAGTCCGACAACGGGGAGTTGTAAAAGAGGTCAAACCGGATATGCTTCTTCAGCCGGAGGATGAAATCGTACTAAGCGGACGACGCGAATTTGTGATTGGCGAAGAAGACTGGATCGGCCCGGAAGTGATCGATGCGCAACTACTGGACTTTCCGGCGGAAACTCTGCCGGTTATGGTGACACACCGGACTTTCGCCGGCGAAAAGGTGTCGACAATCCGGGCACAGAAATTTATGCACGGGGTTAGTATCCGTAGTATCAAACGTGCGGGTATCAATGTCCCGGTACTTGCCCGGACAGTGGTGGACGCCGGTGATATTCTGGAACTTACCGGAATGAAACATGAGGTGGAAACTGCCGCTAAACAAATGGGATATGTTGATCGGCCGACGAATCAGACAGATATGATTTTTGTCGGACTCGGTATTCTGGTCGGTGGCCTTGTCGGTGCGTTGACTATGCATCTGGGAGGTGTCCCTATCAGTCTTTCCACCAGTGGAGGTGCATTGATTGCAGGACTGATATTCGGTTGGCTGCGCAGTAAACATCCTACTTTCGGAGGTATTCCCGAACCTTCACTCTGGGTATTGAATAATGTGGGATTGAACATGTTTATTGCAGTAGTCGGCATTGCCGCAGGTCCCAGTTTTGTAGCCGGATTTAAGGAGGTCGGTTTCAGCTTGTTCATTATCGGGGCATTGGCTACGGCCATTCCTCTTCTCAGCGGGTTACTAATGGGCAAATATCTGTTCAAATTCCACCCTGCACTGACATTAGGATGTACGGCGGGAGCACGTACTACCACTGCTGCATTGGGAGCTGTTCAGGATGCGGTGGAGAGTGAGACCCCGGCTTTAGGATATACCGTAACGTATGCTGTCGGCAACACACTGCTGATTATCTGGGGAGTATTTATCGTATTGCTGATGTAAACGTGAAACCAATACTTTTGACAACTTATTTACTATTCTAACTAATATAGATTTCATTATGGAAAAAAAAGACAATAGCCCGGCTATTACCAAAAGTTATGCCAGGAAAATGGAAACGATCAGTCCGTTCGAACTGAAAAACAAGCTTATTGACATGGCGGATGAGAGTGTCAAGAAGATAGCACATACCATGCTGAATGCAGGACGGGGTAATCCGAACTGGATTGCTACCGAACCACGTGAAGCTTTTTTCCTGTTGGGACAATTCGGACTTTGTGAATGTCGCCGGGCGTTTTCACTGGAAGAAGGAATCGCCGGTATCCCTCAAAAGGCAGGGATCGCTGCCCGTTTTGAGGCGTTCCTGAAAGATAATGAGAAGGCTCCCGGTGCCAATCTGCTGAAAGAGGGTTACAACTATATGCTAATGGAGCATGCTGCCGACCCGGACACACTGGTACATGAATGGGCGGAATCCGTCATCGGTGACCAGTATCCTGTGCCCGACCGTATTCTGTATTTTACGGAACAGATCGTACAGGATTATCTGGCACAAGAGATGTGTGACCGACGTCCGCCGAAAGGGACATTCGACTTGTTCGCCACCGAAGGAGGCACAGCCGCCATGTGTTATCTGTTCGATTCGCTGGAAGAGAATTTCCTGTTGAACCAGGGAGATTCTATTGCACTGATGATTCCGGTTTTCACTCCTTATATAGAGATCCCGCAGCTACGACGTTATCAATTTAACGTGACTGAAATATCCGCCGATCAGATGACAGCCGACGGATTACATACATGGCAATATAAGGATGAAGACATTGACAAACTGAAAAATCCGCAGATTAAAGCGCTCTTCATTACGAATCCGAGCAATCCGCCCAGTTATGCGCTTAGCCCGGAGACTGCCGCACGGATTGTCAATATCGTGAAAAATGATAATCCGAACCTGATGATTATCACGGACGATGTGTATGGAACATTTATACCTCATTTCCGGTCATTAATGACGGAATTGCCTCACAATACTCTTTGCGTTTATTCTTTCTCCAAATATTTCGGTGCAACAGGCTGGAGAAATGCCGTAATCGCGCTACACGAAGACAACATCTACGACAAAATGATTGCCCGCCTGTCGGAGGAGCAAAAAGCAATCTTGAACAAACGTTACTCCAGTATCGATTTGCATCCGGAAAAGCTGAAGTTTATTGACCGCATGGTGGCAGACAGCCGCCAGATCGCATTGAATCATACCGCAGGTCTTTCTCTGCCACAGCAGATGCAGATGAGCCTGTTCTCGCTTTTTGCTATTCTAGATAAGGAAAACCGTTACAAAACCAGAATGCAGGAAATCATTCACCGCCGCCTTCATGCATTATGGGACAATACGGGTTTCACACTGGTAGAAGACCCTCTACGTGCCGGATATTACTCGGAAATTGATATGCTGGTATGGGCGAAAAAATTCTATGGGGATGATTTTGTTGCTTATCTGCAAAAGACATATAATCCGTTGGATGTGGTCTTTCGCCTGGCAAATGAGACTTCGCTCGTATTGCTGAACGGTGGTGGCTTTGCCGGACCGAAATGGAGTGTCCGTGTATCACTTGCCAACTTGAACGAAGCTGATTATGTAAAAATCGGGCAGAGTATCAAGCGTGTACTGGAAGAGTATGCTAATGTATGGAAGGCTTCCATACGCTAAAAGGTATTTCCTCCCTCGTTCCTTTTTATGAATGAGGGAGGAAAGATACGAACTTTGCTCAATGTCATGTCTTTTGTTACTTGAAACGGGAAGTATCCACGTTAATTGCTACTTAAACGTATGTACAAATGTTGTCATCCTATTTTTAAAGAGTTTTTCTCTAAGAAAATATAACAGAAACAAATAGTCAGGATGAAAATTTCTATCTTTGTCATAAATCAACCTTTACGAAGATGAAAAAACTGATTTTATTTCTTTCGCTGATATTATCGGTCGGTTTTGCATCCGCACAGTCAGAAATCCCTTCCGATAGTATTCGTCGTGCCCCCTCGGCTAATATTAAGGAGTTTGGCGGCTTTTTATTGGATATGGGATTGATGAATGTAGCTCCTCCCAAACTTCCTAAATTCAGCCTGGATGTGCCGAATATGAGTAAAGACTATAATCAACTGTTCCGTCTGAATACGGATGCCACATACTCACAAGGATTCTCTGATGCTTTTTCTCCTTCTGCCTTTTCCGGTTTCGGATACGGGTATGGCTTGGGGCTGTCGTCTTCTCCACAGTTCATGCAAATGGGATCTTTTAAGCTGAAAAACGGTATGAGGATTAATACATACGGAGATTATGACAAAGACGGTTGGAGAGTGCCCAACCGAAGTGCCATGCCTTGGGAAAAGAATAATTTCCGGGGAGCATTCGAACTAAAATCCGCAAACGGTAATTTCGGTATACGGATTGAAGTACAGCAAGGACGAAACGGTCCTTACTAATATATATGAAGGCTAGGTTTACTATTTGCCTGATTTAAAAGCCTTATCCGCAGCGTACATTGCATCCGCTATCCTATCACACCACTTATCAAACTCCAGATCAGGCGTTTGACTCTCAGGATGTGTAAGCATATAATGCACGGATTGTCTCAGACCGTCCACCATTGATACAGTACAGATAAAATCCGGGACAAGTCTCTTGATCTTCGAATTATCAAAAACGACTGTGGCAGCCTTGTCACCTAATAGTTCCCCTCTGAAATCATAAGTTTCTCCATGTCCGGCAAGAAAATCCGAAGCTACGTGTAACGCATTCAGCGGTTTTCCTAATGCATCGGCAATGGTTTCATAAATCTGATTCCAAGTCATACTTTCGTCGGTTGTGATATGGAAAGCATTCCCGATAGCATGAGGGTTTGCCATTAAACCGACATATCCTTTGGCAAAGTCCTTAGAATGTGTCAGTGTCCATAACGAACTTCCGTCACCGGGGATAATCACAGGCTTTCCGTCAAGGATACGCTTTAAGATCTGCCACAAAGATATTAATTCTGCCTTTGACTACCAACGTTGTATACAAATTACTGATTCTTGTACCTATATTACTGTTTTGCAAATATGATATAGATAAGATATTCTTAAAAGTTTTATCTTTGCCTATGATAAAACTGTAAGCCGTATGGATGAAATTACCAAAATTGAAACTATTGATCAGTACGACCAATTGTTCGGACTGGAAACTTTGCACCCTTTAGTGAATGTGATCGACTTTTCAAAAGCGACAAAAACAGTAGAATACTATCACATGAATATCGGATTCTACTCTCTGTTTTTGAAAGACATTAATTGCGGAGACCTTAAATATGGGCGTAACTATTATGACTATCAGGAAGGAACGGTCGTCTGTATGGCCCCAGGTCAAGTGATTGGTATAGATAACCGGAAGAAAACTCCTCAACGTACAAAATCGATCGGGGTCTTGTTTCATCCCGACCTGATCCGGGGAACTTCTCTGGGACAGAATATCAAGAATTATTCTTTCTTTTCTTATGAAGTTAATGAAGCCTTGCATCTATCCGAACAGGAAAAAGAAATTGTAACGGACTGTATACATAAAATACAAATCGAACTGGAACATGCTATCGACAAGCATAGCAAACAACTTATTGTCCGCAATATCGAACTATTACTCGATTATTGTATGCGTTTCTATGAACGGCAGTTTATCACACGCAATCAGGTAAACAAAGACATTATCGTGCGGTTCGAACATCTATTGGATGAATATTTCCAAGGGCAGGTAGCATTGACCGAAGGGTTGCCTTCCGTGAAATATTTTGCAGACAAGGTATGCCTTTCTCCTAATTACTTCGGCGACTTGATAAAAAAAGAAACTGGTAAAACTGCGCAGGAATATATTCAGTGCCGTATCATTGAACTTGCCAAAGAACGAATATTGGAAGGTTCGCAAACGGTCAGCCAGATAGCTTATGAACTGGGATTCCAGTATCCTCAACACTTCAGCCGGCTATTTAAAAAACATGTCGGATATACACCGAATGAATATAAACAGCAGAACTAAGAACATACACCGGAGAGATCGTTAACGTCATGGGAGATAAAGTACTCAAAATAGGAACCGTGCATCAATGTAATTGTTGCCTGGGAAGTAAGACACTGCATCCGCTAGTCAGTGTCATCGACCTTTCGAAGGCTGACTTATCTCCTCATACGGACATTAAATTCGGATTCTATACGATTCTGTTGAGTGAATGTAAGTGTGAGGCCTATGCATACGGGCACCAATGTTGTGATTTCTCGGACGGAACTCTCGTTTGCCTGACTCCCGGAGAGTCAATCAGTATGAAGGAGAACAACAAGGAATTTCCTTCCAAGGGATGGATATTGGCCTTTCACCCCGACTTGATTTGCGGGACTCCGCTCGGATTCAATATACACAATTATACTTTCTTCTCTTATTGTCCGGAGGAAGCACTGCATCTCTCTCTACGCGAAAAACAGATTATTCTGGAGTTCCTGGAGAGGATTCGGCAAGAGCTTGAGCGCTGCATTGACCGACACAGCAAAAAAATCATTTCAAAATACATTGAACTTTTGCTGGATTATTGTACCCGCTTCTACGAACGCCAGTTTATCACACGTAGCGAAGTCAATAAAAAGGTGTTCAGAGAATTCAATCATCTGCTTGATAATCATTTCAATGTGAAAGTAAGCCTATCAACTGATGTGTTATCCGATGAATATTGTGCTAATCTCCTGCATTTATCGCCTGCATATTTTAATGATTTACTGAAATATGAAATAGGAAAAGAGTTCAAAGAGTATATCCAGTTCAAACGTTTCGAGATAGCCAAAGGATGGTTGGTAAATACGGATAAAACGCTCGGCCAGATTGCACAAGAACTAGGGTTCTCTAATTCACAGTATTTCAGCCGCTTATTCAAGAAAATCACAGGGTGTTCGCCAAATGAATTCAGAATGCCCAACTAAAATTATTTAGTTAACGGCAGAAATCCTTAATAAAAATAGAATCGGGAAATAAAACTCTTAATCAATGTTATAAAACATACTTTTTTTCTTGGATTATTTGCAGATTTCACAAAAGTGCGTACATTTGCAATGTGTTTTTCATAGTATTAGATTTAAGGTTAACAAAGGTTGGAGTACA
>ERZ773177.1466-NODE-1466-length-9324-cov-2.86568_pt1 | contig 9324 bp, 5 predicted proteins | sample MGYA00580534_ERZ773177 | MGnify/ENA primary metagenome ERZ773177 (study PRJEB29015, sample SAMEA2737872) | human gut metagenome | biome: human gut; feature: human-associated habitat; material: faeces | place: China | collected 2012 ...
TGGCCTGTTCGCTTGTCTTTTCATCGGAAACCTCAATGATTTCAAGCTTACAGTAACGGCTTAGGCGCTTTGAGTACTCAGCAATCGCATCTCTGTAAAATTTTTCTTTAACTTTTCCTACACATAATATTGTAATTTTCATCGTTTCATTATAACATATAACTATAATTAAACAATATGGAGGCCGTATGAAAATATACGTTGATGAACAAAAACGATACGAGGATACAAAAGCAACCGGACAGTGCTTCACCGGAGTCGGTGCGATAGGGCTTATTGCTATTGTGCTGCTTGATACAGGAGTTATAAAGCTTGCCGCTTTAGACTCGGTAAACAAGCTCATGGTTTCTATCGTAATGGGGCTTGTTTTCTTGATATTTTTTATCATAGGAATGAAGTCATTTATGGAGCTAAAGGACATTTCAAAAAAAATTGACCGGAATAATTCCCTCGAAGAGGAAATCATGGAATACGTGACCGTCACTCATAGGGACGAGCTTATGACTTTAGCGTCATCTGGTGAAAAAGAGGATGCCTGCTCAGGTGATTTATACTACAAAAGAGCTGAGCTTATCACATCAGTCATTACTGAAAAATACAGCCTGCTTGAGGAAAGCTTCCTCGATCATATGGTTGAAGAAATTTATTCTAAAATTTATAGTGATATTGTCGAAGAATAGTGCTATAATAATAACAATTTATTTTTTATGAGGTGAACAAAATGAAAGAACTGCAAGATCGAATTCTCAAGGATGGCCAGGTAATTGGCACAAACATCTTAAAGGTCAACAAATTTATCAACCATCAGGTAGATCCGGTGCTTATGGAGCACATCGGTGAGGATTTCGCAAATCACTTTGCCGATAAGGGAATCACAAAGGTTGTTACAATAGAGAGCTCAGGAATTGCTCCTGCACTTATGGCAGCAGCCAAGATGAATGTACCGCTTGTTATTTTAAAGAAGCAGCCTTCAAAGACATTACATAATGATTTATATCAGACACAGGTTACTTCATTTACAACAGAGAAGAGCTATGAGCTTACGCTCTCACGCGATGTTATCTCAGAGGATGACAATATTCTTTTGATTGATGATTTCATGGCTGACGGAGAGGCTGCTACAGGTGCCATCAGACTTCTTCGCATGGCACACGCTACAGTTGCCGGTATAGGAATCCTTATTGAGAAGTCATTCCAGCCTGGCAGAAGAAAGATCAACGAGCAGGGCTATGAGGTTTACTCACTTGCACGTATCAAGTACATGGATGAATATCAGATAGATTTTATCGAAGAAAATTAAAATAAGATTTAATATTTAAAATCAATACATATTATACACAAAATCCACTACCCTATTTACAGATTTATGAGTCTGTCAATGGATAGTGGATTTTTATTATTGTTAAAGTATATGTTTTATGCTAAACTGCCGGATTATGCTCCGAAATCGAAAAGTGAAAGCTGGTTTGACTCCGGCAGTGAACCAAGCAGTCCCAAATCTGACATGAGGTCTACGGCTGTTCGCGATACATGAGTTCTCTCCCTGAAATCATCCTTTGAGAGGAATGGTCCGTCCTTTGCCGCTTCCGAAATATAAATAGCGGCATTGTCTCCCAGTCCGTCAATACTGTTTATGGCCGGCATGAGCTTACCGTCAATTATCTGGAAACGGTTAGGGTGAGCCCTGTATATATCAAGAGGCATGAAATCAAAGCCTCTGGCATACATCTCCTGTACGATACGCATGTCCTTAAATACATCCTGCTCCTTGTTTGACAGCGTGTCTTTTCTTTTCTTATAGTCCTTCATGTAGTTTTCGAGTCGGTCCTTTCCCTGACACATAAGCTCATATGAAAAGCCTGTAGCACGGATTGAAAAGTATGCTGCGTAGTATGCAAGCGGATAGAAAACCTTACAGTAGGCGATTCTCCATGCCATCATAACGTATGCCGCAGCATGGGCCTTAGGGAACATGTACTTGATTTTCTCGCATGACCAGATATACCAGTCAGGCACACCGTGTGCCTTCATATCCTCCTTCCACTGTGGCCACTGAGGGCATTTGCCCTTGGCAATAATGCCCTTTCGCACTTTCTCCATGATGTTGAAGGCTTCCTCAGATTCAAGTCCCATGGAAATCAGATATGTCATAATATCATCTCTGGTACAGATACAGGTTGAAATGGTAGCTGTGCCTTCCTCGATAAGAGTCTGTGCATTGCCAAGCCATACGTCGGTACCGTGTGATAATCCGGCGATACGAATGAGGTCAGAAAACTCCTTTGGCTTTGTATCAAGGAGCATGCCCATGGCAAAATCGGTACCAAACTCCGGTATACCTAAAGCTCCAAGCGGACATCCATCGATATCCTCAGGCTCTATGCCTAAAGCGGAGGTGTTCTGAAACAGTGACATGACAGCCTTGTCGTCAAGCGGAATCTTTGTTGGGTCAACACCTGTCAGATCCTGCAGCATACGAATCATGGTAGGATCATCGTGTCCAAGTATATCGAGCTTTAACAGGTTGTGGTCGATTGAATGGTAGTCAAAATGCGTTGTCGTGATGTCAACGGTCATATCATTCGCAGGATGCTGTACAGGAGTAAAGGTATTAATCTCCTCACCCATCGGCAGCACGACTATACCACCCGGATGCTGTCCCGTAGTACGGCGCACACCGACACATCCCTGCACTATCCTGTCTATCTCGCAGTTCCGTTTTCTGACACCGCGCTCCTCATAATAGTTTTTAATGTATCCAAATGCGGTCTTGTCAGCAAGTGTACCTATGGTTCCGGCTTTAAAGGTCTGGCCCTCTCCGAAAATAACCTCGGTATATTTGTGTGCCTTTGACTGGTACTCACCTGAGAAGTTCAGATCGATATCAGGCTCCTTGTTTCCCTTGAAACCGAGGAAGGTCTCAAACGGAATATCAAAGCCCTCCTTGCTTAAAGGTCTGCCGCACTTTGGACAGAGCTTATCCGGCATATCACAGCCACCACGGCCCGAAAATGCCTGTACCTCTGGTGAATCAAAATCACTGTATTTGCAGTGTGTACACAAATAGTGAGCATGCAGCGGATTAACCTCTGTGATACCTGACATGGTTGCAACAAACGAGCTTCCTACGGAGCCTCGCGAGCCAACCAGGTAGCCGTCCTTGGAATCCCACACAAGCTTCTGTGCGATGATGTACATTACGGCATAGCCGTTTGAAATAATAGAGTTAAGCTCTCTGTCAAGACGCTCCTTAACTATCGGCGGCAGCGGATCACCGTACATCCTGTTTGCCTTGTTATAGCAGATTTCACGAAGCATGCCGTCAGAGTTTTCGATAACCGGCGGACATTTATCAGGTCTGACCGGTGAGATACGCTCACACATGTCTGCTATCTTATTGGTATTGGTGATGACTACCTCCTCAGCCTTTTTGCTTCCGAGATATTCAAACTCCTTTAGCATTTCCTCTGTGGTCCTTAAGTAAAGCGGAGCCTGCTCATCTGCATCCTTAAAGCCCTTACCGGCCATGATAATACGACGGTATATCTCGTCCTCGGGATTTAAGAAATGTACGTCACAGGTTGCAACAACCAGCTTTCCAAATTCCTCTCCAAGCTTTACGATTCGCTTATTTATATCGATAAGGTCATCGTTTGAAGCAATATCGGAATCCTCGTCACGTATCATAAATGCGTTGTTGCCAAGAGGCTGTATCTCCAGGTAATCATAGAAATTCACAAGTCTTGTGATTTCCTCCTGTGGTCTTCCGTTTAAAATGGCCCTGTAAAGCTCTCCTGCCTCACAGGCTGAGCCTATTAAAAGCCCATCACGATACTTGTTAAACTCTGATTTTGGTATTCTCGGTCTCTTATTATAATACTTGATGTGTGACAGTGAGATAAGCCTGTAGAGATTGGTACGCCCCTGGTCACAGGTTGCAAGAATGATGGCATGGTATGTAGGCATCTTCCTTATCATCTCAACAGATGATTTTGCCAGGGCATTTACCTCATCTAAGCTTGATATGCCCCTGTCCTTTAGCTTTTCTATGAATTTGACAAATATCTCTGCGGTACATGCGGCATCATCCACCGCTCTGTGATGATGATCAAGCGAGATGTTTAGAGCCTTGGCCACTGTATCCAGCTTAAATCTGTTTAGCTGTGGCAGAAGCACTCTCGCAAGAGCCACCGTGTCCACAATTGTAGGATTACACTCCATGCCAAGCAGCGCGCAGTTTCGCTTTATAAAGCTCATATCAAAGTCAGCGTTGTGGGCGACCATGATACAGTCCTTGCAAAACTCCATAAACTGTGGCAGTATGACATCCACTGTTGGCGATGTGATAACCATGTCATCCCTTATCGAGGTGAGTTCCTCAATCCTGAACGGAATAGGTACCTCAGGGTTTATAAATGTGGAATAGCGGTCTACAATCTCGCCACCGATGACCTTCACCGCACCTATTTCTATGATTTTATTCTTTTCCGGAGAAAAGCCTGTTGTCTCTATATCAAATACCACGTACTTGTCATCCAGCGACTGACCGGCTGCATTCTCCACAATATCCTTTGTATCATCGACCAGATATGCTTCCACACCGTAAATGACCTTGAATTTATCATCCACAGTATGGTTAGCATCAGGGAATGCCTGCACATCACCGTGGTCTGTAATAGCAATGGCCTTGTGCCCCCAGCGCATGGCACACTTCACAATATCCTTTACGTCAGACACGCCATCCATGTCACTCATCTTGGTGTGACAATGAAGCTCAACACGTTTTTCGGCAGCAGTATCCTCCCTCTTTGATGTAAAATCAGGTATCTTTTTAAGTCCGACTATTGAGCTTATTGACAAATCACTGTCATATTTATCTACAGTCACAACTCCCTTTGCCTTAACAAAGTTGCCAGGGGCAATATATGCAAGAATATCTGCTACGTCATCATTTCTGGCAAAGAGCTTGAGCATGATGGTGTCTGTGAAATCAGTGACCGCAAACATAATGATGGTCTTTTCGTTTCTGATTTCACGGGATTCAACCGTAAGGATCTTGCCCTTTATTGTAACCTCACCGATAGGACCGTCAATCTTTTCAATGGACATCTCTTCATCATCAAAGCTTCTTCCGTACACGATATCAGGGTCATTATCATATTTACGTCTGAAATCTCCCTTGCGCTCGAACTTTTTCTCGAACTTCTTTTCAAACTTCTTCTCAGGCTTTTTATCAGTGCCTGTCTTCGCTTCATTCTTCTTATCTGAGGCTTTAGGAAAATCTGATGTGCCACTCTTTTTTGTATCAGATGTATTTTCACTGCCTCCTACAAACATTGCACCGTCATCGACAGCCACTTTAGCATCTTCATCACCGTCATCTTTTGCCATGGCAAATTTAGTGCGGGCGACAATATTTTGCACCTCCTGCTCAATCTGCTTGTCAGCATTTTGACGGTATTTGCTGATTTTTGGTTTTTCGTACTGCAGATTAACGATAAAATCCATCCCACAGCGCTCGCAGAACACCTTCTCAAGAAATTCTATGACCGAATTGCCTCTGGTCTTTGCGATTATTGTCTCCTCAAGTGTGACTGTGACATGTGTATCGTCGGTAAAGCTCCACTTTGAGGTGCGCAGCAGATTGTACAAAAGCACACTGTGACTGTTTATTTCGTCAAGAATACTGTCAAAATAGACATCAAAAAGAGTCTTCGGTGTGTACTGCGAAGACAACTCGTAAGACTCTATAATTTTTACTGTGATATCTTTACTTTTAAATATCTGTTTTTTAATGCTTTCCTCCAGCTTCCAGATATTTTTTTTGAAAATAAGGCGTTTTGCTTTTACATATATTTTGTAAAAATCTCTTGCATGGTTTACGGAAATTCTGGTAACATCAGCATTCTCCAGCAGATTCTCCATATCCTTGTCCAGCTTAAGTGTAGGGAAAACTTCCTTAAATGTTTTTGTCAAAATTATTCACCCCAATGGTCAAGCTCATATTTTAATGCACCCAACAGCTCGCTCTCAGGCACCTTTTTAAATACCTCACCGTGCTTTATGATAAGACCCTCGCCGATTCCTCCGGCTACGCCAAGATCTGCTTCCTTTGCTTCACCCGGTCCGTTTACCACACAGCCCATGACAGCAACCTTTATGTCAAGGTCATATCCTGAAACCATTGTCTCCACCTGATTTGCAAGCCCGATAAGATCTATCTGTGTGCGGCCGCAGGTAGGACATGAAACAACCTCTATGCCACCCTTTCTAAGACCCAGAGTTCTTAAAATGAGCTTGGCAGACTTTATTTCCTCGAGAGGGCTTCCAGTGAGAGACACACGTATTGTATCACCTATGCCCTGGCTTAGTATCAGTCCGAGTCCGATAGCAGACTTTATATTGCCGCTTATTATTGTGCCTGCCTCTGTGATACCCACATGGAGCGGATGATTGGTTTTATCTGAAATAAGCTCATGTGCTTTAACACACATCATGACATCTGATGATTTGATGCTTATGACAAGATTGTCATACCCCATATCCTCTATGAGCTTTACCTTGTCCAAAGCGCTCTCCACAAGTCCCTCTGCTGTCACACCATGATATTTCTCTACCAGGTCTTTTTCAAGAGAGCCACTGTTTACACCGACGCGGATAGGGATATTTCTCTCCTTTGCTACATCCACGACAGCCTTTACCCTTTCTGCGCTTCCTATGTTGCCGGGATTGATTCGGATTTTGTCGGCTCCGTTTTCAATCGCAGCTATTGCAAGCTTGTAATCAAAGTGTATATCCGCAACAAGCGGTATGCTGATTTGTTTCTTAATCTCCTTAAGTGCCCTTGCAGCCTCCATCGTAGGCACAGCACATCGGATTATATCACAGCCTAAGTCTGTCAGCGCGTTTATCTGCGCAACTGTGTCAGCTACATTCTCAGTCTTTGTATTTGTCATTGACTGTATGAGAATCGGGTTTCCTCCACCGATTACTTTATTTCCGATTTTTACTATTTTTGTCTCCATGTGTATATCTCCAATCTGTTATAAAATCAGACTATTAGATTTCTGATATCATTGAACATGACAACAACCATCAGAAGAAGTAAAAGCACTATGCCAACGAGATGCACATAGCCCTCCTTCTCAGGGTCCACTCTCTTTCTTCTTATGGCTTCAACTATCAAAAATACAAGTCTGCCACCATCAAGTGCCGGCAGTGGCAGCAGGTTCATCACACCGAGGTTTGCAGAAATCAGCACGCCCCAGTTTAGCATATTTAGTATGCCAAGCCACACTCCGGACATCGAAACTGCCTGCTCATAGGTGTCTCCCATGTTCTTTACAATGCCGACAGGTCCGCTTAAGTTATTTACAGAGGCAGCCCCGGTACAGAGCATTTTAAGCCCCTCTATTGTCGTATAGATGTTGTATTTCACCTCGTAGCAGCTATAAAGCAGTGCCTTTCCAAAGCCGGGCTTTGTACGCTCTCCCGACACGTTAAAGCCGTACAGATACCTCTTTGTTGTCTCGTCATATTTAGGCTTCAATGTGGTGGTGTGCCTTTTGCCATCCCTAAGGTAGGTCACATCAACTGTTTCACCTTCGTGAAGCATCGAGTAGAGGCTTATCTCGCGGTAAAAGTGTATATTCGTATTGTTCAGCTTTACAATCTCATCACCGGCCTTGATACCGGCCTCCTCAGCCGCATAACCCTCAATAACACCTGCAAGCTTTGGACTGTCATAGCCTACAGAGCAGATGATAATGAGAGCAAAAATAAATGCCATGATAAAATTAAAAAACGGTCCCGCGAAAACAACACTTATGCGCGCCCAAACGGATTTGTTGTTGAATGCTCTGTCATCACCTGAGCTTTCATCCTCTCCCTCCATGATACATGCTCCGCCAAACGGAAGCAGCTTTATGGAGTATTTTGTCTCTCCACGCTGCACTCCAAAAAGAGTCGGTCCAAGTCCCAGACAAAATTCATTGACCTTTATGCCATTTGCTTTAGCAAGCCAAAAATGTCCGAGCTCGTGAAAAATTACTATGATGCTGAATAATATGATTGCAATAATAATACTAATAATGTTCAAAATTACCACCTTTTACTGATATAGTCATATGCGCACTGCTCTGTATCAAGTATCTGATCCACTGAAGGATTTTCAATAAATGATGCATTCTCCATACATGCCTCGATTATATCGATTATTTCCAGATATTTAATCTTTTTATTCAAAAACAGTGACACTGCTCTCTCGTTTGCAGCATTGAAGGCCGTAGGAATATTGCCTCCTGCCCTTGCAGCCTTCATGGCGAGAGCAAGCCCTTTAAAGGTATCAAGATCCGGTGCCTCAAAGGTCAGATCCTTAAGCTTAAAGAGATCAAGCCTGTCACCGGAAAGCGCAGGTCTGCTTGGATAATACAGTGCATACTGTATAGGTATACGCATATCAGGAGTACCAAGCTGTGCTATAACTGCTCCATCCGCATACTCAACAGCCGAGTGAATGACACTCTGAGGATGCACTACAACCTGAATCTGCGACAAATCGACATTAAAAAGCCATTTTGCTTCAATCACCTCAAGCCCTTTATTGACCATGGTTGATGAATCAATAGTGATTTTTTGACCCATTGACCAGTTAGGATGCTTTAGTGCGTCCTCCACCCTTATACCTTCAAGCTCAGAGAGCTTTCTGCCTCTGAACGGACCTCCGGATGCTGTCAGAAGAATTTTTTTAATCGGATTCATTGAGTTCCCCTGCAGTGACTGGAAGATGGCACTGTGCTCACTGTCCACCGGAAGAATGGATACACCATATTCCTTTGCGAGCGGTATTATGATATGTCCTGCTGTAACGAGAGTCTCCTTATTTGCAAGTGCAATGGTCTTTTTTGCCTTGATGGCGGCGATTGTAGGAAGGATGCCAAGCATACCGACAATTGCCGTTACAACTATATCGCAAGGCTCAATGGTGGCACATCTAATGAGACCGTCCATGCCATAGCCTACTTCGATATCAGTATCCGCAAGGCTTGTGCGAAGCTTTTGGGCATCGTTTTCATCACTTACACTGACAAACTGTGGCTTGAATTCTCTTGCCTGTTTCTCTATAAGGGAGAGATTTCTGCCACAGGAAAGTGCCACAACCTGCATATCGCCATGCTCTCTTATCACATCAAGTGTCTGTGTTCCGATAGAGCCGGTTGAACCAAGTATTGATATTTTTTTCATGATAATTCCTCGATTTATATTTTTCTCAGTGGTTCTGAATAGTTACCTTAGCTTTTTGTTTTCAATGGTTCTTAAAAGTTA
>ERZ773177.1479-NODE-1479-length-9251-cov-3.03295_pt1 | contig 9251 bp, 6 predicted proteins | sample MGYA00580534_ERZ773177 | MGnify/ENA primary metagenome ERZ773177 (study PRJEB29015, sample SAMEA2737872) | human gut metagenome | biome: human gut; feature: human-associated habitat; material: faeces | place: China | collected 2012 ...
TTTCCGTCCCGGAGGATCGTCATGCGGTTGCAGAGTGCCTTGACTTCGTTTAATTTGTGGGAGATAAAGATGATCGTGTGGCCATTTTCTCTTAAAAGCTTTAACTGTTCAAATAATTCTTCTGTTTCCTGTGGTGTCAGCACGGCTGTCGGCTCGTCCAGGATCAGAATATGGGCACCCCGGTAGAGTGCCTTTAAGATCTCAAGCTTCTGACGCATGGCAAGAGAAATATCCTCGACTTTTTCCTTCGCCTCTACCTTCAGATTGTATTTGTCGGAAAGCTCCGTGGTGATCCGCACCGCCTCTTTCCGGTCTACTTTAAATGCAGTTCCTGTCTCCGCGCCGAGAATCAGGTTCTCCGCAACGGTCATGGACGGAACCTGCATGAAATGCTGGTGTACCATGCCGAGTCCGTCCGCGATCGCATCGCTGGATGATGAGAAGTGTACCTCTTTTCCATCCACGAAGATCTGGCCTTCCGTCGGTGCCAGCATGCCAAACAGCATCTTCATCAAAGTGGATTTTCCCGCGCCGTTCTCGCCGACGAGGGCATGGATCTCACCCTTTTTGATCTGCAGATTGACATTATGGTTTGCCACAACGCCGCCCGGATAAACTTTTGTGATGTTCCGGGCCTCTAAAATGATCTCCTGCTCCATTGTTTCCTCCAAGTAAGGCATCTTTGTCTGCCTGTGAAAGTGGTTCCTGTTCGTAACTGCCTGAATCGCAAATATATTGCAAATGTGGGCATTGGACTGCGCCCACGTAAATGTAAAAATCTCCTGCGATTCGCGGGTAGATATGGGGCGATGGACGGCCCATTCCCCAGAGTTTCCGGAGGACCAGACGATTCCAACGTCCCCTATATCTCTCCGCATGAATACAGGAGATAAAGACTCGCTGCCCCGACATGCCTCTTCTTGTTTTCATTGACATGAAAACAAGAAGCTATGGGCGTTTACTGAGCTCCGTTGATGATTCCCTTCAGAGTTGCCTCATCCATACCATAAGCGGAATCAACGGTAACCTCGCCTGCGAGCAGCTTCTCTTTTGCATCCTCAACGGCTTTCTTTGCATCCTCAGATACTGCAGACTGATAAATATCGTTGTCAGCAAGGCCTACAACGCCGTCCTCAATACCGAGAATCTGGTACTCACCATACGGAAGTGTTCCATCAACTGCCTTCTCAACTGCATTGTAGATGCTGTCGCCAACGCCCTTGATCGCGGAAGAGATAATGAAGTTTGCCTCGTCCTTGCCCTCGTAAGCAAGTGCCTGGTCGGAGTCAACGCCGATGCAGTACTTCTTGCTTTCTGCAGCTGCCTCGATAACGCCTACGGATGCCGGACCTGCTGCTACGAATACAACGTCAGCGCCGTTGGAGTACTGAGTGATCGCAAGCTCTTTTGCTGTTGCGGAGTCAACATAGGAACCAACGTAGGAAACAAGTACCTTCACATCCGGATCTACGAACTGAGCACCCTCGATGAAGCCGACTGCAGAGTCGTTGATAACGGCTGCTGTATCCTTTGCGCCTACGAAACCGATGACATTGTCCTCGTTTGCGTATTCCATATCAGACTTTGTCGCACTTGCTGCAAGAACGCCTGCAAGGAATGCGCCCTCGTTCTGCTTGTAGCTCATGGAGTATACATTGCTTAAGTCGCCGATGGTGTAGTCAACATCGGTATCGAAGATGATGAACTTCTTCTCCGGGAACTCCTGAGCAACCTTCTCTGTGATCTCCTTCATATCCCAGAGACCTGTGATGATAAGGTCTGCATCGGACTCACAAGCGTCTAACATGGAACCTTCGAACTTTGTCTTGTCGCTGCCCATCTCGACCATGTTTACTTCAACCTTGTCGCCAAGCTCAGCCTCAAGCTTTTCCATACCGGCCTGTGCGGAGTCATTGAATGCCTTATCGCCGAAAGAGCCGGTAACAAGAAGTGTTACTTTTAACTTCTCGCCGTTTGTCTCAGCCTTTGCTGCCTCTGCAGTTGTCTCAGCAGCTGCTGCGGTTGTCTCGCCTGCTGCTGCAGTTGTCTCGGTCTTGCTCTCGCTTGCGCATCCAAACAGCATGGAAGCTGCCATCGCCATTGCAAGTGTGCTGCATAAGAATTTCTTTTTCATAATTAGTTGTTCTCCTTTTCGTAAAAAGTTGATTTATTCAAACTATCCAGAGTTTCCAGATAATTTTTCTTGTTCATCACCGGCTTGAACGCCTCTTTGATCTTCCACGCGGACGCACCGCCATCGGATAAGAGATCTGCCACGGTATCTGCAAAATAATGAGCCGGGACACAGTATGCCTGCTCCGGATCCGCCGTCTTAAAATCTTTTCCGTGGATGCTGCCCTCAAATCCGGCAACACCGATCTCAACGATCGGCCACATAAGGGATAAGTCTCCCATATCTCCGGAAGCGAAGCCGTGAGTTCCCTGAGCGATCATGCTCTCGTCGATATAATCTAAAATGTGTTTCTTCACAAGCTCTGTCAGGTTCTCGTCCTGATGGAGTGGGAAATAGCCCGGTGTATCCTGAATTTCAAGATCACAGTTGATCGCAAGTGCTCCGGCGCGGATCGCACGGGTCACTTTCGCGTTTGTCTCAAAGATCGCCGGAACCGTCTTCGCCCGGACATACATCTCGAGCTGTGTTCTCCCCGGAACCGTATTGACGGACTGACCGCCTTCCGGCACATAGAAATGGACGCGGATCGCGTCATCTGCCCGGAAAGTCTCTCTCAGGAAGTTGATCCCTGTCATGGCAAGATTTACCGCGTTGAGCGCGTTTACGCCGCCTTCCGGATTTGCGCCTGCGTGGGACGCCTTTCCTGTAAAGATTGCCCGCTTCATGATAAAACCGTTTAAGCTGGAACCGATCTCTGCATGGTACTTTGTCATATCGATCCCCATAGCATGACAAGATAACATGATGTCCACATCGTCAAAAATGCCTGTTGCGATCATCTCCTGCTTTCCTGACGGGTGGGAGATCTTTCCTTCCTTAATAAGTTCTTTGCGGTAATCCATGTCGCAGAATTCCTCCGCCGGTGTCACAAGAAGTGTGACCTTTCCGCAGAGATCCTTTAACATACCGGACTCTTTAATTGCTAAGAATAAGCTCATCATAACGCCCAGCTGACCGTAGTGGCCGCAGGTATGGGCTGCGCAGCTGTCCTCACTGGCGTACGGATGTCCGAAGGTCGGAACCGCGTCGAATTCCGTGATCAGGCCGATATTCGGCCCCGGCTTTCCGGAATCTAAGACTGCCCGGATTCCCGTGTACGCGACATCCTCATGCGGAATCCCCGCCTTGTCGAGTGCCTCGATCGCCTTTTTTCTTGTTCTGAATTCCTTAAATCCAAGCTCCGGATGACAGTAAATATCTTCGCTCATTGCAATGATCTCCGGAAGGATCTGATCTAATGCTTCATGAATTGATTTCATGGTGTTTCCTCCTTCACTATATCTGTGCGGGCTGGATGCAGAGCCTTTCACGGCAGTCCGGTCAAAATTTCTCCGTCTTTTTTGCTCAACAGGAAGTCCCTTTTGGCTTTCCTGGTTAAACAAAAAAGGTCTGCGGATGCAGACTTTTCTACGGGTTTCCAGACAACTAACCTATCAGTATAGTGCAGACAATATCATAACGAGTTTTATAGGCAAATGTCAAGATTTTTCTATGTTTTTTCGACAGTTTTAGGCTTTAGTTCCGTAGGGCAAAAGATATATTCGTGCTACTTATAAATAATTTGTTCATATGCTAATAAATATCAACATACTATGCTTATATCAACATCGGGATTCCATGTAAACACTTATTTGGGTCATTCACCACATCAGTTATAAGAAGCCAGCATTGTACATTTTTCAACATAAATAAAAATTCACAGCAAATCATTTTCTATGATCTTCGCTGTGAATCTTTATTTAGGATGTATAAGTTTTTATGAAATACCTTATTCTATATGCTCCAGCTTACATAAATCTGGAAACTGTCTTGCGGATCTGCGGCCCCGCGATGATCGCAATGATGATCTTCGCCGTGTCACCCGGAAGATACGGGATAACACCGACGCCGAGAGCTGCCACGAAGCTCATTCCGAGCTGTCCCGCAAGCCATGCGGTTCCGAAGATATAGCAGATCGCCATTCCGATGATCATTCCGACTACATGCATGTAAATCTTTGCCGGGAACTTCTCAACGAAGAAGCCTGCGATCGCTGCCAGAAAGATAAATCCGATCAGGTAGCCGCCGGTCGGTCCGAGAAGCTTACCGACACCGCCACTAAATCCGGAGAATACCGGAAGTCCTACTGTTCCTAAGAGCAGGTATAATACATAGCTCGCTACGGAAAGCTTCATTCCGAGAATATACGCCATAAAGAAGATGACAAGGTTTGTCAGGCTGATCGGTACCGGGCTGATCGGAATCGGAAGTGCCATCGGTGCCAGGATACAGGTAATCGCTGTCATAAGTGCTGTCACCGTCATCTGCGCGGTGGACATGTGTTTTGCTGTTGTCTTTTCCATCTTTGTTTTCCTCCCAACATCCATCATTTCTGCCGCCGGATCTTAAATTCTATCGTTCTTAAATTCTACATTCCGGTACGCATATCACAAAATGGAATTGTTCTGATCGATTCTTTTCCTATCATACGCAGATTCCGTGCATTTGTCAACCCGTTTTTATTGTTTGGTTTACATTTTTCCCCTTTTCTTTTTTGCCTATAATCTTCCTGTGTGCCATTTACCCGCCCAGGAAAACGTGCTATACTCTATGTACTTGTCCTCCCACCGCCAACTGGGAGAATTTAGCAGTTACCAGTTATCAGTACAGAGCAGTGTCCGCATGCATCACCGATGCGCTGCACGCGTTTTATATGCCGGACATAAGGAGATTCACTATGAAAATGAAAAGCGGAAACGAACGAAAAAAAATCATCCGGGAACTCCTGAACAGGACTGATCAGGAATTTACAGATGAAGAGCTGATCCATCAGCTGATCATGACAAACATCACAGAAAATTCCAATGAGACAGAAAAGCTGTCCTTCGGCCAGAGAGCATCCGACGCAGTAGCGAAATTTGCCGGAAGCTGGGCATTTATCTTCAGCTTTATCGCTGTCATGGTCGGATGGATGGCTGTCAACGTTATCCTTGGAACGAAGGCCTTTGATGCCTACCCGTTTATCCTTTTAAATCTGGTACTTTCCTGCATTGCTGCCATTCAGGCTCCCCTTATCATGATGAGCCAGAACCGACAGGAGGCAAAGGACAGACAACGCGCGGAAAACGACTTTAAGGTCAATTTAAAGAGTGAACTCATTATCGATGACCTGCACAAAAAAATGGATCTGATCATCGAAAACCAGAAAAAGATCAACCATCGTCTGGATATGCTGGAACAGACCGGCAAGGCTATAGACACGCCAAAAGCCGGATCCCCTATCCACAATGCTTAATACAAAATAAGAATGTGCCTTGGCACATTCGCGCGGTCACTTGCGACAATCTACATCTTCACGCAAGTACACAAATATTCCGCAGTACAGTTTTTCTGTACTGCGGATTTTATACAGGAGAGTTTTATTATGGCTGCAGAAAATGATCTCGGCCGTGACGACATAAAAAAACTCGTCGTCCGGATCGCAATTCCCAGTATGCTGGCACAGTTTGTCAGCGTCCTTTACAGTATCGTAGACCGCATGTATATCGGAAATATCCCCGGCTCCGGTGACATGGCACTGGCGGGGGCCGGTGTCTGCGGTCCGGTAGTCACTATGGTCGGCTCCGTCGCGTTTCTCGTGGGAATCGGCGGTGCCCCGCTTATGAGCATGAAGATGGGACAGGGCGATAAAAAGGCCGCTGAGCGGATCCTTGCAAACTGTTTCCTCATGCTGGCAGTATGTTCCCTCCTCATGGTGGCCTGCATCTACCCAATCCGCATTCCGATGCTGCGGTATTTTGGTGCCAGCGATATCACGCTGCCCTACGCAAACGCATATTTTACAATATATCTGACTGGAACCGTATTCGCCCTGATGTCCACAGGTATGAATCAGTTTATCATCTGTCAGGGCTTTGCAAAGACCGGCATGTACTCCGTCGTCCTCGGCGCGGTGCTGAACATCATTCTGGATCCGATCTTCATCTTCGGCCTCCACATGGGCGTCTCCGGTGCCGCCGTCGCAACCGTCATCTCCCAGATGGCGAGCTGCGCTTTCGTCCTGAAGACACTGTTCGGAAAAAATATGCCGGTGCGCATCACCTTCGGCGGTTACAGCTGGCGGCTGATCCGCAGAGTGCTCACCATCGGCTTTACCCCATTTATCATCATCGCCATGGATAACGTCATGATCATCACCATGAACGCGATCCTGCAAAAATACGGCGGTGCGGAGCGCGGAGACCTTCTGATCACCTGCGCAACCATTGCCCAGAGCTTCATGCTCGTAGTCACCATGCCTCTCGGCGGTATCACCAGCGGAACTCAGGCTGTTCTTGCCTACAATTTCGGAGCCGGAAAAACCGACCGCGTAAAGAATGCGCAGAAGTACATCTTTATCCTTGCTGCGGCATACACCGCTCTGCTCTTCGTCCTTGCGCGTACCATCGGCGTCCTGTTTGTCCGTCTCTTTACAGCAGACCCGGTCGTTGCCGCAGAAGCGCTCCGGGCGATCCGGATCTTCACTCTGGCGATCATCCCGCTGGCATTCCAGTATGAGATCGTCGACGGTTTCACCGGTCTTGGTCAGGTACAGGTTGCCCTGCCGCTTTCCTTCTTCCGAAAAGGCGCATACTTTGTATCCCTGTTCCTGCTTCCCGCGATGTTCGGAGCTGAAGCGGCGTTTTACGCAGAACCGGTATCTGATATCCTTGGACCGATTGCTTCGGCGATCGTGTATCTCACTTCGATGAAGAAGGTTCTGGCGAAAGCCGGGGCTAATTAACCGGTTCCGCCAAAACCAAGTGTAAATACGCAAAAACAGAGCATATATCTTCGCATGCCAATGTTTTACATAGGGTATGGTTGAATATATGCTCTGTTTTTTATGTCTGCAGACAGTTTACACTGCCATTTTCTATCTCAATTCAGGCGGCAGAATCAGTCATCATTCTCTTCACTCTCAGTGATCGTATAGGTGAATCTCTTTCTCGCCATCTCATCGCTCTCAAGGTACTCGTCGTAGGTCGTGATCTTATCGATCAGCTGGCCGTTGATGATCTCCATGATACGGTTTGCAGTCGTCTCTACGACCTGATGGTCACGGGAGGAGAAGATGATCACGCCCGGGAACTTCTTCATTCCGTTGTTCAGGGCTGTGATGGACTCCATGTCCAGATGGTCCGTCGGCTCATCAAACATCAGTACGTTCGCGCCGGAGATCATCATCTTGGAGAGCATGCAGCGCACCTTCTCACCACCGGAGAGAACTTTTACCTTTTTTACGCCGTCTTCACCGGCAAACAGCATTCTTCCGAGGAATCCGCGGACATATGTGACATCTTTTTCCGGGGAGTACTGGGTCAGCCAGTCTACGATCGTATCATCATTGTTGAACTCTGCGCTGTTATCCTTCGGGAAGTACGCCTGAGTCGTTGTGAGACCCCATTTGTAGCTTCCGGAATCCGGCTCCATCTCACCGGAGAGGATCTTGAAGAGTGTGGTCTTCGCAAGCTCGTTCGGTCCTACAAGGGCAACCTTGTCCTCTCTTCCCAGGGTAAAGGAAATATTGTCGAGAACCTTTACGCCGTCGATGGTCTTTGTAAGTCCCTCAACGGAGAGAACCTCGTTTCCGATCTCACGGGCCGGACGGAAGTCGATATACGGGTATTTTCTGCTGGACGGGCGGATCTCGTCAAGCTCGATCTTCTCTAACGCACGTTTTCTGGATGTCGCCTGCTTGGACTTGGAAGCGTTGGCGGAGAATCTCTGGATAAACTCCTGCAACTCTTTGATCTTCTCCTCTTTCTTTCTGTTTGCTTCCTTCATCTGCTTGATCATCAACTGGCTGGACTCGAACCAGAAATCGTAGTTTCCGGCATAGAGCTGGATCTTGCCGTAGTCGATATCAGCGATCTGCGTGCAGACTTTATTTAAGAAATAACGGTCATGGGATACCACAATAACGGTATTCTCGAAGTTGATCAGGAACTCCTCAAGCCATGCGATCGCGTCGAGATCCAGATGGTTCGTCGGCTCGTCGAGGAGCAGGATATCCGGATTTCCGAATAATGCCTGCGCGAGGAGAACTTTTACCTTCTGCGGTCCGAGAAGGTCTTTCATCATTTTGTAGTGGAGGTCTGTCTCGATACCAAGACCGTTTAACAGGTTTTCAGCGTCAGACTCCGCTTCCCATCCGTTCATGGTCGCGAACTCTCCCTCAAGCTCTGCAGCCTTGATTCCGTCCTCATCTGTGAACTCTTCCTTCATATAGATCGCGTCTTTTTCCTTCATGATGTCATAAAGGCGCTTGTTTCCCATGATAACGGTATCGAGAACGGTGTATTCATCGTATTTAAAGTGGTCCTGCTGTAAAAAGGAAAGACGCTGACCCGGGGTAATCGCAACTTCACCGTTTGTCGGCTCGAGCTGACCGGATAAGATCTTTAAAAATGTGGACTTTCCGGCACCGTTGGCACCGATCAGACCATAACAGTTTCCTTCTGTGAATTTAATGTTTACGTCTTCAAATAAAGCTTTTTTTCCGACACGGAGTGTCACATTATTTGCACTAATCATTTTCTAAATCTCCTTTTAACTGACAAGGGGTATCTGTGAAATGCGCCTTAGCGCATCCCCCGCGCCGGGCACAAACAGCCTGCCTCGGATCTAAACCCTGGCAGAACTTAAAACGATAACCTTCCGCAAATGTCTCTAGCCTGCCGGTCAGTTATCAAAGTCCTTCTTATTCTATTAAAGAACACAAGTTTTTGCAAGGCTTTTCGCGAAAAAAGCCTGTTTTTCAAGGAAAAATCCTATCCAACAAAAGAACTGCCGCTCCAAGTACAACTCGGAACGGCAGTTCTCTTAGTTTCTCTTCTATTCGAATTAGAGTTTAACTACGTTAACAGCGCGAAGCTTCTTGCTGTTCTTCGGATCCTGCTCTGTGTCGAAAGTAACCTTCTGGCCCTCTTCAAGAGTCTTGAAGCCGTCGCCTACGATTGCGGAAAAGTGTACGAATACGTCGTCGCCGCCATTATCGTTGGAGATGAATCCGTAGCCTTTCTCAGAATTGAACCAC
>ERZ773177.1481-NODE-1481-length-9226-cov-33.7632_pt1 | contig 9226 bp, 5 predicted proteins | sample MGYA00580534_ERZ773177 | MGnify/ENA primary metagenome ERZ773177 (study PRJEB29015, sample SAMEA2737872) | human gut metagenome | biome: human gut; feature: human-associated habitat; material: faeces | place: China | collected 2012 ...
GCCTTACCCAGAGCCTCGCACTGCGCCTTTACCTCTGGAGTAATCGCCTGCTTCATATCTACAGGTTCGCCTACAGCCTCGTAGTGGAGCTTGGTTTCGTTCCACTCTTGAATCTTAGCCACAGCCTTGCTCGCCCAGCAATGAGAACCGTACCAGCCTAGGAGGTGGTTCTTGACGTCCTTATTGGCAAGCTCGGAGAGGAGAACCTCCATCTCGTGATAAAGACCGGCATTGTAGGTTGGAGCACCCACGATGAGACCCTTGTAGCGGAAAATATCGCGCAGGATGTAGCTGTGGTGAGTCTTCGAGATATTATACATCACGATGTTCTTCACGCCAGCCTTGCTTGCTGCACGGGCGATGATTTCAGCCATGCGCTCGGTATTGCCGTACATGGTGCCGTAGCAGATAACCAAGCCCGGCTCCGTCTCATACTTCGACATCTTATCATACATGCCGATTACCTTCTCAATATGCTCGTGCCAAACAGGACCATGAGTTGAGCAGATGTAATCCAGCTCCACGCCAGCCAACTTCTTCAACGCATTCTGAACAGGGATTCCATACTTACCCACAATATTTGAGTAGTAGCGAACCATCTCCAGCCAGAAAGTCTCGCAGTTGATTTCCGTATCGATGATTCCGCCGTTCAGCGCACCGAAGCAACCGAACGCATCACCTGAAAAGAGCACCTTGTTCTTCGCATCGAGGGTTACCATGGTCTCTGGCCAGTGAACCATAGGGATGAGAACGAAGCTCAGCTCGTGGTTGCCCAATGAAAGGGTTTCGCCATTCTTCACCTCTACCACGTCATCAGTTACGCCGTAGAAGCCTTCGAGCATTCCCAGGGTCTTCTTGTTGCCCACAATCTTGATGTTAGGGTAATATTTCTTGATGAGGGCGATGGAGCCGCTGTGGTCAGGTTCCATGTGGTTGATGATGAGGTAATCGATTTCGCGGTCGCCAATCACCTCGTGGATGTTCTCCAGGAACTGGGTGAAGAAATCAACCTCTACAGTATCTACCAGCGCTACCTTCTCATCGTCAATGATATAAGAGTTGTAGCTCACTCCGTTAGGCAAAGGCCAGAGGCCCTCAAAACGATGCTTGTTGCGGTCGTTTACGCCTACGTAATAAATCTTGTTTATAATTTCTGTCATATCTTTTATATTTTTATAATTCCTTCTTCTTTTCTTCTCCAAATTCCTTGGAAACATAATTGTAGATGTCCTTGCAGCATTCGGTGGAGAATTCCTGGGCGCTCTTCAGGAGACTGTCCCATTGCGCCTCAGACAATCCACGGTCGATGTCCTCGCGGGTGATTCCATCCTTGATCAGTCCGAACACGAAACCGGCATTGAAATTATCGCCGGCTCCGATAGTGCTCACCGGCTTCATCTTCTTCGAAAGATAACTCTTGGCAAAGCCGTTCTCGGCACGAACCTCTACAGGCTCAGCGCCCTGGGTACAGATAAACTTCTTGCAGTAGAAACTGATTTCGGCATTATAAACCTTGTCAGCCTCAGGTTTCTTGTAGAGGATTCCGAAGTCCTCGTGGCTTCCGCGCACGAAATCAGCCATCTCCAGGTTCTCTATCAGATTAGGCGTAATCTTCATGATTTCGTTCTGATGAGAAGCACGGAAGTTGATGTCGTAATAAAGAATGGCGCCGTGCTCCTTCGCATACTCCAAGAAGCCGGCAACCTGAGGACGGACCACAGGATTCAGAGCGAAGAACGAACCGAAGAGCACGATGTCGCCAGGATTGATTTCCGGTGTGGCAAACTCCAGCTGGTCGTGAGGATGATCTTTATAGAAGATGTAGTCGGCATTGTTGTTCTCGTCGAGGAAAGCCAGCGAGAGCGGCGACTTCGATTCCGGAAAGATGCTCACATTGTCAGCATTCACCCCATTATCTCTCAAAAACTGAATCACATACTCTCCTATGCGGTCGTTGCCCGCCTCGCTGATAAACGAAGCATTTACGCCCGCACGCCCCAACGAGATGACTGCATTGAATGATGAGCCACCCGGTACTGCCTCTATCGGCTTGCCGCCCTTGAAGATGATGTCAAGCACGGTTTCTCCTATTCCTATTACTTTGCGCATTGTTTTTTGATGTCTATATTTATTTTTTGGGAGCAAAGATAAGTCTTTTTGGCGATAATGCAAAATAAATGACTATTTTTTTGGATAAATTACATTTTCAGTGTAACTTTGCACCTTGAAATGAAATACAATACTTATACACTCGATAATGGACTCCGCATCATCCACCTGCCTTCAGACAGCAAGGTGGTGTATTGCGGTTACCAGATTAACGCCGGCACCCGAAACGAGGAGCCGGGCGAAGAAGGACTTGCCCACTTCTGCGAGCACGTTACTTTCAAGGGCACAGAACGCCGCAAGGCGTGGCACATTCTCAACTGTCTGGAGAGCGTGGGAGGCGACCTGAACGCCTACACCAACAAGGAAGGCACGGTTTATTACTCCGCCATCCTCAAGGAGCACATCGCAAGAGCCGTAGATCTGCTCACCGACATCGTTTTCCATTCGGTTTATCCGCAAGCGGAAATCGACAAGGAGGTAGAGGTAATCTGCGATGAGATAGAGAGTTACAACGATTCTCCTGCCGAACTGATTTATGATGAATTCGAAAACATCATCTTCAAGGGTTCGCCGCTGGGCCACAATATTCTGGGCACAGCCGAGCAGGTTCGCTCGTTCAAGACAGAAGATGCGCTGCGCTTTACAAGAAAGCTTTACCGGCCGGATAATGCGATATTCTTCGCTTACGGAGACATTGACTTCAAGAAGCTGGTAAGACTCTTGAAGAAGAGCTTTTTAAGTGAAGAACGAAGAGTGAAGAGTGAAAAATTCAATAGTCCAGAGGCGCAAGCCCAATTCAACATTCAACACTCAACATTCAACACTCAACACTCCTTCGAGGGGCAGACGATTGTGATGCAGAAGAATACGCATCAGGCTCATGTGATGATTGGAACCCGCGCCTACGATGTGAACGACAGCCGCAGAATGCCACTCTATCTGCTCAACAATATGCTGGGCGGACCGGGAATGAACGCCAAGCTGAACCTCGCCCTGCGCGAGCACAACGGACTGGTTTACACCGTAGAGAGTACGATGGTGGCTTATGGCGATACGGGCATTTGGAGCATTTATTTCGGCTGCGATGAGCACGACGTGAAGCGCTGCCTCCGTCTGGTTCGCAAGGAACTGGATAAGTTCATGCAGAAACCGCTGAGCGAGGCGCAGCTCAAGGCCGCCAAAAAGCAGATAAAGGGACAGGTAGGCGTGGCTTGCGACAACCGCGAGAACTTTGCCCTCGACTTCGGCAAGAGCTTCCTTCACTATGGCTGGGAGAAGAATGTAGACCGACTCTACGAGCAGGTGGATGAGATTACTGCCGAACAGATACAGGCCGTGGCTCAGGAGTTGTTTGATAAAGACAGGCTCACCACGCTGATTTTCAGATAATGTTGATTTTCAGACAAATAGCTCAAATAATAAGAAAATAAAGAAGGCAACAACTTGGGTCGTCATGCGACTTCCCTCGTTGTTGCCTTCGTAATTTAATGAATTAAAAACTGCTTTTTTCTTAAAAACAACTAACAATTAACCTAAAAACTTAAACCTAAAAACCTAAAATGAAAATCTATAAAACCTAAAACGAATTCTTAACAATCTATATATGAAATCCCCAATCAGAATTTATCACGAAAACTCTCAGGGGACAGTATGAATTTCAAATGAAAAGGAGTTTTTACTCTCCTCTCTGATTTCGGAAGCCCTTTTGGCTCCTACTGTTTTTTACTCAGCTGTGCATTGCTGCCAGCCATTTTTTAATCTCGGCTCTTTTGGAGCCCTTCGCATGGCTAATCTCCGATTAAGCCAACTTGTTGCTAATAGCACCAACTTCAGCTACACATGCAACAACTACTGCGATAATCATTCCTAATACTAACATAATCTTTTCCTTTCTTAAATTTGTTATCTTAAATATACAATCTTGTTGTTTTACCTAACAAAATCTTAACTCTCTTTATTTCTTACCTCCCGAAGGAGGATTTCTATGCTCTCTTAGCTTCGTAGCTTATTTGCCGCAGTTCATTCCGAGGTTCATACCTGCGCAAGCAACTACTGCGAATGCTACTACTGCTACTGTCATTATCCCGAACATTGCCATAATCTTTTTCCTTTCTTTTAACCTCTTAATCAGTCTCTTCGAGATTTTCCAGAAGTCTTCGTCCGAATCTCAGAACCTGATTCCGAACCGGCCTCAAACTTGTCTCGAATCGATTTCATAAGTTATCCTTACTGAATCAATCTTTTATCCTTTTTTCTTTTTCTGGTGCAAAGGTACAACTTTTTGTGTGCGCACACAAATATTTTAGGAGAAATGTTTCAAAAAGCCCTTTTTTCTTGATTAAGGTCAAGAACATTTACATTCTCATTACAAAAACGGGCTATTTTAAAGCTTTTGCCCTTTCAGGGCGACAGGCGTGCTGCCATTATTACCCAGGGCGGTGCCCTGGGCTAGGAGCTTCTGCCCTTTCAGGGCGTGCTGCTAAAACGTGAGGGGCGTGGCATTTCACCACGCCCACTCCTTTATCACCGCTACGCAGCCACTCCTGGCGTTCCATAGTGCCCATACTTGGCGATGAAACGGGCGGTCTTGGTGAAGGTGCCGTCCTCGTTCTTCATGATGAAGCCACGCTTCTTCCAGTTGCACAGCAGGATGGCAAGTTTCGTCTTGGTGCCATGAACCTGACAAATGTTCTGAATCTCAGTCTTATCAAAGGTGTCATGAACGTAGAGAAGAAGATTGCTCACACCGGGAGTATGACACACAGAGCGGCTGTCTGCATCTATCGCCTCCTGCATCTGATTGCCGAAGAAACGCATCTTGCACCACAGATCATACTTCACGCTCCATACGATGAAATCCTCTATCGCCTTCTCCCACTTCTCGCCATTCGCCAGATAAAGCACCATCGCGCGGCGGAAACCATTCGCCAGACCACGCTTGGCAAACTCGGCGTAAGGCTTGTTGTAAGCCAGCTGAGCCATCTCCATAATCTCATTCTCCAGGCGCTCGATAAGCTGGCGAGCCTTACGGCACTCCTTGAAACCGCTGGCTGCGTTCAGCTGCTGGATGTAAGGAGAAAGCTGCGACTTGAACTGCGCATCATAACTGCCCACCTCCGGACGCGGAGCGAAATCGGGACGGATGATGGTGGCGAGCGACAGGCGGCTCACGGCTCCATCAGCCACCTCACGAACCGAAAAGAACTTCTGCGTAACGGCAATGGTGCTCGAAGCATTCCAGTTGAAACGGGTCTTTACGCGGGCTGTAACGCTCTTGGTTCCTACTCGCTCCTGACCATCCTCTGAATTGTCCCAGCAGAGACGAATCAGCTGGCTAGGGTCGTTAAACTTCCTGAGCATGTCTACCTCGTCCATCTTGCAGTAGAGATAAGCATCGCCAGCCTTCTGCACATCGTCGAGACGCTGGATGTAGGCAGCGCGGGTAAGGTCGGGCGAAACGATGCGGATGCAGATGTCCTCCGGGCGCACCGGTTTCTTCCTGTTGTCGCCCATGGTGTTCACCTCGTCCTTCCAGTCCTGCTCCTTCTGGCGGTTCACCTTATCCATCTGAACCAGGTCTTCGATGATGCAGTCGATGGGTCCGTTGACGAGCGATTTGCCTGACGACATGGCTGCAATGAGCAGATTCATCATCGCCGCCTCGTGCACCTGATTATCGGTGTAGCGGAAGGTTACGCCCTTGAGATGAGCGGCAAGCGGAGGGAAGACCGCCATCGCCACAGCTGGCTTGAAATCGGCTGGCACCTTGCTGGTGAGCAGCTTGATGAGCTTAGGCAGCTTGGCTGGCAACTGAGGAGGAACATCAGCATAGATTCCCGCCTTCTCGGTGGCCTGCTTGGCAAGATGATTCTTGCGGGCAGTCTCTACAGCCTGCTTTACCAAATCCGGAATCGCGGTAGATTGCGCCACCTTGCAGGCATTCTCTACGGTGGCGAACGCCTTCGCCTCGTCTTCGCCAAAGGTTTCTATTACCTGCTTGATCCAAGCCGCCTCACTATTACAGATGTATCTCAGCAGGCAGGCTTCACGATAAATGAAGTTGTTGCGGTTGCCGTGGACAGGAGCGCCGCCCATCAGCTCTACCAGCGCCTTCACAATCTCCTCGTAAGGAACGCCGTCGTAAGTCTGCTCATACTGCACGGCATTGGCAGCCTTTCTAGCCTTCTCCTCCTCGCTCTCGATGGGTTCGAAGTCTACGGTTGGAGCAGAAGATGCATTCTGAAATGCCTGGCTCTGAGAGGCTCCTGACCGGGCTGAATCTACATCCAGCGGACGTCCGTCGATGTCCAGTCCTCTCTTTCTGTAAGCCTCACGATATTCAGCCACAGCCTCCTTATCCAGGCGCTTGTACCAGTCGCCGGCAGTATAAATCTGACTTGCCGCATCGGTGATGAAGATAATGCGCTCCGGGGTTACGCAGCTAGGGTCTTCGGTGGCGTGGATGAGTTTGCAGAAGGCACTCTGAGCCTCTGCTATGGTCATTCCTACCGGGATGCGGATGTCGATGTGGGCCTTGTTGCGGGCTGAGCGCTCGATGTGGAGCACCTTTCCCTTCCAGAGTTCAATGTCTTCGGCTGAGAAGATTTTCTCTCTGAAGAGCTTCTCTGTAGGCTCATCAAACATTCCGTTCAGCAGAAGGGCGTTCTTCACCGCTGGCTCAACCTCCTCAGGATTATCAATGTCTACGGTTGTCTGGAAGGTGAAAGCCTCCGGGTCGATGAATTTCTGGGCGCGATGGTCTTCGAGGAAGTGGAAGTAGTGAGGTGAGCGGAAAGGCAGCTGCTTCTTGAGGTCAGAAATCTTCCGGTCGAGCTGCTGGTAGGTTTCGCCTGCCTGCTGCATCATCTGGTTCTGCTGGGCGGTGAGGTCACGAATCTGACCAACGAGCTGTGCGAGCCAAGGCTGCTTGGTAAGCTCGGTGTAGTAATCGAGGAGATGGGATGAAATCTGTCCCATGTTCGCTCTGCGGTTAGGGTTCATTGCGATGAGACGGCTGCTGAGCTGCTTGCATTCATCAAAGGTTAATGATTTTTGTGTCATAAATCTATATTTTTTTTAGTTGTAAAAGACAGGCTCTTTTTGCAGAAACCTGCCGCCTTCCATTCTGAAAAGCGGTGCAAAGATAAGGAAAAAGAAAGTAACTCCATTATTATACCTCTGCCGGTAAAAGCTGTATAAAAATATCGGGCAAGAGGGATAAAGTTTTTAGATTCAGGTATAAAGAGAGGTATAAAACAAGGGAGAAGAAAAGAAACAGGCTACAAGAAAAAAGCGTTGGCAACAGATTGCAAATCCGCTGCCAACGCCCATTATTCTTTTAGCCAATCATCTAACATAATACCCTTCTTTAAAGCTTCTTCTCCCAGGATTTTCATAAAAATATCAACAATCTCACAATAACGGTTGAATTTTGCCTCTTGTGTATTAATCAATTCTTTCTGCTCCAGATTTTTCCATTTCAAAGCTTCATGGTTGGAAAAGGGAGCGATTCCTGCTTGCCTCAAATCATCCCTACCGCAGAGACGAGCTTTCGGACCGGATATTTTTTTGCCTTCAAATAGCTCTTCCAAGAATGTACAGAACGATTGAGGAGATTTGGGTGGGAGTAATTCCCAATCGCCCATCAGGCGGAAAATAGGATACCAATAGGCCTGTTTTGAAAGAAACACGCCATAATATCCCCTCTTCTGATAAACAGCAATCTTCAAAACTGCCTTTTTCACTAGTGCCATGAGTTCCTTCTTATGCTCTCCAATCGCAGGTTTCTTCCCCACAGTCTTCATCGCTATCAGCGACTCCTCATCGCCGTGCTTGCCCCACTGCTTCACATCGTCCACCCTGCCGTTCATAATCATCAGCACGATGCCCGAGAGCAGCTGGAGCATCTTCTTTCTTGGCACACGCTTATAGAACACCTGACGGAGGAAATCTACCGGGTCGGCCTTGAATGTTGGGTAGAGATTGTGGGGGAAGGCGTGCAGCTGCTGTTCTATGGCATCCAGCTGGTCTTTATAATCGTAGGTGCCCGTCTGCTTCTTCTTGATGGCATTCGGGGCTTCTACGAAGAAAGAATAGGCCGCACGCTCGCGGTAAGCCGAACTGGTGATGAATCCCATCTCGGTAAGCAGAACGGCCCGGAGGCGCTGCAGTTCATCATCATCTATCTGCTCCAGCTTATGAAGAATGCGGTTTCTGGCCTGCGTCATTTCGCGGGAATAATCGCTGCGCTGGATTTCGAGGAAACTGCTGAGCCGCTCTCTTGCCTCAGAAAGGCAATCGGCAAGCTCCTCGCGCAGCATCGCCTCAGTTTCTGCATCAAGAGAGCCTTCAGAGAGCGTATTCCTGAGGCGGATAATGCTGTTGATGACGCCTTCGAGCATCATGGTGCAGTCGCTGAAGCGGGTGAGCTGTTCGATGGGCAGCACAGGACCGGAGTATTGCCAGTCATCATAAATCTTATCATCATATATTTCGCGGCGCGCCTGCTCCATCTCCTCATCAGAAACATCAGAGAGTGCCCTCACCATGAGCTGCAATCCAGCCTTATCGCCCTCGTTCTTGCTGTTGCAGCCTATGCAGCGGGTGCGCAGGTTCCGCTCCTTACGGGCGATGATGAGGGCGCGTACGTCCTCGCCTTCCAGGGCTGAAACATAGCCTATGAGCTGCTGTTTGTCATAAGCTTTCACCGCCAGCATGTCGAAGGTGTTGGCGTCATCGGGCACGAGGCAGATGGTTCTTCCCTCTGCTTCTTTAGCATACTCTACCTCATGGCCTTTCACGTCATTATGGGTGAGTCCTACGATATGGAATGTGAGATTCTTCATTTTATGTTGTTATTATTGTTTTTACGTTTGTTTGCAGTCAGGTTACAAAAGTAAGGTTTTTCGGTGAAACCACCAAGCATTCTTGTTTAAATTTCCTAAAAGAGGGGACGGAGAAGAGGGTGTTTTAAACTTCGGTTAGTTTATAGATGATAGTTTATAGCAATCTTGCGAACGGCTACGCCCTATCAACTGTTAACTATAAACTATTAACTTGTTGTTGGGGGGTTAACAGGGTTAACAGTTAACAGCTGTTTTTTGCATGGTCCCCCTCG
>ERZ773177.1524-NODE-1524-length-8983-cov-2.74373_pt1 | contig 8983 bp, 6 predicted proteins | sample MGYA00580534_ERZ773177 | MGnify/ENA primary metagenome ERZ773177 (study PRJEB29015, sample SAMEA2737872) | human gut metagenome | biome: human gut; feature: human-associated habitat; material: faeces | place: China | collected 2012 ...
CTTGTCATAGACTTCACTCCGGAACGGAAACCGCTGCACCAATGTCATATTGGAATAATTTTCCAACTCCTCATCGTACAGTTTCTTCAGGTCAAAGTGCTGTCCCAGGATCCGCTGATGCTCGTCCAGCGTCTGTGTCAGATACCGTCCGATCGTCCTGAGATTTCCCAGATTCGCTTTTTCTTTTTCCGTGAACTCTTCCGCATTCATCTGCTTTTCTTCGAATTCTTCAATTTTTTCTTCAATAAAATCGCGGTGGAGCCGGAACTTTTCCCTGGTCTCCACCACGGTGCTGATATTGTCCTCCACTAATTTTCTATACTCTTCCACGGAATAGGATAAAGCGTTTCTCCGGACGGCTAAAATTGCCTCCTCGATCTTCTGGCTCTGTTTGCGCAGCTGACCGAAAATATTTTTGATGTCATCAACAGCGCGATTGTAATCCGCCTTTTCCATATGAAGTTTAAAAAGCATCTCATGGACGGAAAGTTTTAAGTTGTTTTCCATCTCCATCGTGGCGAGGATCATGTTATAGCCCTCGTCTGTCAGATAGTAGGAGGTTCTCCTGACGCCATTCTCCAGATACACGACCTTATTGTCAATATAGCGGATATTGATGTCCTGATAGGTCCGTTTTTCATAATCAAAGGCCTTAAAATACATGGAAGAACCGCTGTTCCCAAGGATATCTTCCACCATAAACCTTGCAAATTCCTGACTTTTCTCAAAGTTTAGCTTCCGCCCGTAATATCCGTAGCTGATGTCCTCCACAAATGACGCGATCTCGTCCATCGTACAGTTTTCTTCCCGCAGGGAATACTCCATAATGAAAAGGAGCAGTGTGAACAACATGTTCATCTGCTCATCCCGTGTCTCGATCCCATATTCTTTCCAGAGCTTTTTATCAAAGCTGTTGCTGCAAAGCACCGAATATCGGCCGACGCACTTCATTCTCTGATCAAAATTTTTCAAAAAATCTTTATCGATCATCATTTATCACCAATCATGTTCATTTAAAATTTCCTGTGGAATGTATTTTCCCATATCAAGCAGCTCCCGGATCTGGTGCCTCCGCTCCGCATCAAATGCCGACAAAAAGCTGGTTCCGATGTTGGCGTTCTGCTTTTCCTTCGTATCCGGTAGTCTGGAAAACCCAAGCTGCCATGCCTTATCTAACATCTTTTCATACGCCTCTTTAAAAATATGGATTCCGCTCTCCCGGTACCGCTTCTGCCCGATCAAATGTTCAAAGATCAGAATGCCCTCAAAATCAAGATCACCGAAATAAAACAATGCATTCTTTCCCAGGAAGTATCGTTCCGCACCATTGACATAATCCTCAAAGGTCTTCCAGATTCCTTTTCCGGCTCCGTAGATCACTGTACCGAACTCCCTTCCCATGATCCTGTCATTTCCGGAATTCATATATCTCCGAATATCAAAAAAGGTGTCCTTATTTTCTATGATCAGAATATTCTGCGGTGTCTGCTTGGAACAGGAATAATAAGAAAGCGGCTCTGATGTTTCATAAAAAGCCAGCGTTTCCGGAGTGATCGCAACTCTCTTACAAAGCTCAAGACCGCCCTCTCTCTGGAAATACTTCTCCCTGTGGAAAATCTCAAAGCTGCGCTCATTCATTGTTTCCTGAACCAACAAAAGCTCCGAATGATCCTTTAGATAATCGCTCAAAAGCTGCAGCTTCTCCCTGTCCCTCTCGTAGCATTCCGGATGCTCTCGGTAATAGAACGTATTGATCCTGGGATGATACCGATATTTCAGTTCCTCATAAAGCTCCGTATAATCCGCTTCTTTTTCGTATTCCCAAAAGCATAGCGGCAGTGCCGGCTTCCTCCCGTTATTCTTTGCACTTTTCATCGGAACAAGCTCTCCGTTCTCGATCCGCCGCATGACAACTTCATAAAACTTTGAATAATCTGCCTCCGAAAACTCCGCTGACAACTCCTGTAGGTAGACCTTGTGTTTCTTCATCTCCCTGACTCCGCTCCTTTTTCCACGCTCGCTTTATATGTATCTTAGCATCAGGAGGCGGAAATGCCAAGGTAATTTCGCGATTCTCTCTGATTCAGAAAAAATATTTCCTGCTGCAAAAAAGAACCAGAAGGATTCATTCCCCCTCTGGTTCTTATCTTCATTCATGTTATGTTACGGAATCATAAATTCAATCCTCCAGCCTCGGCCCAACCTCCTTCGGGATCGGGCAATCGTACTCGCCGTTTGTCTCCGCCATCCACTCGTCATGAGCTTTTTTCAGGATCTCCGGGCTTTCCATGGTCTTTAATGCTGCTAACGCCATCGCCTCGCCGGCATTTAACATCGCCTTATGGGCGATCCCGGTATTTCCGTGAGCAGTCATCTGCCATGTATGTGCTGCAGTCCCAAGAGTTGCAGTCGCAGTCGTACACATCGCAGTCGGGATCACATAGCTTGCATCACCGACGTCTGTAGATCCGGCCTGGACCTTACCGTTCCAGACAAGCGGTGCGATTCCGGTATGAAGCGGATGCGCCTCGATCTCCTCGATATGATTTGCGCCAAACATTCTGCGCATATTGGCGCGCTTTGCCTCCATCTCATCCGGTGTCGCGGTCTCATGGAAGAATTTTGATGCCAGGGCAAAGTCCGCCTCGTCGTATTTCGGGGCACCGATCTCCTCCATGGACTCGTGGAGAACTTCTGAGAGGACATGGTTCGGGATATAGTCGGAAAGTCCGGCGTAAAGCTCGTATGTCATCTCGGTTCCCGTCATCTTTGCAGCGCCTTCTGCCACATCAACGACACGCTTGTAGATTTCCTTCACCTGCCATGACTTTGGTGCGCGGATAAAATAGTGGACTCTGCTGTGTCCCTGGACAACGTTCGGGGCGATTCCCCCCACATCGCGGTACGCGTAGTGGACTCTTGCGTCGGAGATAATGTGCTCCCGCAGGTAGTTGACGCCGACGCTCATGAGCTCCGCAGCGTCCAGTGCGGAACGTCCAAGTTCCGGAGCTGCCGCCGCGTGGGAGGTCACACCCTTGAAGTTGAAGAACACGCTGACATTCGCCAGTGTAGACTCGGACCAGATCGCATTCTTATCGCCCGGATGCCATGTAAAAGCAGCATCCACACCGTCAAATACACCTTCTCGTGCCATGATTGCCTTTCCGTCTCCCTTTTCCTCACTCGGGCATCCAAAAAGGATCACAGTTCCCGCTTCCGGGTGTTCCTCGATATAAGCTTTTACAGCAAGTGCTGCCGCCATGGCACCCGCACCGAGGAGGTTATGTCCGCATCCATGTCCATCCGGGTTGTCCCCTGCGGCTTTCTTTCGCATCGTACAGCCGCCTTCCTGGGACAGCTCCGGCAGGGCGTCATACTCGGCGAGGAAACCGATCACCGGCTTTCCGCTTCCGTATACAGCCTTGAACGCCGTCGGCATGCCGCCGACCCCCATCTCCACCTGGAATCCCTCTTTTTTCAGGACTTCCTCGTAGAGCTTCGCGGTCTTGAATTCATGGAATCCGACCTCTGCGTAGTCGAAAATTTTGTCGCTGACATCGACGATCAGAGCTTTTTTATCTGCAACTGCTTTTAAGACAAATTCTTTTTTATCCATATTATTTGTCCGAATTTCCGGATCTTCCTTTCCTAAATTTATCAGGAAATTGCGCCTGTGCCGCACGTTTTCATATTTTCCGCCGACCAGGACGCTTATTTTCCCTTTACTCGCTGATTTTTCCCTTTTTATAAAGTGCCAGAGAGTAGATCACCGACAAAATGATCACTCCGACCATAATATAGCTCTGGTTTGAGGAGAACACCTTGCGGCCGATCACTAAGATCGCGATGATCGGAAGTGCGATCGGAACGATGGCCTGCTTCGGGGCCTTTAAGATGAACGGGAACAACAGGGCACCCATAAGTGCCGGAACCATGTTCTGGAATGCCGGCTGTAAGAACGCGTTGTTGTAGATCGGCTCAAAGAGCGGGGCTAAGAACAGCATTCCCAGGAATACAATGGCTGTTGTCACGAATGTGGATGCCGCAACAGCGATGATCGCAACGACATCGGCGCGGTCGCTTCCGGCTGTGTATCCTGCAACCTCCATAGCGTTGACCGCCGCCGGAACTTTCATATTGCTGACATTACCGGTAACGCAGGACATATAGAGCGCGCCGCTTCCGATGATCGGCATGAAGGACAGGTTCTCACAGATACCGCTGATGCTGAATGTCAGGAGAAGCGGGATCGCATTTTTCAGAATTTCCGGAATATTCATGGAAATTCCATTTACTGCAGCAAGTCCGAAAGGAACCGCCATGAAGCTGATCAGGGCACAGACGACGGTGATTCTTCCAAGTCTGTGGATCTTATTATAAAAGCTGTTATCTTTCATATCGTTTTTCCTCCTAAATAAGCAGATTCGCTACACATGCACCGAGCATTCCAACGATCATGCTGAGCGGGAACGCGAACTCTTTCAGCTTCTTGTGGTTCGCCGCAAACTTGTTTACGAAGATCGATGTGATACCGGCAACCAGGATCGCTGCAACCGCCGGGATATTCGCGATATTTGTGAAATGCGGAGCTGCCATGGTTCCATAGAGACCGAGGAACATTGCTGTCGTGATGATCGGAACGAGCTTCGCGTTGCTGTTCTTGATGGACTCGACTTTCTTATCGTACGCCTTTAAGAAGAAAACGTTGAAAATATTTCCGCCAAGAATTCCAATTGTTACAACAAACAAAATAAACACAAAAGTATCAGCCGGGATGTCCGGGACGGTGATGGATTCCAGGCCCAGCGCCTCTGCCGCCATATTCGCGACCATGGTCTCATATGCTGCGGAACCTACAACGCTTAAGCGGAGCCACGGGAAATAACGGCCCAGGGACGGAACCAGGAGCAGGTAACTCACGATGATCGGGAGTGACGGGATAATAGAGAAGATCGCGCTGCTTCGTGCGGCTTCCTTCATTTCCTGGTCTGTCATGTTCAGTTCTTTTCCGCGTTTGAATGCCACGATCATAAAGATCACCGGCTGGAGAAGAACGATCAGGATGGTGATTCCACAGAGAATTGCCATCGTCGTACTGTTTGCCAACTGCAGATGCGTACTCATAGTGATTCCTCCTTATGTATAGCCCGGAATGCAATAGTTACAGATCACTCGCCAGTTTCTATATCTGTTTGGTTTGACATATCCGGTTGATTGGTATACACTTGATTATACTATTTCTACAGAGTTTTACAAATTTCCCGTTTTCATCACGTTATAACTAAAACGTTATAAGTCAGTATTTATCCGGGCTGTGATATATCCGTGATATTATAGATCATGTTCCCGGATTACATCCACAGGGCGGCTGGCTTTTATTTCAGAAAGGAGACTATCCCCTATGAATCTTCAGAACATGGAATACCTCATCGAGATCTCAAACTGCGGTTCCATCTCCGCCGCCGCGAAACGCCTCTTCGTGACCCAGCCCTATCTCAGCAAGGTCCTCAGGGAGACAGAAAAAGAATACGGGCTCACAATCTTTACCCGCGGAAAAAACGGAATTATCCCGACGGAATCCGGGCGTCTCTTTCTCGACATGAGCCGGGACCTCATCGAGCACGCGAAACATTTTAAGACCACCTTTAAGGAACACTCGGAAGCTTACCGCCTGCGGGTCTCCTCCAGCAGCTGTTCCCACGCCAGCGATGCCTTTATCCGCATGGTGAACTCTCTTGCGGACACGCCGTTCCGTTTTTTCTACCGGGAAATGACCGTAAATGAAGTCATCGAGGATGTCTACACGAACCGCGCCGACATCGGATTTATCATATATCCGGCCCATAAAGCAGACAAGATCCAGGAGCTTCTCACCTTCCGCCATCTGGAAGCGCGCCCGCTGTTCCAGTCCCCGACACAGTTTTTCTGCCGGGTCGGACATCCGATTCTAAAGGAACTGGATAACCTGACACCGGAAAAGCTGTATCAGTACAACTTCGTCCTCTACCCAAGTGAGAGCACAAAGACCCGGGCCGCCGAGAGCGTTTACAATGACGAAACGTTGCAGCTCATCCACTGGAACAGGATCTCCCAGGTCATCTATGTCAACAGCCGCGCCCTGCTCCACAACGTGATCCAGCGCTCCGACTATCTCGGAATCGGAATGATCCCGATGCGGGAGCAGGTGGAAAACTATAATATCGTCTCATTCCCGCTCCCGGACTGGATGCGGCCGGAAGCCGACCGGTATGGCGATTTTATCAGCGCCTATATCTTCCAGAAAGGTATCCAGCTGCCGAAGGCAGCCAGGGCGTATATCACGTTTCTGGAACAGTTTTACGGTCCGGATTCAGGGTATGAGGAAGAATGTTCGAAGAACAAAAGCTTGTAGAATTGTTTCGTTGAAATCTGCAGGATTGCCGTTACTGCACACGGGTAGGAATTTTCTGAACTGAAAATTCCGTACAGTACAGTGGTGGTAGTGGATTTTGCCGATTTGGAATGCGAAGCATCGGCAAAATCAGTTACTGTTTGCGCAAGGCGTGAACAGTAACTTTTCCGGTGAATCTGTCGCCTGTGTCTGGGACCGGCCCGGCAGAAATCCACCTTTTTTCACATATTTTGGAACTATCCCTGTATAACCGATTAGGGATTGCCGCAGAAAAACTCTCCGCAGCAACCCCCTCTGTATGTGGTTTTTGGCCCTCTGTCGGACCATTCCCCACCATGTTTTCCGTGCAGATTAGTCGTAAAGTATGTTGCTTTACTTAGTCAACGAACTTAGCCTCAGCTACAAGGAAGTCGATTGCTTTCTGAACTGCAAGGTCTTCCTTTAACTGTGCCATCTGCTCTTCGCCGAACATACCCTTGATCTGTTCTTTATCCATCTTGAAGTCCTCAGCCATCTTGTCGAACTGCTCTTCAACCGCTGCGTCGTCAGCCTGGATGTTCTCAGCCTTTACAACTGCCTCAAGAACGAGTCTTGTCTGGATTCTCTTGATCGCCTGCAGCTTCATCTGCTCGCCGATCTTCTCAGCTGTCATGCCTGTGATCTCAACGTACTGCTTGAAGGAAATTCCCTGGCTCTCAAGTCTGCGCGCATAGTCGTTCACCATGCCGTTTACCTGCTCCTCAACCATCTGATCCGGAATCTCCATTGTTGCGTTCTCAATCACCTTAGCAACGACCTTGTCCTCGTCCGCTGTCTTAGCTGCTTCAATCTTCTCAGCCTGTAACTTCTCTGTAAGGTCCTTCTTGTACTCTTCCATTGTATCGAAATCAGATACCTCGCTTGCGAAATCATCGTTAGCTTCCGGAAGCTCTTTTCTCTGGATCTCTTTTACTTTTACTTTGAATACAGCCGGTTTGTTCTTTAACTCTTCTACATGGTACTCAGCTGGGAATGTCACGTTTACTTCGCACTCTTCGCCAGTTGTCTTACCGATTAACTGCTCCTCAAAGTTATCGATAAATGTGTGGGAACCGATCGTAAGCGGATAGTCCTCAGCCTTGCCACCCTCAAATCTCTTTCCGTCTACGGAACCGTCGAAATCGATCGTTACCTGATCTCCATCCTCGATACCTCTGTCCTCAACAGTGATAAGGCGGGAGTTTTTCTCTCTTGCGCGCTTGATCTCTGTCTCGATATCTTCCTCTGTAACCTCAGATTTTGTCTTCTGGACTTCTACGCCCTTGTACTCGCCAAGAGTAACTTCCGGCTTAACAGCTACAACTGCTGTGTAAACGAAAGCTTTGCCTTCCTCGATCTCCTCAATGGAAATAGACGGACGGGAAACGATCTCAAGACCGCTCTCTTTTGCAGCGTCCGGATAGCTTGCGTCGATCACTTCATCAACGGCATCCTCGTAGAATACGCCAACGCCGTACATTTTTTTGATCATGTTGAACGGAGCTTTTCCTTTTCTGAAGCCCGGGATATTGAATTTACCCTTATTCTTATTATAGGAGTGCTGTACAGCCTCCTCAAACTTTTCTGCCGGCACTTCAATTGTAAGTTTTGCCGTATTCTTCTCTAAATTCTCCACCTGTACGCTCATTTTATGAGTTCCTCCTTAAATATATCGATAGCGGGGAATAGAAATTTCCCGCCCGTATAATCTCGTAACTGCCGCTTTTTGGCGTTACACGTTTCCGGCATTATGACCGCCGCTCAGCGAAAAATCCGCCCTCAGGCATCACTTCTCCGTCACGCGCACATAGCACCGCTTGAAATTATAACATAAGACGTTTGAAAAGACCAGACCTAAATTGTAAAAATTCCAGAAAAACACAGGGGTTTTACGGTTTCCCTTGATTTTTTCCAGGCGCAGACTGCCATATCTGCCGTTCCTGACATTCTTTCAGCGGCCTGCCGCGCCAAAAGGGAATGCCCTGGTGCACCGGGCATTCCAAAGCTTTCTGATGAATACCTGTATCTACACAAATATGCGGCTATTGGATCGCTGCCTTGATTCTTTCAGCCTCCTCTTCGCTGACCAAGAGTTTGATAAGCTCTAAACCAAGGTCGATTGCCCAGCCCATACCGCGCCCGGTGCTGATCAGGCGGTCTGTGATGATGCCGTCACCTCTGCAGTCCGCGCCCTCCATCTTCGTCTCAAAGCCCGGATAGCATGTGGCGCGGTGGCCTTTCACGAGGCCAAGCTCCCCTAAGATACTCGGTGCCGCGCAGATCGCAGCCAGGCGTTTTCCTGCTGTCGCTTTTAACATCTCTGCAAGTCCCTCATGCGCCTTCAGATTGTTCGTTCCGGCAAGTCCGCCCGGAAGGAACAATACGTCAGCATCGTCCGTGATTTCCTCGAACAGGCTGTCCGCCTCGATCTTAAATCCATGGGAACCTGTCACCATCTTTCTTCCCATGATGGATACAAGCTTCACATCCACCTTTGCTCTTCTCAAGCAATCACACACAGCCAGGCACTCTACCTCTTCCATGCCGTCTGCCACAAACGCGTATACTTTTGCC
>ERZ773177.1535-NODE-1535-length-8925-cov-4.36381_pt1 | contig 8925 bp, 5 predicted proteins | sample MGYA00580534_ERZ773177 | MGnify/ENA primary metagenome ERZ773177 (study PRJEB29015, sample SAMEA2737872) | human gut metagenome | biome: human gut; feature: human-associated habitat; material: faeces | place: China | collected 2012 ...
ATGGGTGGTCATTTTGACGCAATGTCCCGAACCGCGGTTGTCGCGATACACCGAGTTGTTGGTCTTTGTGATGCCCGACACCTTAGCCATCACGTTGCTCGTACCCCAAGGCGATCCGCCGAGGTTTACGTATGGGTTGTTGCCCGTGAGGGCTCTGTTGGGGCCTATCTCGTAAAGGGTTTTCTTGCTACCACCGATTACTGCCGACTCGTGTATTTGGCGCGTCACCCAAGTATCGAAATTGCCATACTTGAACAAGACAAACTTTCCTTCGGCACTTGCAGAAAGACTACAGAAAACGCAAAGCATTGTCACAATGCACGATTTGAACATAAAATGTTTCATATACTTATGATTATATATTGTGTGCTACAAAAACATGAATAACAAGCAAAAAGCCGTATCATTCGGCACAAAGATATACAAAAAAGGCAAATGTGAAAACTTTTATATTACAAAAGTTTTCCATTTGCCTTAATATTTAATGTCTGTCAACACTTGTAAGGAAATAAAGACAACTTTTAGTTGCTTTTATACCAACCGCGTCTTTCTGCTTTTGTTTCAACCGCATTTATTTGCCACTAATCAGCTCAACGGCTTTGCTTACGGTGTGATTGTGCTCGTTCATCAGTCGGAAGTACTCGTTCATGTCCCAGATGTCGCGAGCGATGAGTGCCTTCAGTTGTACGCGAAGCATAGGCAGCGTGTTGTTGCGCTCTTCGTCGTCGCGCGGTTTCACCTTCTGGCGCTCAGCCTCAGCAAAAAGACTGTCGACCATGGCTTGCGGCACTTCAAAGTGCTTCATATAGTCGTCGAACTTCGTGTACTCCGCCTTCAGCTCCTCGCGATGGTTCTCAACATAGCGCAGGGTGGCGTTGATAACGAGTGAGCGTGCAACAAGCTGACGGTGGAACGCTGTATATTGAGTGGTGTCGAGCGGCACGAACACGTCGGGCATGATGCCTCTACCGCCATATACGGTACGGTGCTTGCGCAGAGTGTAGCAGCGCAGCGAGTCGTTGAAGTGGATTGAGTCAGCCGAGTAGAGCTCGCCATGCTTGAAACGCTTCTCTATATCCTGCGCATAGTCCTCCTTTTCGCCTTTCGCATACGGCTTTTGTATGCAGCGGCCGGATGGCGTATAGTAGTGGGCGATGGTGAGGCGTATCATTGAACCATCGTCGAACTCGATAGGACGCTGCACAAGTCCCTTTCCGAACGAGCGACGACCTACCACTGTGCCACGATCCTGGTCCTGGATGGCACCCGTAACGATTTCGGCAGCCGATGCCGAATACTCGTTGATGAGCACGTAGACCTTGCCCTTCAGCAGTCTGCCTCCTCCACCTGCCTTGTACTCTTGACGTTTCTGAGCGCGTCCCTCGGTGTACACCACGAGGTCGCCCTTCTGCAGGAACTCCTCTACGATGCGCACCGCCGACTGCAGATAGCCACCGCCGTTGTCCTGAAGATCGAGGATGAGATCGCGCATACCAGCCTTCTGCAGCGAGTCGACAGCGGTCATAAATTCGCCGTAGGTGGTAGCACCGAACGAGCCGATGCGCACGTAGCCCACACGCGGACGTATCATGTAGTAGGCATCAAGCGTGTGCACGGGTATCTTGGCACGCGTAACGGTGAACTGCAGCAGGTCGGGCACGCCACGACGCTGCACGCCGAGCTTTACCTTCGAACTACGCGGTCCGCGCAGACGACGCATGATGTCCGCACGATCCATCTTAACGCCTGCTATCGTAGTGTCGTTGACGGTGATGATGCGGTCGCCGGCGAGTATGCCCACCTTCTCCGACGGACCCTTGCGCACGGGCTGTATGACGAGCAGCGTGTCCGAAATCATATTGAACTGCACACCGATACCGTCGAACGAGCCTTGCAGTGGTTCGGTCAGCGACTTTGTCTCCTTGGCAGTGGTGTACGAGGAATGGGGGTCGAGTTTCTCGAGCATACCACGTATGGCATCCTCCACGAGTTTCTGCTCGTCGACCGAGTCGACATAGAGGTTGCTGACAGCCAGTTCGGCTATCTGCAGCTTCTTGAGTGGGTTCACACGCTGCGCGAAAGCGGCTGCGCACAGCAGCAGTAAAACCATTGCACCCATTCCCATTTTCCATGAGAACGGGTGCGTTGTGTTATGTTTGTTTATACGTTTCATTATCTGGGTTTGTTTTATGCCAAGTCTTCATCGGGCAGGTCTTCCTCAACCACGAGGTTGTCGATGATGAAGTTCTGCCTCTCCATGGTGTTCTTGCCCATGTAGTACTCGAGGAGCTTTTGCACCTGGTCGGTCTTGTGAAGTGTCACCTGTTCGAGTCGCATCTCTGGACCGATGAAATGTGCGAACTCCTCCGGCGAAATCTCGCCAAGACCTTTGAATCGGGTTATCTCCGGGTCGGGTCCGAGGTTGCGTATCGCCTGCTGGCGTTCGTCCTCGCTGTAGCAGTAGCGTGTGATGAAGTCGCTCTTCTTCTCCTTACCGGTGAGGCGTGCGTCGGCATCGGTCACTACCTTCTTATCTTTTATCTTAGTACGACGGTTGCGCACGCGGAACAACGGTGTCTGCAACACGTAGACGTGTCCCTTCTTGATAAGGTCGGGGAAGAACTGCAGAAAGAACGTGATGATGAGCAGGCGGATGTGCATACCGTCGACATCGGCATCGGTCGCCACTATCACCTTATTATATCTAAGCGTGTCGAGTCCGTCCTCTATGTCGAGAGCAGCCTGCAGAAGGTTGAACTCCTCGTTCTCGTACACCACCTTCTTCGTCAGTCCGTAGGAGTTGAGCGGTTTTCCGCGCAGCGAGAACACGGCTTGCGTGTTCACATCGCGGCTCTTTGTGATTGATCCGCTGGCAGAATCGCCCTCGGTGATGAAGATAGAAGACTCTTCCTTGCGGTCGTTCTTCGCGTCGGAGTAGTGTATGCGGCAGTCGCGCAGCTTGCGGTTGTGCAGGTTGGCTTTCTTGGCGCGTTCGCGTGCCAGCTTGGTGACACCAGCCATCGCCTTGCGCTCACGTTCGCTCTCGGTTATCTTCTGCTGCATCACCTCCGCCACGTCGGCGTGTATGTGCAGGAAGTTGTCTACCTCAAGCTTCACGAAGTCGCCAACGTACTTGTTGATGCTCTCGCCCCCGGGTGCCATCTGCAGCGAGCCGAGCTTAATCTTCGTCTGACTCTCGAACATCGGCTCCTCTACGTTCAGCGCTACGGCAGCCACGAGTCCGTTGCGTATGTCGGTGAACTCGTAGTTCTTGCCGAAGAACTCCTTGATGGTGCGGGCTATGTGCTCCTTGAATGCACTCTGATGGGTGCCGCCCTGCGTGGTGTGCTGTCCGTTGACGAAGGAGTGGTACTCCTCGCCGTACTGGTTGGTGTGCGTAAAGGCTATCTCTATGTCCTCACCCTTCACGTGTATGATGGGGTAAAGCGGGTCGGTGGTCATCGTGTCGGTGAGCAAGTCAGCCAAGCCGTTGCGCGAGAGGATGCGCCGACCGTTGTACATGATGGTGAGTCCGGAGTTGAGATAGGTGTAGTTGCGCAGCATCGTCTCCACGAAGTCGTCATGGAACGAATAGCCGACGAAGAGTGTCGGGTCGGGCTCGAAGAAGATGTAGGTGCCGTTCTCGTCGGCAGAGTCCTCGGTGATGTCCGATGTCAGGTTGCCGCGCTCGAACTTGAGCGCACGCACCTTGCCGTCGCGATACGACTTCACCTCGAAGTGTGCCGAGAGGGCGTTCACCGCCTTCACACCCACGCCGTTCAGACCCACGCTCTTCTTGAACGCCTTCGAGTCGTACTTGCCGCCGGTGTTGAGCACACTGACTGCCTCAACGAGCTTGCCCTGCGGTATGCCACGACCATAGTCGCGCACCGACACACGCAGACGGTCGTCGATGTCTACCTCTATGCGCTTGCCGGCGTTCATCTTGAACTCGTCGATAGAGTTGTCGATGACCTCCTTCAGCAGCACATAGATACCGTCCTCGGGCAACTGTCCGTCGCCCAAGCGACCGATATACATACCTGGACGTGTACGCACGTGCTCCATGTCGGAGAGGTGGCGTATGTTGTCGTCGGTATATTGAACTGTGGGTTGAATGTTTTCTTCCATTTTATTTCTTAATATCTTACAGCATCCCGAGTATTATCATCGTATCTTGAGGATGCTATCCGATTTAAATATCCTTCTTGTAGCATCTGCGGCGCTTGTGTATCTCGCGGTTGAGATACTGCCACTGTCCCTGAACCTTCATGTTTGTCTCCATCTCGACGTGGGTCTCGCCCCACTTGAAACCGAGACGCTGGTAGTGAGGTATGAGGTCGTAGAAGAGCAATGCGTTGGCACCCTTCTGACGATACTCCGGCAACACGCCGATGAGGAGCAGGTCGACTACCTCGGTCTTGTGGAACTTCAGCGCGCGGAGGATGTGCCACCATCCGAACGGGAAGAGTTTGCCACCGCACTTCTGCAAAGCGCGGGCGAGCGACGGGATAGAGATGCCTACGCCAACCACCTTGTGGTCGGGTGTGTTCCAGTCCTCGATGATGGTGATGAGGTCGAGGTCAGCCATCGGCAGGTACATCTTCACGTACTGCTCTATCTGGCGGTCGGTGAGCTTCGAGTAGCCGTAGAGGTCCTTGAAGGTCTCGTTCACTACCTGGAATATCTTTCTGCCGTAGCCGTTCTCGCCGTATATCTCATTGCGCTTCAACTTCTTCACCTGCAGGTTGTAGCGCTTCTGGATCATCTTTGCGATGGTAGCATACTTCTCCGGCATTTCCTCCGGCACGTAGAGCTTATACTCCACGTAGTCGTTGTCTTTCTCCCATCCGCCCATGCGATCCATGTGCTCTGGATAGTAGGGGTAGTTGTATGCCGTAGCCTGAGTGCCAAGCTGGTCGTAACCGTAGAGGAGCATTCCCTCGGGGTCCATATCGGTGAAACCGAGCGGACCGACAATCTCCTTCATACCTTTCGACTTGCCGTAGTCTTCTACTGCCTTGAGGAGTGCTTTAGACACTTCGATATCGTCAACGAAATCGATCCAGCCGAAGCGAACCGACTCGCGCTCCCACTTCTTGTTGGCACTGTGGTTGATGATAGCAGCCACACGACCCACAACCTTACCGTCGCGGTATGCCATGAAGTACTCAGCCTCGCAGAAGTCGAAGGCTGCATTCTTGTCCTTACGGAAGGTGTTCATCTCATCGAAGTAGAGGTTGGGCACGTGGTAAGGATTACCTTTATAGAGCTCGTTGTGGAAATCGATAAACTTGCACAAGTCGCGGCGCGACTCAACTTTCTTAATCTCTATTGCTGACATTTTAATTGTTTTATTCTTTCACTTTTGTTTGATACTCATTGTATGATTGCCTCTTTAGGCAAGCAATACATCTTTATAAATAAAGCCTTAAAAGTGCAAAAGTACGGAAAAATGCTCAAACTAACGAAAAACCGGGTAACATTTAGCGATATTTACGAGAAATTAGCAGCAGATGTTCACCTTCAGCTGTGGTTGTGGCGAAGATATACACGTCGCCGCCGTCTTTGATTTTGAGGCGTTTGCGCAGTTCTGCAACTGTGAGTGGAAAGTTGCGCGTAGCTATATTGGCTTTCTCTATGCCTACCAACGCCTTGCGCAGCTCGCCCTTGTTCATCGTCGTCACGCGCTCCACAACGAAGCTTCTGCCCGGAAAGCCCTCAACGGGTTCGTCGGAGAGGAAGAGATGACTGTTGCGGCTCACTGGCGACACGCCGTAAGCTGCTGCCAACTCGTCGAAGCAGCCTGCTTTCATGATTGAGGCGTTGGGTTCGTGTACGAATTTTGAGTTTTGAGTTTTGAGTTTTGAGTTGGCGACTGGAGCCGAGGAGCCTGGCGTATAGACAAAGAGGGAGGAAGAGTCTGAAGCGGTAGAAAGATCCGCGCAATACACCTTCAGTTCGCTCTCTACCACCGTTGAAAGTACGAGCAGCAACTCCTTGCACTCGCCTCCCACCGACACGATGTGCACCTCGCGCACCGTGCCCTGCAAGTCGTCCACCGCCTTATGCCAATCGAGCATAGGCGAGAGCTTCAGCATCGTGAAGCGCGACTTCTCAAGCAGCTGGGGCAGGAGCTGCACAACATCGGGCGTGCAATCGGCAAGCATGACGGTCTTGGCACCGTGCTCGTCGCGACGCGCCGGGTCGAGGAACAGCATGGTCTGCGGTTCAACGGTTGAGAGATACTCCACGGCATCTGCACACACTACCGTGGCGTTGTTCAAGCCGAGCAACGGAAGGTTGTGCTCAACGATGTGGCAGAGCTGCTCGTTGCGCTCCACATATGTAGCCGCAGCAAAGGCGCATGAGGTGAAAGAGAAGTCGACACCGAAGCCGCCAGTCAGGTCGGTCATGCGGGTGGAAGTTTTGAATTTTGAGTTTTGAGTTTTGAATTGTTGCCTGCGGCAATTTTGAGTTGAGAGTTCAGAGTTGAGAGTTGTCCACTCCATCGCCAAGTTGAGCTTATACTGCGCTGTGGGTTCTGACGAGCACTGCTCCATAGAGAGATGCGGCGGAAAGATCACGCCATCGCACGCAGCCCATTTGGGGAGCTTACGACGCGCTATCTGCCAGCCTTGTATCTGATCGAGAGCGTAGGGCATGTCAACATCCGGAAAGCGATTTGCTTGAAGCGCAAGCTGACGGATATCACGTTCGCGATATTCGCGTATAAATTCTGCAGTAGTCATAGACATATCATTGTTATTTTTGACTGCAAAGTTAACACATTTAACCGATTAAATAACTACATCAGAATGAATGTAAATAAATTTCACCGATTTTCTTTGCAGTATAACAAACTTACTGTAACTTTGCAAAAGTTGCACAGAAGACAACAAAATGAGCAACCCCTAAACATAATACCCTAAAGTATGGAACCTATTGTTGACTTTTCAATCCTACCCGCACGTCTGCGCTCAGCCGAGCGAGTCGTAACTGTAGCAGTGGCATGTCCTGCCGACTCTCACACAGAGGAAGTTATCGAACGAAGCATCGCGGAACAGTTCGCACGCTTCACCCTTGTAGCCAACACGGCAAAGGCTGATATCGCACGCCGATTGGCTGCCGACTATCCCGACAAGGTTACACTCATCGTGGCTGACGACGATGACGACGCGGCGCGCCATGCCGTCAAGGAGGTGCGCGAGGGCAGAGCCGACGTGCTGATGAAGGGTTCGCTGAACACTGACAACCTCTTGCGCGCAGTACTCAACAAAGAGGAGGGCATACTCATCAAGGGTAGCGTACTCACACACATCGCCGTTGCTGATGTGCCGAGCCTTAACCATTTGTTGTTCTTCTCGGATGCAGCCGTCATTCCCTACCCCACTACCGAACAATACGATGCCATCACACGATACATCACCGACACCTACCGCAGCATAACGGGTGGCGACCGCCCACGCGTGGCACTCATCCACTGCACGGAGAAGGTATCGGAGAAGTTCCCGCTCACGCTCAGCTACGAGGAACTGAAGGCGAACGCCGCCGCAGGAGCCTACGGCGAGGTGGAGATAGGCGGACCGATGGACGTGAAGACTGCTTGCGACGCAGAGAGCGGAGCCATCAAGGGCATCGCATCGCCAGTGGTGGGCAACGCCAACTGCCTCATCTTCCCTGACATAGAGGCTGGCAACACATTCTACAAGACAATAACTCTCTTCGGTGGTGCTACGGTGGCTGGTATGCTCGTAGGCACGACAGCGCCCGTGGTGGTGACATCGCGCGCCGACACTGCCGACTCCAAATTCTACTCTTTAGCAACTGCTTGCTTGAAAGCAATTAACAAACAGTAAACTCAAGACATATTCATGAAAAAAATATTTGTGATCAACCCTGGCTGCACCTCTACAAAGGTGGCTGTGTATGAAGACGAACACGCTGTATGGACATCCGACGGACTGCATCCGCAGGAGGAAGTAGACAAGTACGCAACCGAGATGGAGCAGTACGAGTACCGCAAGAATTTCATCCTGAAACTATTAGAGGAGGCAGGAATACCTTTGGAATTCGATGCCGTAATCGGTAGAGGCGGTCTGCTGAAACCGTTGCACGGCGGTGTGTATGCCATCAACGAGCAGATGAAGCAGGACCTCATCAACGCCAAGCACAAGCATGTGTGCAACCTCGGTTCGATTCTTGCCGACGACATCGCACAGATGTGCCACTGCCCAGCCTACATGGCTGACCCGGTGGTGGTAGACGAGTTTATGACACGTGCACGCTATACGGGTCTGCCGTTCATGAAGCGCGAGTCTATCTTCCACGCGCTCAACGCCAAGGCAGCCTCGCGCCGCTATGCGCGCAGCATAGGCCGCAAGTATGAGGAGATGAACCTCGTAGTGGCTCACCTCGGTGGCGGCATCTGCGTATCGGCACACCACGAGGGCAAGGTGATTGACGTGAACAACGCGCTCAACGGTGAGGGTCCTATCGCGCCGGAACGTGCCGGAACGCTGCCTGCCGACCAGCTCGTGCGACTCTGTTTCTCGGGCAAGCACACCCAAGCAGAGATTATGAAGATGCTGGCTGGCAACGGTGGCTGCCAGGCACTACTCGGCATGAAGGACATGAAGGAGATATCGCGCCGCGCAGAGGCAGGCGAGGAGCCGTTCCACGAAGTGCTCGAGGCTATGCTCTACACCGTGTCGAAGCAGATCGGTGCCATGGCAGTTGCGCTGTGGGGCAAGGCGGATGCTATCATCCTCACCGGCGGCATCGCCTACAGCAAGTACTGCGTTGAGGAGATAAAGAAGCAGGTGGACTTCCTCGCTCCGGTCATCGTGATGCCAGGCGAAGGCGAGATGGAGTCGTTAGCGTTCAACGCCTTAGGAGCATTGAACGGCGAACTGCCGGTACACG
>ERZ773177.1537-NODE-1537-length-8918-cov-2.70405_pt1 | contig 8918 bp, 8 predicted proteins | sample MGYA00580534_ERZ773177 | MGnify/ENA primary metagenome ERZ773177 (study PRJEB29015, sample SAMEA2737872) | human gut metagenome | biome: human gut; feature: human-associated habitat; material: faeces | place: China | collected 2012 ...
GGCAAACAGCGTAGCCGCCAAATGCCGCTTGTAGCCGTCACGGTCTTCCGCCACCCACATCCGTTGCCACTGCTGTGGAGTGACGCTGCGGGGCTGCAGCTTTTGTCCGTCGATGGTTGCCACACACTGGATTCCATCCTGCCTGGTCTTGAAGATGGCAACACGCTGAATACGGTTCAGGTCAATCTCCGGCGTATCGCTGCCGAACAAATCCACTTTCAGGTCGGGTTTGACCTCCGCCAGTGCATAATACTTGTGCGCCAGCTCCATCCGTACCTTGTCGATGTTGTCCATCGCCTGCTTGAGCGTGGAGAAAAAACGGTTCACATCCTCCTTGTCGGGATAGACGCTGTACCCCTCCTTGTTTTCCGGCTTGATATAGAGTGCCCAACGGTTCTTGTCATCCTGAATCATCTGCACGGCATCGAACCCGACCTCATTCGCCCGTCTGACAGCTTCCGACACGTCCAGCGTGGAGAGCTTTTCCAACGTGTAGTTCCTTAACCGGGCCAGTGTCACCATTTTTTCATTGAAATAGCTGTCATCGGGTCTGTAACCCAATGCACCGTCAGTATTATAGAAACGCACCTGCTCGATACCCTCTTTCTGCAATGCCCGTTCGATACGCCCCTTGTTCATGCCGGGAATCTCGTTGTTCGCCTCGGTCGAAGCTCCTGCCGGCAAAATGACATCCGCCGATTTCGCCTCCCGGTCGATGACGAGGACGATGCTTTTCGCCGCCTTGTCCGGGTGCTGGCGGATTTCATTCGCCACAAAGTAATGCTTGGGCATCTGTTCCTGCATGGTCGTGGTCTGCCGTCTGTTTCGCAGGGTGGCGTACTCAATTTTCTCGCCCCGTTCCGCTTTTCGGATAACATCAAGCGCATTGTTCACGTCGCTTTCGAGAGCGTCCATTATACACGGGTTTTCCTTGAACTCCCGACACCAGTAATCCACCGTCTTCAGGCTTGCATCGGACAAACGCGCGGGCAGTCCCAGTTCCAACATCTTGATACCCGAAGCCAGTTCCACAACCAACCTTTCATATTTTACCGCATCCTCTGACGGAGCCACACCATTCTTCATGACCATGCCTTCACGGGCAAGTCGTTGTTGATGTCCTGTGGCACTCACGATCTGCCGCAAGGCTTCCTGCACATAATCGTGGTAATGCTCAAAATCCTTTTGGCGCGGCATATAGACCGCATCTTTGTCCGTCTCGTAATGAGGAACTCCGCTACCGTCCGAGCGCACGAACGAGGTTGTCCCGCATCTTCAATAGAAAGTCGTTGAACCGAGTGCGCAACCTGCGGTTGTCCGCCTCGGCATATCCTCTTTCCTGAACACTGCCGTCCTGCTTTACCGCATCCTCGTAAGCCGGCTTGTCCACGTAGGGCAACGTCGTCTGGTCGATATTGAAAAGCGTGCGGATTTCTCGGTTGTGGACACCCTTGAACTGTGCCTTCTGCTCTTCGTCCAATTGGAGATAGGCGGTACGGTCGATGGTTTCATTCGGATTGTTCCGGTTGACATACTTGTTCCAGTTATAGAACAGGAACGGTACGCCCTGCTCATGCTCCCGTACCGCAGCCCCCCGTGCCTTGGTTTCACTGTAAAGCGTGAACAGGTTGGTCTTGCATCCGTTATTGTCCGAATGCAAGGCCATAAAGAGGGCATTGAACGGGCTGGCCGAGACCCCTTGCGGATAGAGCCGGGGAAATCCCTTGCCCGATACGTTGAGCCAATGGCCGCCGGCGTTCGATGCCCCGCCCAGTGCGGCAGACAGCAGTTCCGTCTGCTTTTCTTCGGCTTTTTTTTCGATTTGCGACTTTTCTTTCATATCATCATGCTTTTATTGTTCATGGATTTATTGGATGCCCCGTGTGCGCACAATCGTCTCCCGCTGTCCGTCGTCGTAATTCTGCGAGGCAATATGGCGCAACTGGTCGCTCTTGGCAAGCACGGCGTTCGCCAGCGTGTTCAGCGGCAATGCCCCTGCACGGTAAGCCTCCGCGACGGTCGGCGTGAGCTGGATGGTACAAGGCACACGGTCTATCGTGGCGATGAGCGTGCTGCCTTGCAGTACAGGGTTTACGATACGGGAATTGAGCGGTTCGTCGGGATAACGGCGGTACTGGTTTTCCGTATGCACGTCGGCGGACGGCATGGGACGCCCCAACGCCTCGTGTCCAGCCTTGTTCAGCAAGTTCGCGCCGCCCAGACCGACAAGGAGCATCTTCAGCAGCGGGTTACGCACGAACAGACCGGCCACAATACTCGCTATCGGCAACAGGTTGTCCCCAAAGCGCAACGATTGCGTCTTGCCGGTAAAAGCTCCCAGCAGGATGTCGGGCAGCATGGCCATGACATATCCGAGGTTGCCCGTGATATCGCCCAATCCCTCTAATCCCAATGTACCGAGCAATCCGCTCCATCCGTTCGTGTTGGTCTGCACAGCCTCTCTCTCTTGCTTTTCTTCCTCATGTGGAATAACCACCTGCCGTTCCTCTTTCTCCACTTTTTCCCTCTGTTCCATTTCCGGCTGTGTTGATTCCTTTGTGGATTTTACAGCCGTTGCATTCTTATATTTCTCCAAATGCTTCAAATAGGCTTCTTCCTGTCCGGGAGCGACGATGAGCGGCACATCCTTGTACCGTTCGGCACGTTCATTTTTCTTTTCAGGGTGTCCGGGCTTTTCGGACATTTGGAAAGGGGTAAACTTTGGTGTCTGCATCCACTCCAAAAAATTAAAGTTCATCACAGGTATTTTTTTCTTCAACTGCTCGTTGGCCGCCACAATAAGCGCACTATCACCCGTCTGTACTGTTGCAGCCTCCTTACGGAAGTCCGTAAACACGTTCCGTTCGCTACCGAACACACCTTTGCTGATACATTGCTCCACAGGCTTTTCAGGCTCGAAGCGTGAGGCGACTGCCGAGATAGCCACGTCCGCCCCGACAAACTTTGCCAATGTCGCCCACGAACCTGCGCCACCCATCATGACGGCATCCGCCGTTGCGCCCAATACCCGACCCGCACCTTTTTCCCATCCTTTCGGACGGTAGGCCGCTTCGCCCCGTGCCTCGATTTCCTCAGCAAGCGGCGAGCGGTTCAAGGTCTGCGAAAGTCCGAGCAAGCTTGATTCTGCGGCTTTGCGGATGATGTAGTCGGCTGACGATTTCGGCATTCGCTCCTTGACCAGCCGGTCGATCATCAGTTCCTCTACCCGGTAGTCCATATAGGCGTAGGCAAGGTCACCGCCCAATTGTTCCGACAGTTCGTTGTACCGTTCACGCCCGATTTCCCGCACGACGGTATCGCGCCATTGCCCGGCCATGTATGCGAGGTCTTGCTGTATCTCCTTGGAGCCGGTAATCTCCGCCTTGCACATTCCGATGTAGTCCTCCGTCGTCTTCGAGTTCCATTCGCCCGTAACCTTGAGTACCTGGTACGGGTCGCCCATCGGCTGTGCCGCAGACGCCATTGCGCTGAGTATGCCGCCCAATGAGGTGGAATACTCCCTCATTTCCTCGCCCTGCTTCTTCGTGAGGAAAGCCTGCGTTTTCGACATGACGGGAGCGAGATGGCAATGGAAATAATCGCTCACAAGACGTTCTATTTCCGCGAATTGCCGGCTATGTCTGATTCCATCCATGTTGTGTATTATATATTTATCTGTTTCAATAGCTGTTCTTTCGTCTGCTCGATGGCGTTGTGGTAAACCTCCATCTGCCGGGGAAAGAACTCTTCCAGCCATGCGTCCTTTTCGATGTTGTCCTGCATGAACCGTATCGCCTGCTCCCGTTCGATTTCGACGGATGTCTCGCCCTCTTCCCGATTGTTGAACCATGCCTTGGTCCACCAGCGCACACCCGCCCGGTCGGGATAGACCGTGACAAGCCTCGGTATGTCGAAGCTCTGTATGTCGATGTCCAGTTCCGCCAACGGGTCTATGATGCCGCCATAGGTCAGGGCTTCGTCATGGAGTTTTTTTTTATGTCGCTGCTCGCAGTGGAGAGGTACACATCATGCCGCAGGGCGAGGTAATGCAGGAAATCCGCAATAAGGAGGTTCTGCACCTTGCAGGCCAGCGGCATGGCCTTGTGTCCCAGTCCGAGCGGATTGGCCATGCTCGGCATATTCTCGTAGAAATACTCCTTCATCGCGCCCACCGTGAAGATGTGGCGTAGCGACTGCTCCGTATTCCGGGGCAAGGTGTATGCTCCATGCCGCAAATCCTCCATATAGTGCGGCAGGAAGTGCAGCATCAGTTCCTCTATCTCCCTTTTGTCCCGTTCATAATCGGTTTTCAGTTCCATCTCCAAGCCGGATAAATAGTCTGTCTCGTGTCCGCCGGCCTGACGCATTGCCTGTATGTTCCCGTACAGCATCGTCAGGAACTCCAGCGGGTTCAGTTCCTCGCCCTTGAAGCGGACGGTCATGTGCAGTTTGTCACCGCTCAAAGCTACCGTCTGTCCGGCCTTTACACGCTGTCCGAATTGAGCGAAGACATTGGACAGATTTCCGTATGTCACCTCATACTCCCCGTAGCGGATGGTCTGGCAGATGCCGTGTCCGGAATCGTTGCCCACGCCCGACACAATGCCGCTGGCGAGGGCAGAAAGCATATAGCACCGCACGTTGAAGTCAATGCCGTGATGAAAGAATTTCTCGCCCGTCGCCGGGTCGGTCTGTTCGCCGTAGCCGAGCGACAGCTCCACGTCTTTGCCCTGCTGTTCCTCGAAAGGCATACAATAACCGCTATCGGATTGCAGGATCATTTCTTCTGTATATTTCATGCTGTTTACCTATTGATTCATATCCCTATCTTCTCATCCCTCCGCCATGCGTCTGTTCCTCTGCCGGAAGTTCGGGCGTCCGGGTGCGCTGCACGTTTTCTGTCTCCGGCGTTCGGAAGACACCCGCATTGTTGCCGATGAGCATCATGCCGAGGAATGCGCCGGCAATCTTGCCCAGCCAGCCGAAGCGTCCGAATATGAGGAACGCCGCCGCAACCAGCCCGGCAATACTCAGCCCCGACACGTTGCCGCTGCCGAGGTTACGGAAAAAGTTGCCGAACATATCAAGGCCTCCGCCACCGGAGGCTTGGCGCAAAAAGTTCGACACACCGTTCAGCTTGTTGTCGATGCCGGTTACCGCACCGCTGACCGAACTGACGGCTTCCCCGGCCTTGCCCGTCAGTTCACGCACTCCGTCCGCCGTCTCCGCGAGGGTATTCGTTGCCGGTTCGCCGATGACCGCATCGCTCACGATACGCACCACGCTTTTGTCGGTGGTCAGCTTCTCCCAGCCCACATAACCGACCGCACCGCCGATGGTCGCCGTCTTGACGGCCTGACCCGCGCCACGCAAGGTCTGCGAAGGGTGCAGCACTGCCTTACCCATACTTTTGCCGGTAGTCGCTGTAGCCGTACCGACACCTTTCATGGCCTTGCCGCCATATTTCAATAGTGTACTCCAAACGCCCATACGTTGTCTGTTTTTAAGGTCTTACATTTCTTCCTATCTGCCGCCAGCGTCTTTTGGCGGCTTCCACGATATCCCGTTTGTCGGCTGCCGGGCGTGCCCCCTCGTCGATTTCACGCCAGATGTCGCCCATCGTCGTGTATTTCACCGCCTTGGTCAGCCGTTGCAGTTTCTTGTTCATCATCTTGAGCTTCGGACGGATGCCAAATACGATTTCCATGCGCTCCTTCTCCGTCATTTTGTTGTCTGACAGGCACGCCATGCGGATGTCATTCACAATCTCCACGCTGTTCATAATCAGTTCCCGGTAAATGCGGTTCCGTTGCGTGGAGAGAGCAACGGCCAGCGCGTTGGGACTATTGCGGCTTACCTGTCTGGTAAAGTCTCCCATATTGTCCGTCAGCCTTGATATTTCGTGGTAAAAACCGTATATCTGCGCTGCGTAGCAGATTATCGACCGGAAAGAGTCCAAATAGTTGTTGAACTCCCGTTGCAGGTCGGTCGTGGCTTTCACTTCCTCTTTCGTCCACAGGTGTCCGGTGGTCTGTATCAGCATGACCTTCTCCTGGTTCTTCAGCTCCTTTTCCGCCTTGTCGGTATAGAGCAGGATCATCCCGGCAAGCACGGGGTCGTTCTGTGCCCGAACCTTGCCGATACCGATGCACAGCAATAAGATGCCTATCCAAATCGTCCGTTTCATCATTCACCTGATTTTATCGTGCAAGGACGGCAGCCCTGCGCCAACGGGACATGGCCATCCGTGCCGCCTCTCCGTTGTTGCGGTCGAGCATCCCGGCCGTCACGTTGTTCCACACGTCATTGAGGGTATAGTACCGTATGCTCAGGTAGAGCAGGTGCAGCTTCCGGCTGAAAACCGAAAGTTTGTCGTTCAACGCCCACAAGGTCTTGCTGCGTTCCGCACCCGTGAGCATATTCTCTTTGCCGCCCTTGGCCACTGCGTCATTCAGGAGCGTGAAGACCGATACCAGTTCCGTTGCCGTCTCGATATACAGATTGTTCATGCTCATGGAGGCGATGATGCCCTGCGGGTTGTTTCGGATGGCGTTGCCCAATTTCCCTAACGTGAGAAAGATTCTCACGCCGTCGTTGTAGAGATGGGTGCAGGCTTTCAGCGATGAAGCGTAGCCGCTTACCGTCTTGAGATAACTGTTGTACTGCTTCTCCCATTTGTGGATGCGGTTAAACTCGGCGGCGATGCTGTTCTGCAGCATAGCTGTCTTCGTCTGACCATTTATCTGTTTCTCTATTTGGTCATTGATAACCTCGTTGCCCTCGGCCAACGCCATCCATTCCAACGGATTGGACGCCGTGATTTGGGCTTTTGCCCAGTGTGGCATCAGGCAGAGGGCAAAAATGACCAGACTAATGATTCGTGATTTCATATATTCCCTTTTTTCGTTTGTTATACTCGACCCGTTCCCGGATAAGCGTTACCACATCGAAGTTGTGTCTGATGCCTACCAAATCAAGCCGGGGTGTATTCCTGTCCATCGAGAAGATGCGTACCGTCTTTAGGCCGCAAAGCTGCTGCATGAGGCTTTGGTGTTCCACAAAGTCCACGATACGATATTGTTCCATGTAGTCCGTCTTCCGGGACAGCACCCCATGCCTGCTGATAAGCTGCTCGCTACCGATGTGGTAGCGTGTCCGGCGCAGATAGATGAAACGGTACAGCAATGCCAAAGAAAGCAATGCGGCAACCGATACGGCAAGAGCTGTCAGAGGCAGTCCCTCCATGCCACCGTACACCCATGCTGCACAGCACAATACGATTGCGGGCAGCTCGTCGATGACGAACTGTCCGGCGTGCGGTTGCAGCACGATGCTTTGGAAATGTCCTGTGGGTGCATCGGTCATCATCGGCGAAAGTGTGTTTGTTGTTCCTCTTCCGGTGACTGTTCTCTCGCCTGTGTCTCATCGACCGTCTCTTCCTGTTTCTGCCCGGCCAAAAGCTGTTCGTTCCAGTCCTTGTTGGGATAGGTAGGCTGTTCACGGACAAAAGAGGCGTCATTCGCCTTGTCCAGACCGAGGAACTCCCGCAATCCTTCACGGAACTCCTTGTAATTTCCGTTCATGATATCCGTCTGTTCCCGTATGTCGTCCGGATGGCACAGGCCGCTCGAACGCATCGACATGGCTTCTTCCCATGCGGATTCATATTTCCCGTAGCTCGACCGCAAAGCGTCGGGCAGCAGGTCTATGTCTCCTTCATCGAGGTTCTTGCCGTCAGCGACGGAATCCAGATAAGGCTTCCGCTCCGGTGTCTCCTCGATGGTGGAACGGACAGCCCGGTACATCTCCTGTTGCAGGTTCTTGGCAAACTCGATTCCCGCAAGGTCGGTATCGAAACAGATGTGTTGCTTGGCAGGAAGCGAGAGCGTGAGGACACCCCGCATCTGTTCCACCGTCGGGTTACCGCCGGTAGATATGAAGACCGCTTTCCGCAAATCCTTGTCGTTGGCCTGATGAAGCTGGTAATAGGCCATCGCGTCGTATGCACTCTCGAACCAGTAGATATGCTTGGCTTCGGTAAGCGTAGTTTTGGCTGGGCTGGCAATCCATAGCCCTTGGCTCGAATTGCTCCCTTCCGCCTTCCCTTTATAACTGCCGCTGCCATCCATGCGAGGGCGCCCTCGCTCTTCCAGACCGACAACCTGTCCCGTATCTTTCGGAACGGTCAGCGGAAAGGCGAGGTTGGTGTATTTCATGCCGTCCTCACGGTGTTTCGTCGCCAGACAAAAGTTCCGGTGGAAGGCGTATTGCGTGTAAAGGTCGATGCCCCGATGCTTGAAGAACGGATAGAACTTCTTTTGTGTCGCCCGATCCTGCGGATTGAACTGGTGAATGTCGTAATCCGCCATGTCAAACGGCTTCACATCCCGTTTAGGCTGGATAATCCGGGTATCCCGGTCAGCGACGGGATGGTTCAGCAACCGGTTGCAGACAAGGTTTACCAGTCGGTCGGGAGACACACCGGCATGGTATTCCGCGAAAAAATGCGGATGCTCCTTGATAAAGGAAATGATGTTATACGACTTCTGCTGTTGCGGTTTGAAACAACATTTCCCTTGCTGCGTGACAATGAATTTGTCGTTGCGGATGCGCCGCCCCTCGCTGTCCAACCGGACATACGAGGGATAGCGCAGGCCGTCACGCCGGTTCAGGTGATAGCCCGCGTCGATAAGCACGTCCTGAATGTTCAGCCTGCGCAGAAAATCGTCATAAGTCAGTTCGCCCTCTCTCATGGTTTACCTCCCCATTCTCATATCATTGATTTCACGGTTCATCTCTGCCTCGAAACAACGGATGGCCACATCCCTCGGCGTATCGACACCCGGCTTGAAGTACGGGCGTGGCGGACCGCCGAAACACTCGCCGTAGAACTCCGGGGCATGGCAGTGATGGTGGAT
>ERZ773177.1550-NODE-1550-length-8861-cov-3.21395_pt1 | contig 8861 bp, 7 predicted proteins | sample MGYA00580534_ERZ773177 | MGnify/ENA primary metagenome ERZ773177 (study PRJEB29015, sample SAMEA2737872) | human gut metagenome | biome: human gut; feature: human-associated habitat; material: faeces | place: China | collected 2012 ...
GATGCCGGAGCTTCAAGATGGAAAAAGTTTACCAGAACAGGTAACCATGGGCGTAACTGTAAAGGCATGGGGCGTTGAAAACTCTTTAACCGGATTTGCGGCAATTTCTTTTTGTGGCTTATATTTAAGTATTATTTTTATTATTTTATCTTCTACAATATTAGCTTTTGAACAACTTTCAAAAATAGACTATAATCGACGTAATTATCAGATTTTGGATAAAATGGGAGTAGCACAAAAAACAAGAAGAAACCTTATAAAAAAAGAAGTAGGGGTTCTGTTTTTCATTCCGGCGATTCTTCCAATGATCATAATGATATTTCTGATTGCAGGAGCAAATCAAGTATTTGGAGAAGCAATCTTGCAGGAAAATTTATTCTTGACATACGGAATCGTTACATTGGCAGTATTTGGCGGAATTTATTTGCTATATTATTGGGCTACAACCTCTGTTTTTCAATATGCAGTCTTAAAAAAGGAACTTTATAGATGACAGAATTGTAAGATCAAGGAGATGACATAGAAGTATGTATTTGAAGCTGGCATTGAAAAATATGAAACAATCTACAAAAGATTATCTCATTTATATGATAACTTTGGTTTTATCGGTAGCAATGTTTTACGGATTTTTTTCTATTGTAAGCCCTTACTACAGTAATATGCTTCCAATAAGTATTCACATGGAAATTCTGAATAAAGCTATGAGGATTGCTGTTCCGGCGGTAGGAATATTGATACTTTTTTTAGTTTCCTATGTAAACCGTTATATGCTAAAGCGAAAACAAAAAGAGTTTGCACTTCAGACAATTATTGGTATGGAACAAAGAACAGTAGCATGGATTTTCTTTTTGGAGAACCTAATGATTGGAGCACTCGCTCTTATACTAGGAATTTTATCAGGTACTATACTATCTCAACTGATTAATGCAGCTGTACTTAAGGCATTTAAACAAGAATTTAAACTATATTTTATGCTATTTCCAGATACTGTATTATGGACGGTATGTTTTTTTGGAATTATCTTTTTCATAACTGGTTTAAAAAATGTTCGTACCATACGAAAAATGAAAATTATCGACATGATTCAGAATAGTCAGAAAGGCACACAATTTTTAAATCTTCATCAGCAGTTTGGAAAATCCAGTTGGTGTGTGGCGGCTTTATCAGCCGTGATTTTAATAATGCTTTCTCCGATTGTATCTATAAAGAACATAAATATTACTCTATGGATGAAAATTGGTGGGACGATCATAACTGCTTTAGGAAATTGCATACTTGTTTGTTGGTTCTTCATGGACAGAAGAAAGAAGAGAACAGGGAGTCTTCCATTGCTTTGCCTTACAATTTCTTGTATGTTGAATGGAATATTTTTACTTTTGCTGAATTCTTTTTTTGAAACATTGGTGCAGAAAGGAATTGCATTGCAGGCTTATGTTACTATGCCTCCATTGATAGCATTGTTTTTCATTCTCTTTGCTGTTATAAGTTTTTTTGGTAATTTAACATGGATTATAGTAAAAGCAACAGAGAAAAATCGCTGTTTTCATTATAATAATTTGTTTTTTGTAGGTCAATTAAAAAGCCGGTTGGGGAATTGCTCAAAAACAATGGGAATTATTACGGTAATAATGCTTTCCGCCATTGTGCTGTTTGTATGGTTCCCTATAATGGCTGTGCGAATTCATTCTTATCAGCAGGTAATGTCGGCTTTTGATGTGCAGCTTGGAACGATGTATACAGCGGATTTAAAAAACTTTCCTACTGGAACCTTGGATTATGAGTATATAAAAAAATATCTGGAGAAAAAAGGATATCCCATTACTTTAGAAGCACAAATTGAGCTGTTTTCTTTAGGAGAAGAAAAATTACAATCGAAAAATAAATTTCCAGTCCTAGCTGTTTCTGTATCTGATTATAACGCAATCCGGAAATTATCTAATCTCCCGGAAATTCAATTAAAGGAAGATGAATATGGAATTGCGTGGGATCACAAAACACAGGAAAAAACGATTCAGGATTTAGATAAAACGGAGCATAAGATAAAAGTAGAAAATCAAAATCTTAGCAAGGCAAAAAAATCAGATTATAGAGAAAAAAAGGGAATCGGACTTTTTACAAGCAAGACAGAAGGAGTATATATTATTCCAGACAAGTATTGTCGGAAACTGCCTCTAGCAGTAACATTTTTTGCTGCAAATTCAGAGAAATCCCTTTCATATGAAACAGCAAAATTGTTTGAAAAAGATATGGAAATATATCAGAAAAGTTTAAATAGATTTTCAGAAGAACAATTATATATCCGTCTGCAGACGTTACAAGAAAATGAAGGAATTTCCAATATGCTGTTACTATCACTAATAGGTTCATATAGTGCAATGGTTCTGATTGTAATGGGATTGACAATGCTGTCAATCCAACAAATGACAGATGCAGTTGAACAAAAACAGAGATTTCAAATAATTGAAAAAATGGGGGTAGATCGAAGAACTCGAAACCTATACATTCGTCAACAGATGATGTTTTGGTTCGGCTTACCTGTTGGTGTCGCTGTAGTCGGAAGTGTGGGAACTTTGGCTTTTCTCATTTATAATACCTATAAAGAAATTATTGCTTATCTTACAATATCAGAGATCTTACAGATTTGTGGAGGGGTATATGTCGCATTTGCAATGATTTTATTGGGCTATTTTTCTGCGACCTACTATTTATTCAAAAGAAATATGACATATAGAGTTATATAATCCTCAGTTTTTTCTTCTATGTTTGTAGCAGAAAGAATGTAATAAAATACAATATTTTTAGAGATTAGGACATTTCTGTATTTATAATGCTTCCAATAAGTATTCACATGAGAATTCTAAATAAAGCTATAAGGACGGTAGGGATATTGATACTTTTTTAGTCTCCTATGTAAACCGTTATATGCTAAAGCAATAGCAAAAAGCTGATAGACAAAGCAAGCACTAAAAAATCAGCCCGTCACCCAAACAGTGTGCAGAAACCTACATGAGAAAAGCGGTCATGCTTCTTGGCGTGACCGCAAATTAAACTTAAGATTTAGCTGTTTTCTTTCGTTTTATCAGAAGAACTACAAAGAAACAAATCAAAGCAATGTTCACAAAAGAAATTATAATGCTTCCTTCCATTTTATAAATACCACCAGACAACAAAGCATTTCCACTAAATGTAGTATTAAACAGATGTGGATAATCTTCAGCTAAAGATACACCGCCCAAAATAATAGATCCTACACTATTCCACAAAAAGTGCATAAGAATTGAAGTTAATAGAGTATGCGTGTATTCTAAAACAATGGTCATCAAAAGGCTCATAGTTAAGACATTTAATACTGGAATTATTCCAGCTTCAAATGCGCCACCATGCATAAAAGTAAATAGAGCTGTTGATATAATCGTTGCAGCAATTATATTATGTTTCGCTTTTATCATCTGGTACAAATAACCACGAACAAGCAGTTCTTGCATTATGGTGTTAATAAAAGCGGACAAAATCCATAACCATAGCATAGAAACAACATTGACCTGCGTTACTTTTAATACGCCAAATAATGACATAATGCAGAAAGAAAGCCCCAACCAAGCCATTCCGGAAATGATACCTATAAGACAATTTCTGAAAGGGCTGGACAAGGCGAAAATCCTTACATTTTTCTTCTCTATAAACCAGAATAAAATACTTACCCCAATAATACAGAGAAACGGAATTAGCTCGGCCGCAAACCTCCAAATTGCAGGATTTTCAAAATCTGGTACAGGTATAAAACTGACAAGTAACGCCCAACCAACAAAATACAACAATACTTTTGTTGTTGTTATCAAAATTTTTTTCATTCGAATCACTCCTTTGAAAGCTATTACTATATTTAAGTCAGCTACAAATTATACCACACCAATGTAAATTTTACTATATCGGAATGCGAAAAATTGTGGAAATGGGCAGTGTCTCTCAAAAGACGCATGACGAATAACAATCTGGCAATAGCTATCATGGGTATAGCGGTATGTTCTTGATAGGCTTCCTATTCAGTCATAGAAACGTTCTCTTTCTTCAATTATGGGAAGGGGCGGCAGCACTTTTTGCTGTCGCCCTTTGATTACCTACCAACAAGGACAGGCTCGGCTGGATCATTATTTCTCAAAGACCGTAATACAGTTTGATTGCCTTAGCAATATATTCTGCGCACCCTGCCCCGTATTGTTTATCTGTAACCTCAGCTAATTTTTCATTAGATGAATATTCTTTTGCTAAATCAATCAAGATGTTTCTTGCATTGTTAAGCATAAACATTGTTTTATAATTCTCTGCAAGCATTTCAACAGCGGAATGTGCCATCTCCATATTGCCTGTTTCTTTTGCTGCCATAAATTGCTTATAGATTTTGGCATTTTCATCTTGCCCCTGCTTTATTTCTTCGACACTCCCTGTTGACTGCATGACTGCTTCCATTACCTTTTCTTTGCTGCCATACCACTTCAATAAGTCTGCGGTTGCTCGCTCATTTGCAAAGCCGGAAATCAAATACTCTTTGTACTTTTCCATACTCCCGTATTTTTGCACCTGTTCATCAAGGCTTTCTTTCGACATACATGACAAAGTATGGTTTACCATTTTCTGTACTTCTTCATTGCCAAATGTGGTGTTAGAATATAAATAGTACAAAATAAACATGACCATTTTCAATAAATAGTATATGATAGTCATAGATCAAGGAGGAGAATGGTTATGGCAAAAGGTACAAAATATTCCCAACAGTTTAAAGAGGATGCGGTACAGTATCGCTTGGATCATCCGGAGCTTCCACTTCGCAAGGCTTCTGAGAATCTTGGAGTCAGCGAATCTGCACTGAAAAACTGGATGAAAGCAGCAAAGGAACATAAAGGCGAGGTTCCTACTCGTGGTTCTGGAAATTATGCCAGTGAGGAGGCAAAAGAGATTGCCAGATTGCAGCGTGAATTACGAGATACGAAGGATGCTCTTGAAGTGTTAAAAAAAGCAATCGGTATTCTGGGAAACTGACAAAAGCTCTTTACACAGCTACTTCTGAGTATGTGAAAGAAATCAAATCCCTGCCCGTGAAACGTCAGGTTTCTGTCAGCGGAATACTGAAAAAATTAGGCGTTTCACGTTCGGGTTACAATGCATGGAAGAAACGGGTTCCTTCGGACACGTCTGTTCGCCGTGCAGTTTTAAAAGAAAAAATTCAAAAGATCTACGAGGAATCCCATCAAAACTACGGTGCTCCTAAAATTACTGCAGAATTGCGAAAATCCGGGGAGTATATTTCCGAAAAAACAGTTGGAAATTATATGCGTCAAATGGGAATCAAAGCCCATTGGGTGAAACCATATGTCCAGACAACCATAGACTCTGATTTCAGCCAGAAACTCAAAAATATCCTCAACGAGGAATTCAATCCCACTCATCCAGATGCTGTCTGGTGTTCAGATATCACTTATATTTGGACATTTGAAGGATTTGTGTATCTTACCAGTGTGATGGATCTGTATTCAAGAAAAATCATTTCCTGGGTGTTGAGTGAGACGCTGGAGGCATCCCACGTAGTGGAATGTGTTGAAAAAGCAAAACGTGTCAGAAATGTTGAAAAACCGTTGATCTTCCACTGCGACAGAGGATGCCAGTACGTATCGGAAGCATTTCAAAAAGCAACCAAAGATATGATTCGCAGTTATTCAAAGAAAGCATATCCATGGGATAACGCCTGTATAGAATCTTTCCATGCACTTTTGAAGAGAGAATGGATCAATCGGTTTAAAATCTTTAATTATGCACATGCACATAAATTGATTTTTGAATACATCGAAACATTTTATAATACCGTGCGCATTCACAGTCACTGTGGATATTTGTCTCCAAATGAATATGAGGAACAATATCTTGAAAACATCGAGGAGAATGCAGTAAAAATAGCAAGTTAAACTTCGCTCAGAACAGAGAAAATTGGTTACATTTAATTTGTACTTTTTCTTGACATAGGACCAGTGCTCCAAAACTCATAGTATTAACTCCTTTCATTACGTCTGTTATCAACTCAATAATTCCATTTAGTCGATTTCGTTTTTGCTCCAATAAAGACTTTTGAGCCAACAAAGCCCGCTCTTTATCATAATTAGGGTTATCCATGATTTTTTTGATATCTATCAATGGGATTTCCAATTCTCTAAAGAACATAATTTCTTGCAATTTTTCTAATGCTTTGTTGTCATAAAGCCGATAACCAGCTTCCGTTAATTCCGTTGGCTTTAATAGACCGATTTCATCATAATATCTTAACGTTCTTATACTTATTCCGGTTATCTCAGACACGTCCTTTACAGTTTTCATTATTTCCTCCTTTCGATTCAATCGTAAACCGTTACGCAACGAGAGAGTCAATAGTATTTTTAATTTTATCACATTTTTTTGTAGCGGAATAGTGAACTGATATCTATCAGTCTTTGTGTTACTTTACTACACATGAACATTTCTTCTATGTTTGTAGCAGAAAAAGGTAATAAACCACAATATTTTTTGAAATTAGGACATTTCTGTGACATTTGTATTTTACAATATGACTATAGAAAGTAGGTGTCGTTATGAAAAAGAATCATGAGGTTGTTGGAGTGGTTATTGACGCAATTCAACAAAATGATACGCTGAAATTTTTATCAGCCATATTAGAATGTACAATTAAAGATTTTGATAAGATAACTTACAATGAAAACAGCACAGTAGAAGACTATCTGTCTACCTTTCCCATATTTCAAAATGATGTATTTTCGATGCAGGCAATGTTAGAACTTGCAGGTTTGAAAGGAACAGAAAACCATTCTATCAAAGAGTTGACAATTGGTGAGAAAAAATTACTGCTATTGATAACTCTTATTGTTGATACATCAAAACAATATTTGCTTCAAAATTTATTTCAGAATATGCAGGAGCCAGAAGTGAAATGTGCCACTGAATTATTAAAAGAAATGTCAACATATACGGATATTATTTTGGTTAGTTCATCAACGTATGGATATGAAATATGTGACAGGATGATTTACTGGCCGGATGATCATAGAATAGATGATGGCGAATACCATATTTCACGAAATAAGATTAAAGAAATGTGTATCATGCCCACCTTTATTATGAAGGAAATAATAAAAGTGATAAAAGAAAACCAAACTACAGATATAGCAATACCACTTTGGAGAGTAGTTCCGGGAGAATATGAAGAATACGCATATCAGGTATTAAATTCAAATGCAGATAAGGAAAGATTTGACTATCCATATATATCACATAGACCTTTCCGATACGGTGATGTGTATTGGATTATGGAACATCAATTACAGGAATTGGAAGTAAATGGGAATAGGTGCTTTGAAGAAGCACATTTTATACCGGACGAAGCAATAATTCATGCGAAGTGTAGCGAATATTTCTTCAGATGTTGTAAAGAAGCAAAAAGGATTTTTTATGACTATGCAAAAAATCATGTAGAGGAACTGTAAGGAATTTGATAAACTGGAATAGTACTGAAAAACTTTCTTGTAATAAATCCTCCTTGTCTAGTAAATTAAAAAACTATTAATAAATTCTTTCCATTTTCTTAAATATAGCAATGTATAATGAATGATAAAATCGATATTACTATTAGAAACTATTATGAGCATGTTGGACCAACAAACTTTCTATAATTACTAGAAAGCTCATTAAAAACTGCAGGGAGGTACATAGATATGGAGATGATACAAAGTAACCAAACAGGGACAGCAATTCAGCTTAATTTATTTGAATCAATTAAAGACTTACTTTTGGTAAAACCTATTTTTCTAATAGGAGTTTTTCTAATAGGATTTTTCTTATTTTGGATATTTAATAAAGATAAAACGTTACCTAAACTGAAAATAACTGTTTTGTCGTTGGTAATGTATTACTATTTATGTTTGATGTTAGTAAATATTGTAGGTATCCCTACTCTTGATGAATATAAAAGACTGTTGCAGTTGGGTGAAACTTTCTTTAATCCTAATGTAAATCTTATTCCTTTTAGTGATGGATTTAGTTTGAGTTTTATTTTGAATATTTTTCTATTTATCCCATTCGGATTTTTGTGTCCATTGATCAGTAAAAGTTATGAACGTATAAGAAATACATTTTTAATTGGTATGGGGTTATCTTTTTTTATTGAAATTGTTCAGTTATTTACATTGTATAGGGCGACAGATATAAATGATCTTTTAACAAATGGCATTGGAACAATATTAGGTTATTTATGTTTTAGATTGATTACAAGGTTCCGAATAGTAAAGAGATCTTCTAAGGGCAACTCTATAAAGAAAGATTACACCGTATATATTCCATTTATCATTATTTTAGTTACTTTTGTATTAGGATTTTTTAGTTAAGAAGTGTAAAAAGATAAAGTAAGAGTTGAATTGTACCACTTAGAATGGGGTTATAAGAGCAAGAGCCTTACACTTTAAATAATTACATTAATGATTCTAAACATATTTTATAGATGCACAAAAAACAAAATGTGGGCAACATATTTCATGACATTTGGTAGTTTTCGAAAAAAGGAAGGTTATAAAAATGGAAAAAGAAACAATCGGAACGATAATTTCAGTGACTAAACAATGGTGGTTAAAAGTAAACCGTAAATCTGTCCGAATTCATGGCATGGATGGAGCAGACTTTCCATATATAATAAAGATTAAATATACAATAGAAGGCAAAGATTACATTTGCAGGAAGTGCATTGGTGCTAGTAAGAAGATTCCCGATAAAGGTGCAACGCTTAAAGTCATATATCGTGAAGACAGACCATCTAAGGTGAGAATAGAACT
>ERZ773177.1563-NODE-1563-length-8806-cov-3.33208_pt1 | contig 8806 bp, 9 predicted proteins | sample MGYA00580534_ERZ773177 | MGnify/ENA primary metagenome ERZ773177 (study PRJEB29015, sample SAMEA2737872) | human gut metagenome | biome: human gut; feature: human-associated habitat; material: faeces | place: China | collected 2012 ...
AGCTAGACCTATTTAGACCAACCAGACCAAAATAGGCCAAAATAGACCAGAATACATTTCTTCGTCGCCCAAGATAGACCAAGTTCTTTTGCAACCGAATCCATACGTCACATCGTTAGGGTTCGGAAAATGAACAAAAAATACATAATAAACAGTATGATGCCTGAAGCACAGTATGGCACGTACAAAAAAGAAGACACAGGCATACAAGACTCACAACCAGCCACAACACTAACCTTGCAGCTTTTGCAAAGTTTGCAAGGTTTGCAAAACGTGCAAAGTGTGCAGTCCACACAAGCCGTGCAAGCTCCTACCCTCACCCCACTCGACCAGTGGCACGACAACTATGAGGTGATGGAGATGTTTCACATCAGTCAGCGTACCTTGCAGACGCTCCGTTCCAACGGCAAGCTGCCCTTCGCCAAGATGGGCGGAAGATGCTACTACAAGGAAAGCGACTCATGGAGGAATCCTACAGAGACAGCAGAGTGAAGCCTATGCCAAAAGACAAGGTTATGCCAAAGGTCGAGCAACCAGCAAAGGAAGGAGGCACACCATGCCAATGACCATTGACCAACTCCACGAGCATCGGATGCAATATTACCGACATCCCATCTCTAACGTGTTGAGCCACAACCGTGTGAGCATCTACCATCTTTGGACTTACATCACCAACCCTCTGCTCTACAAGCAAGCCACGGACACGCTCCGTGGCATTGCCGACGAGAAAGAGCGCAAGGCTTTCAAGGCAAAGGAGTTTGACTACATCCTAGCAAGCGGCACCTTCAGCAGTCGCAACGACCAAGGTCTCATCCAGCACTCCAGTCTGCTCTGCATCGACATCGACCACATCGGTTACGAACAGGTGGAAGACCTCAAGCAGCAATTCATACACGATGAGGTGATGAAGGAAAACTTCGAACTGGAACTGGCCTTCCGCAGTCCTTCGGGTGATGGACTGAAGCTCATCGTAGCAATAGACTTGCAAGAGGCTGACCATGCCACTTGGTTTCTTGCTCTGCAAAACTACATTCGATTGAACTATGGAGTGGACATTGACCCTGCTTGCAAAAACGTGAGCCGAGCCTGTTTCCTACCCTACGACCGACATTGTTACGTGAACCCACTCGTATGCCCTTTTTAAGTGAAGAACGAAGAGTGAAGAAACAGCGTTCGGCGGCCGAAGGGAAAGCCAATCCAAATGCCTTTTAAATGGCATCATAACGTTATTAAAAACATCAAAAGTATAAGGAGATAATAATTATGAAAACAAATAAATCATTCAGCCCAAAGCAATGGGCTAACATCAATACTGCGGAACAAATCCGCACAGTGACCAATCGTATCGTGGAGATGGGTATCGACATCACCGCAGGCTATAACCGTTGGCGCAACATCGCCTTTGGCATCTCGCTCGAAATGGGCGAGGAAGGTAGAAGCTTCTTCCACGACATCAGTCGATTCAATGCTGATTACAACCACAAGGAATGCGACAAACTCTATGACGACTGTATCAAGCGACTCAATTCCAACAGCAACCATTCTGGCATCAGCATTGCTTCTTTCTTCGGTTATGCCAAGGAAGCAGGGGTTAACATTACCATGGGAGTTGCTAACAGCACAAAAAACGCAATCTCTACAAACATTGCAAATGATGCAAACCTTGCAAACTCTGCAAATGACGCAAACACAGAAGAACCCATCCCTCTGCCAACCTTCAGCGACAAAGTAGCCACCAACTTGCCCCCAATCTTCAAGGACATCACAACCTTGGGCAAGACACCTACCGAGAAAGACATGCTCTTGCTTGCCTCCATCACCATTCTGAGCGGAGCCTTCCCAGAGGTCTTCGCCATCTATGATGACATGCGAGTATATCCTAACCTCTTCACCTTCCTCGTGGCAAACGCTGCCAGCGGCAAAGGACGAACCTCTGCTTGCCTCAAGCTGGTGAGTCCTATAGAGCAAGAAATACGTGAGGCCAATAAACAGGAGGTGGACGATTACCAACAGCAACTCGCCGACCTGCGTGCCTTGGGCAACAAGAAGTCCGTTGCCATGCCTATGCCCAAGGAACCGCCTTATCGCTCAATGTTGATACCAGCCAACTGTTCCTCTACCGCTATCTACCAAGCCCTCCACGACAACCACGACCAAGGGATCACCTTCGAGACTGAGGCTGATTCGCTCGCCAACACCCTCAAGAGCGACTATGGCAATTTCTCCGATGGTCTGCGCAAGGGTTTCCATCATGAGGACATCACCTATCGACGTCGCAAGGAGAACGAGCACGTGGAGATTCACAACCCTAAATGGACGGTCTATCTCACAGGTACACCAGGACAGGTGAACAACCTCATCCCTTCACCAGAGAACGGACTTTTCTCCCGCTTTCTCTTTATGAAGGTGGATATTCCTGCCAAATGGCACAACGTGTTCAGCAAGGCTAAGCGCACCATCGATGAGGAAATGGAAGCCATCGGCAAGCGTGTGTTCCGCATCCATCAGCATTTGGTTGCTAGCAAAAGCATGAAGCCAAAGACTGGTCAGTCCTACTCGAATGACATTCTGTTTGAACTGACTGATGCACAAGGTGAGCAATTCAACAAATACTTCGACAGCCTAGTGGAGGAATACAAGAACATGTTGGGCAGAGACTTTGTGGCAAGCATCTACCGACTGGGACTGAGCACCTTCCGCATCGCCATGGTTTTGAGTATCGCAAGATTGGAGGAAACGCTTTCCGAAAGTCCCACAACCTCCATCTCTGAGAATGCAACAACCTCCATTATTTGCCGAGACGAAGACTTGGACAATGCCATAACCATCGCCGACACACTGATGCAGCATGCCGCAAAAATCTTTGCCACGCTTATGCCAAACAAGGAGGAAGACGGAACATTGGGAATCAAACTAAGCCCTAAGAGCGAAAGACTCTTCGAGAACCTTCCCGACAAGTTCAATCGCCAAATGGTTCTTTCTATCGGAAAAAAGCTTGGCATTCCTCAGCGCACAGCCGAGAAATATGTAGGCGAATATGTCAACAAGCACGGCTTATGCAAACGAACAGGAAACGGCGAATATGAGAAGGTTAAGCAACAAAACGCAGACGAGCGCAGCCTCCTACCAATGCTTGGAAAGTGCTAAAAAAATTAGTATCTTTGCAATGTGGTTAGGAAACGAGGGCTACGGACCATGATTTAGCTCAACGGCGACAAGACTTGCTCCGTACCCTCTCCGTACCTGCTCCGTACCAAGTCTATACATGCTCCGAGAAACTTAGTTTTGAGGGGATAAAGATAGAATTCATTTAGTGTTTAACAATTTAATATTAAAGAAAGGAACAAGATTATGGGAAAAATTAAACAAGGTATCCTTGGTGGATTCAATGGAACCGTAGGAACAGTAGTTGGTGGTAGTTGGAAGGGCATGGCTTACATGCGTGGCAAGGCCCAGAGTACCGAGAAACAGATGTCACAGCGCATCAAGTTTGGTATGGCACAGAAGTTTGTCAAGATGATGACAGCCTACTTGCAAGTGGGTTTCCGCAACTACACCCAGCACCAGACAGCCACCAATGCGGCCATGAGCCACACCGTGCGCAACTGCATGGCAGGCAAGTATCCCGCCTTTGGTATCGACCCTAGCAAGGTATTGGTGAGTAGCGGCTCCTTGATGCCTGGCCGTTTCTGCACGGTGAAAGTGGCAAGCAACGTGGCGACCTTTTCCTGGGAGGACAACTCTGACGAGAGCCATGCCAGCATCGACGATTTCGCCATGCCTCTCGTCTACAATTTCACAAAGGGCGAGGCAGTATTCACCACCGAAGATGCGAGTCGTATAGATTGCAAAACTGTGTTGAAACTCCCTGCCGATTGGTCTGACGACCTTCTCTCCTGCTACATCGCCTTTGCCTCTGTGCAAAACTCAAGCGTGAGCAACTCTGTGTATGTAGGCGACGTGAAGAGCGATGGCAGTGTAGAGCAAGGTGCCAACGGCATCCTCTACAACGATGGTGTCATCGACAAGAACAAGCCAAACGAGGGTTCTAACAAGGGTAACAATGGCGACAGCAGCACTACCACCCCAACAAATCCTAGCGAAGGAAGCGGTGACGAAGGGCTAGAGTAACCTCATTTCTAAACAAAGAGGGTGTGTCATAAGTCTGTGACGCACCCTTTTTTATGTGTTTTTCTGTATATTATAGTTTAATCGTAGTCTTTCTTCACAAGGGTAATCTTATTATATTGTATAGAAACTTTACTTTTTTGTTTTATCGATAACAAAACTGCGCAAAAGCTCACAAAAGGGCATAATTGGCCCATACGGTAAAACTGTCCAAATTGAGTTTTATCGTTTTATCCCCAAATATTTCTTCAAATTGAATCCTATACCGAACAACCCTATGTCCATGTAAACTTTGTCCTTTCCGAAATGCCTGAATCGCTTGTAATGCATGTCTGCCTTCATCTGTCCAAACGCAGCTTCTGGCTCTATCGGTCTCTGACTCCTGTGTTTCATACCTTCCTCAGACGTCAGCAGCAAAAATGCTTCCTTTTTATACGCATTCAACTTATGGTTGACATATATGGTTCTGTTACCCTTGGCTTTCTTGCAAAGACTCCCAAGTGGACAGCCTTCACATTGCTGCGCTCTATATAATGATATGACGGACGCATAGCTTGAGTCACTTTTCGTTTGCCGTTGTCCGCAAGGATTCATGTGTTGTCCCATGGGACAGACGTATTGGTTCTAAAGCGGTTGATGGTTGCGAAAGACAGTCGCTTGCCTCCACAAATCCACATATAACGAACATCGTATTTAAGTGCGTCTACTATACCACGACAAGAATAAACGCCATTGATATAGGCAAAAATAACTAAACTTAGAAGCATCATTGGACTGTAAGGAGGAGCACCAGTCCCATCATAGGTATCCATGAGAGGGGTGATTATTTATACTCCTGCTGGGTACGCCATGTGAAATGAGAGGTGCGATGCTTGATGAGCCACTTGCCATCTTGCTTCACATATTCATCATCGTAATACACACCCTGGGTGGTCATCATCTTCTTGCCATTCTCATTGCCTATCAATACCACTTGGCAATAAGCTACACCCTTGGCTGTATTACCCTCTATCTTCACAGTTTGCTGACCATTGATATGATAAACGATGTCGAAGAGAGCGAGATAGGAGCCAAAGGCATTGCCGATGTTTTCACGACCAACAAGGCTGGTTACTTTTTGGTCGCCTAAGTAAGAATCCACCACGGCATCCTCGGTAAAGAGCCATTTCTGCGCCTCCGTGTTCTTTTGGTCAGCAAGTACGGAGAAGGTATCCACCAAGTTTTTCAACTCCATACGGTCATAGAGTTCTGCCACCTTGTTATCTTTCACACTCTTTGCCATGGCAGTAAACACTGTACACATAGCAAATAAAACACATAAAATCTTTTTCATATTTTTCCTTGTTTATTTTATTCGGTTGCAAAATTAAGGCGAAAAAGTCGGATAGCAGTTACCAAATTTTCCTACTTATTTTCACGGATTACCGAGATTTCATCTTTTATAGAGATTTTCATTTAGAAAATCGTGAAATTTAAAGGACTTTACAAGAAAAATTGTATAACTTTGCATTCAAAACAATACAAGACAAATGGATAAAGACGTTTTACTTTACAATACCACGGAGCAGCATCGCTTTCCTTCCGATTTCTTGGGGCAATATCACATACACATCCTTTGCCTCAAGGGAAAGATGCAGTTTGCCTATGCCAACCAAACATTCCAACTCAAGGAAAATAAATTTGCCATCTGGCAGTTAGGCTCAGAGATTACAGATGTAATCTATTCTCCAGACTTTGAGGCAGAATTTCTACTTATCGGGCGACAGTTCTTGATGGAATACAATCCAGAAACCTTATGGGCTACCAAGGCATACGTTTATATCAAGAGCAACCCTATCTTCCATCTTGATACCCAAGAAAAGAAGTTGATAGAAGCTGATTTCCGTAGTTTCCGCTTGCGCATCGATTTTGAGAACCACCTATTTTATAAAGAGGTACTTGGCAGAAAGGTACAAGTCTTCCTCTTCGACTTATGGCATATCTATAAGGAGGAGTTGAAGAAAATGGAGGGAATGAGCAATACATCGGCAGGACTCTTCAATCGATTCATGGACTTGATTCGCCAGTATGCTATTGTAAACAGAGAAGTGAATTTCTACAGTGACAAACTATGCGTTACCCCGAAATATCTCTCAGAAATCGTCCGCAAGGGAAGTGGTTATCCTGCCTCCTATTGGATCAACGCCTTTGCTACGCAAGAAATCGTAAGGATGCTGAAGACCACCGACATGACTATCCAAGAAATAGCAGATGCCATGCATTTCTATAATCTATCCCACTTCAGTCGCTTCACCAAGCGAATGTTGGGACTATCCCCTACAGCCTATCGGGATAAAGTCTGCGGTCAGCAAGGTTGAACGGAGATTGTAACTGGGAGGGCAGGTTTCCAACACCTGCCCTCCCAGTTACAATCTTGCTCCCATCCAGTTCGAAAGTATACACATTTTATAAATCCGTAGATATGATAAATCAATCAGTATTTCGGGTTATCATCCTTTGGAATATTTGAAGTAATTTTGCACCCGGAATCAAAAAGGTTTCAATTAACAATAAAAACGAACAAACATGGGAAAGAAAAAAGTATTTTCAATGATTGCCACCCTGTTGATTGGTATCATCCCTTTCACATCGTGCGCACAAAACAACAAAGGAAAGGAACAGAATATGGACAACAAAAAGAAACTCGTCGTTTATTTTTCTCGCACAGGAGAAAATTATGCCGTTGGCAACATCAAGAAGGGTAATACGCATATCATCGCCGACATGATAGCAGAAGAAAGCAAGTGCGATACCTTCCAAATCGTACCAGCGGTTGCATATCCTGATGATTACAACAAGTGCATTGACGTAGCTAAGAAGGAGCAGGAATCCAAGGCTCGCCCAACCATCAAGGGAGATGTAAAGATAGAGAATTATGACATCATCTTCATCGGTTATCCGAACTGGTGGGGCGACATGCCAATGCCTGTCTATACTTTCATCGAGAAGCACAACTGGCAGGGCAAGACCATCATCCCTTTCTGCACACATGAGGGCAGCGGACTGGGTAGCACTGACAGCAAACTAAAGGCTGCATGCCAAGGAGCCACCATGCTGAAAGGTTTGGCTGTGCAAGGCTTTGTCGCTCAAAACCAGCAATCCAAGGCTAAGGAGAATGTCAGCGCATGGTTGAAAGGACTGAAATATTGATTTTAGAATGTCATTATAAGGATAAAATAAGAATAGTAAGAGATTATGGATGTAATGATATTGACCGGTGCAGGTCAGATTGGTATGGCGATTGCTCGCCGTATGGGATATGGAATGAAAATCGTGATTGGCGACAAGAGCAAGGCAAATGCTGATGCCATCGCCAAAACGATGAATGAAGCTGGATTTGATGCTATAGCCGTAGAAATGGACTTATCTTCTCGTGCTTCCATTTTAGGTTTGATAGCCGAGGCTCAGAAATATGGAGAGATTTCCATGTTGGTGAATGCCGCAGGTGTATCGCCAAGCCAAGCCAGCATCAAGACGATATTGAAAGTGGATTTATATGGTACGGCAGTATTGTTGGAAGAAGTGGGCAAGATCATCAAGCATGGTGGCGTAGGAGTTACCATCTCCTCACAATCTGGTCATCGTATGCCAGCCCTTACTCCTGAGCAAGATGCCCTTCTTGCCCTCACTCCTACCGAGGAACTCCTCTCCTTGGATATGTTGCAAGAGGAGAATATCCATGATACGCTCCATGCTTACCAGATGGCAAAGCGTTGCAATGTGAAGCGTGTGATGGCTGAGGCTGTGAAATGGGGAGAGCGTGGCGCACGCATCAACAGCATCTCTCCTGGCATCATCGTCACCCCACTTGCCTTGGATGAGTTCAATGGTCCTCGTGGTGACTTCTACAAGAATATGTTTGCCAAGTGTCCTGCTGGTCGTCCAGGTACGGCAGATGAGGTAGCAAATGTAGCCGAGCTGTTGATGTCAGGCAAGGGTGCCTTCATCACAGGTGCCGACTTCTTGATGGATGGAGGTACCACCGCCTCTTACTTCTATGGACCATTGAAGCCTGAGAAGTAATTACCCCTATACTGATGCTGGTTTTGCACTGTCCCTCAACAACTTCCTTGACCGCCAGAAGAACAGAGCCAGCATCAGGATGGCGGTAATCGTCCATGATACTGGATAAACCATGACGAGGTGGTCAAAGCCTCTCCAACCGGGCATGAAGGCATAAAAGACAGTTGCTTACCTCCGCAAATCCACATGTAGCGAACATCGTATTTGAGTACGTCCGCTATGCCACGACAAGAATAAACGCCATTGATATAGGAAAAAATAACTAAACTTAGAAGCATCATTGGACTATACGGAGGTGCACCAATCCCATCATAGGTATCCATGAGAGGGTTGATGTCCATACTGCGAACTAAAAATGTTTTTTAAAGATTTCGTATCTGTGAAAAGAAAAAAATAAAAAAGGGTGCGTCACAGACTTATGACACACCCTCTTTTTGTTATCTTCATCCTTCTATCTGCGTATTTGGCCAATTCACCAGATACAGCATTTCGGTGGCTCGGGTAAAGGCGGTATAGAGCCAGTGGATATAATCGGGAGTAAGCATTTCGTCAGTCATATAACCCTGGTCTACATAGACATGCGACCACTGTCCACCCTGCGCTTTATGACAGGTAA
>ERZ773177.1579-NODE-1579-length-8722-cov-6.02296_pt1 | contig 8722 bp, 4 predicted proteins | sample MGYA00580534_ERZ773177 | MGnify/ENA primary metagenome ERZ773177 (study PRJEB29015, sample SAMEA2737872) | human gut metagenome | biome: human gut; feature: human-associated habitat; material: faeces | place: China | collected 2012 ...
ACTCAATTCTATCACTATATCTTTCCGCATTTCACTTTTTTGTAGTAACTTTGCTAACGAAACATACAAGAATCCACAAATGGTTCAAGCACCCGAATATTAATCTTTAAACTGTTTACAAATTATGAAACAAATATTATACTCACTTCTTTTCTTGGGTTCACTCGCCACATTTACCGGATGTGAAGAAGCTGACTACCAAGAACTGATACCCCAAGAGTACAACAAGATTCTTTATTTAAAGAATAGCGGACAGAACGATCTGGTACTCTTCAACGATGGACAACAAGTAAAATATTCTATTACTGTAGTCAAATCCGGAAGCGATCCTTCCGCTACGGCCCAAGTCAGACTAAGCACATTATCTCAGACCGAAATTGATAATGAATCACGTTACAAAGGCAACAACTATGTTGTATTGAACAGTGATTGTTATACTTTCCGGAATAAGGATATTAGTTTCGAATCCTCAGATACCTATAAAATAGAAGAGTTTACATTAAATCCGGAAAAAATAACAGAACAGGTGGAAGCGGAAGCTAATGCCAACAGCATCTTTATTTTGCCTATCCGCTTAACCAGTAAAACTGATTCTGTCAATTTTGAGCAAAGAGACTTAATTCTTAAACCTCAAGTGAAACAGCTAGGTATCAAATTTGAGAAATCATCCACAATGATAGACCTGGGAATTAATAAGGAAGAAGAAATTATTGCTGAAATCAAAGTCTCCATGACATCCGGAGTCATCAACCAGTGGAATTTTACGGCCGGTATAACAGCCAGCACTGACCAAACAGAAATAGATGCATACAATACGGCCCAAGGAACAGATTACAAAGCAGTTCCGGAAGGAGCGTTTTATCAACTGGAAGATTTAATATTCAGTTCCGGAATTAGTGAAAGCGTCGGGGTTTTAGTAGTAGACCGTTCTAAATTGACTAAAGGGGCGACTTATTTAATTCCACTACAACTTGAACAAAGTGAAGATCTTGAAACTATTACCTCGGACACTAAAAAACATTATGTAATCTTGAAGTATATGTTCGATATGGTGGATGATAAGATTGACTTGACAGATAAAATTACTGATCCGTTGAGCTGTGGAGCTAATTCACTAAGTTTTCTTTACGATGACGATACCAGTACAGCTTATGAAACCAAATATCAATCAGCAAGCGGAAATGCTCAGTATGGACAACCTATTGACATTAATTTAGGTAAAGAAATGAGAGCTATCATGTTTGAGTATATTACAAAAGGTTGGAATAACTCAGGACCTAAAGTAATTAAGTTATTTACTAGTAATGACGGAACAAACTGGAATGAGTTTGTCGAAATAAACGAAGGATTACCAACAGCAAGTGAAGGAGGAAAAACATATACCTCAAAAGTATTTACGTCGCCTAATCCTTTCAGCTATCTAAGATTGACAGTAATGGAGTCTTATTTAGGAAATTGCATAGGAGAATTCCAGCCAGGTAGTACTTCATGGTATGCATGTTGGGGAATGGCCGAACTCAAATTATGGGGAATGTAATCACTAAAGTTAATACATAGGAAACGCTCTTATTATTTATAGAGCGGTTTCCTATACAAATCCAATAACTTATGAAATATATACATTTATATTTAACATACTTCTTATGTCTAATAACATCCTTAATATATACCGGATGTAAGGACGATGAGAGTGAACTGATTCCAAATACATTTGAAATCAGCAGTAGTGACCTGAACAAAGAGATTGACTTTAGAAGCACTACAATGTCAATCCCGGTAAAAACAAATCTGCGAACCAGCCAATGGAGTGTCAATTCCGACGAAAAATGGGCTACAGCTTTCCAACAGGATGATAAAATAATGCTTTCTATCCTTGATAATCAAGGAAAAACAAAACGTTATGCCAAATTAGCTGTTAAATCTGAGTTGGGCAATTATACCATTAATTTAACCCAATATGGAGTTAATGATGTTGATTTCAGAAACGACACTCAAATAGCCATAGTAAGTGGAAATGCTATCTCACAAGGAGATAACTGGAGCATCGAAAAGACATTCGATGGAATCAAAGGTTCACAGACACAAGGTGATGGATATCATTATCATTCTCCTTGGGATAATACGACTCATCCATTGCCTATAGATCTAGAATATACACTTCAAGGAGATAAACAAGTCGATTATTTTATCTATTATCCTAGAAACGGAAACTTCGGAGCAGTCGATGTTTACGTTCAAACAACGGATAACCCGAATTATGTTCTTGCAGGTACTTATGATTTCGGACAGCAGGGCGGGTTTGACGGCAAGACCGGAATACTAACTAAAACGGTCAAAGCCACTAAAGTTAAAATCACCGTTAAGACGGGTTTAGGAGGCTTCGCCAGTTGTGGAGAAATGGAGTTTTTTGAAAAAGCAAACTACAGAGATTTGAATGATCCACTCCTGACTGTCTTTACAGATCTTACTTGTAGTTCCTTGAAAGAAGGAGTTACCGACGAAGAAATCGATGCATTGGAAAGTGAAACTTTCAGACGTGTGGCCCATGCCTTAAAAGATAACACTTATGACGAATGGGAGAAAGATTTCCGTATACGCGAATATAAAGCATATAGCAATATCGACTACTGGGCAACAAGACTACGAACAAAGAAATACAGTAATCTAGACAATCCGACCGGAATCTACGTCAACAAAGATGAAGAAATCATAGTATTAGTAGGTAATATCCCGGAAGGACAAAAAGTATCATTACAATGTATTTGGGAGGAGAATGTCTATACAAGCGGTAGCTCCACTGACTACTACAAGCAAACACAAGCAACCGGAACGACCTACTCTTTGGAAGAAGGGGTTAACTTATTAAAAATGCAAGGTCCCGGTCAATTGTTCGTTATGTACAATGTGGATGGAGAACAGTTACTTAACAACCCTGCTCCTATCAAAATACATATTCCTCTAGGACACGGTGTAGTTAATGGTTTCTTCGATTTGGAAGAACACAAGACAGATGCTAAATATGCAGAATTAATCAGTAAAGCCACCCACAAATATTTCTGTGTACGTGGAGAACGAATGATGTTCTATTTCCATCGTCTGAAAATGTTGGATGCTGCTCCGACTGAAATTTTATCCGCTATTCATCTTTGGGATGACATTGTCGGTTGGGAACAATCGTTAATGGGAATCTCTCAATACAGACAGGACGGAAAAATCAATAACCACATGTTTGCCATTTCTCCTGAAGGTTCGTATATGTGGGCATCTGATTATCGTATGGGATTCGTATATACGTATCTGAAAAATATTCTTTTACGTGAAAATGTAATGGCAGCAGAAGATAATGCTTGGGGACCTGCCCACGAAATGGGACACGTACATCAAGCAGCTATCAACTGGCCGTCGTCCACCGAATCATCCAACAATCTGTTCTCTAATTACGTAATTCGCAGATTAGGAAAATATAAGTCACGCGGACGAGGCTTGACATCTTTAGCCAATGCAATTTATAGAGATAAGCAGGTATGGTGGAATATGGGTACTTCTACTCACCAGAATGAAGATACTGAGATTCACATGCGTATGAATTGGCAGCTATGGATCTATTATGATTTATGTAAAGGTAACGAACAGGAAGCTAAATTCTGGCCTAAAGTATTCGATATCATGCGTACAACATATAAAAATGTGCCAGAAAGCGATCCGGGAGCAAGACAATTGGCTTTCGTCAAAGCTGTATGCGAAGCTGCCCAGGAAGACCTTACGGATTTCTTCGAAACATGGGGATTCTTCAAAACTGTAGATAATGTAAAAGTAGAACAATACGGTACATGGACTTATACAGTGACTGACAAGATGATAGCAGATACTAAAGCATGGATTAAAACTCAGAATTATCCGAAGGCCGCTCCAATACAATATATTGAAGATCGTAAAATTTCAGATTTTACATCCGGCGACTACCGATATAAAGAGGTTGGAGACTTAGGATATTATACCCAGTTCCAGAACAATGAAAAGATTACTAAAACTCCAACCTATACAATGGTGGCATCTGTGACAGGAAGTGAAATCACAATTAAGAATGGAGAACAAGCCGTAGCCTTCGAAGTAAGAAAGCAATCAACAGACGGTACTATGGGCGAAGTTGTTTATTTCTCTAACTTCTTAAAATTCAGTGTACCGAGAAATATTCCTTTAATCCGTACAGGCATTTATGCCGTGCAGGCTGATGGAGAACGTATTCTTGTGAATAAAGAATAAGTTGCATTTCATGATAATTATTTATAAAAATGGCAGGTAATATATGCCTGCCATTTTTATTACCTTTATAACGCACAATCTATATCAATAACACAATCAGACTTATATGAAAACATTCCACAAGTTTACCCTCCTGTTTCTATTTCTCTCTATTTTCAATGCAACACTTTCTTGCAGTTCCAACGACAAAACACTGCCTCAGCCTATACCTGACATCGAGGAAGAAGAGGAAGAGACAAAAGATGTAGTACTTCCCGAAGATATTCAGATTATACCGTACGGAGGAAAAGCCAGCGAATACCAGCCCGGATCTGACATTGACAAATCATACGATGGCAAATTTACTCAAGGAATCAGCTTCGAGTCACATTATCACAGTTCATGGAGTAATACATCCTTCCCTGTCACTTTGGAATATTTCTTCAAAGGAGATACGGAAATCAATTACTTTATTTATTATACCCGATCAGGGAATGGTAATTTTGGTGAGGTTGAAGTTTACACCTCTACCGATTCCGATAGAAAAAAATATACGCTTCAAGGAACTTATGACTTCAAAATGAAAAATACTCCGAGCAGAATCGTATTCAAGAAAGGGGTAAAAGCCACAGGCGTTAAGTTTGTTGTAAAAAGCGGACTTGGTAACTTTGTCAGTTGTGACGAAATGCACTTCTTTAAAAAGAATGAGGATAGCACTTTGGCAACTAAGTTATTGACCGTATTCAAAGATATTACTTGTAGCGAACTGAAAGCTGGTGTCACCAATGAAGCAATCAACAAATTGCCAAGCAAATATTTCGTCCACATAGCCGAAGCGTTAAAAAACAACGCTTATGATGAATGGGAGAAAGAATTTCGTATCCGCAAATACAACGCTTATAGTGATATCAACGAGTGGGCGGAAAAGTTAATGACCAAACATTACAGTAGCTTGGACAACCTGACCGGTATTGCTGTGGAAAAAAACGACGAAATTATCGTCCTTGTTGGCGATACCTATGGACGCGAAGTTTCAATACAATGTGTAGGAGAAGAAAGAACGAACTTTTGGGAACCGCAGGAATATGTACAGACCGCCGCTTCGGGAGACGTTTACTATCTGGAACCAGGTATTAACAAAATCAAAATACGTAATAGGGGCCAGTTATTCGTCATGTACAACTGTGACCTGACCAGCCATCCGAAACCTATAAAAATCCATATTCCATTAGGAAGCGGAACGGTCAGCGGTTTCTTTGACTTGAAAGAACACAAAACAAATGCCAAATATGCCGAATTGTTATCAAAAGCCACCGACAAGTATTTCGGAGTACGTGGTGATAAGATTATCTTTTATTTCCACCGGGATAAACTGCGTGAGTTTGTGAAAGATGAAATATTGTCCGCTATTAACCTATGGGACAACATCATCGGTTGGGAGCAGGAACTAATGGGTATTGAAGATGTGCGCCCTACTCAGGTTAATAACCACTTGTTTGCAATTTCACCTGAAGGTGCATATATGTGGGCTTCCGACTACCGTATTGCATTCGTATATACCTATCTGGAAAATATATTACTATACGACAAGGTGATGAGTGCCAAAGATAACGCCTGGGGACCCGCACATGAAATCGGACACATTCACCAACTGGCAATCGACTGGCCTAGTTCTACTGAGTCGTCCAATAATCTGTTCTCGAATTTCATACTGTATAAACTTGGAAAATATTGTTCACGCGGCACAGAGCTTAATCTTCCTAAAGCGGCCGATAACCGAACGACTAACTCCGAAGGAAATATTACAGGAATGACACTTTCGGAAGCCCATTGCGTACTCAACCGACCTTGGTGTAACTTTGGCAGCAATTATCAGGGAGAAAATACAGAACTGCATATGCGTATGAACTGGCAACTATGGAATTACTATCATCGTTGCGGACACAAAACGGATTTCTGGCAAAGACTGTTCAAACTCATGCGGGAGAACCGGACATCCTCCAATAATCCGGGAGTTAAACAACTTCTGTTTGCTCGAATGGCAAGTGAAGCCGCACAAGAAGATCTGACCGAGTTTTTTGAAATGTGGGGATTCTTTGTAACCGTAGATACACAGATCGATCAATATGGCAGCTATCAGTATACTGTAACGAAGGAAATGATTGAAAATGCAAAGAAAGCTATGGCTAAATATCCGAAAAAAGCCAAACCTTTCTATTATCTGGAAGACCGGAAGAAAGGAGATATAGGATTGGATACTACTCCACCGGATGTTGGTCATTATACCCAGTTTCAAAGGATAAGACCTATAACAAAGGATATAAAAGGAAATATCAACGGACGGGAAGTGAGCATTACAAACGGAGATGAAGCTGTAGCTTTCGAACTCAGGGAAAAAGACGCTAATGGAAAGTTACTCTATTTTTCTACCTTTATCAAATTCGAAGTTCCCTTGACGGTATCATTGACGTACGCCAAATTATACGCCGTACAAGCCGATGGAAAACGTATTCTACTGGAAGAATGACTTTGCTTCACATAGACATCCGATAAGAAGACAAAAAGTTAAGCAATACTAAAAAGTGGTTCCTATTCTAGGAGAATGTTCCCATAGTGTGTCTTATATTTGAGTTGGTTTGAAATAGTAATAGTAAACTTAAACATTAAGAAATGCTAAAAAAAAACATTAGTTCATAGGGGAACACCCCTTACGAGGTGTATTTACTTCGTACACACGGAAATATGACCGTCACAACATAAACGCATTAAGACCATGACAAATCTGAAAGAAAAAGTAAGACCTGTTTTCTACCCAAATAAGGGTAAAAAAACAAAATTATCTGTTATAATTATATGGAATTGACTAATAAATTACTATTTTTGACCGCAAAATGAAAAACGACAAATAACCCCCTATTAAAAACATAAAAAATATGATGAAAAAGCTATTCACAGTCGCAGCTATTGGACTAACCTTGTTAACCTGCCATACAAGCTGCACACAACAACAGAAGGCTCAGGAAGCCTTCGCTCCTATCAAAGTAGAAACTCCTGCCCGCCCTGCCGGACAAGAAGACGTAATCCAACTTGTTGCTCCCAAAATTGATACCGTACGTGTCGGTTTTATCGGATTGGGAATGCGTGGTCCTGGTGCCGTATCGCGGTGGACACATATTCCGGGAACCAAGATTGTAGCCTTGTGCGACCTTTCTCCCGAACGTGTAGAGAAATCACAGGAAATCCTGAAGAATGCCGGAATGCCGGAAGCTACTTCTTACAGTGGTTCGGAAGACGCATGGAAGAAACTATGCGAACAGGAAGATATCGACCTTGTATATATAGCAACTGATTGGAAGCACCATGCAGAAATGGGCGTGTATGCAATGGAACATGGCAAACATGTAGCTATCGAAGTACCTGCTGCCATGACATTGGACGAAATCTGGCAGTTAATCAACACTTCAGAAAAGACCCGCAAGCACTGTATGCAGTTGGAAAACTGTGTATATGACTTCTTCGAGTTGACTTCTCTGAATATGGCACAGCAAGGTGTCTTTGGAGACGTACTACACGTAGAGGGTTCATACATTCACAATTTGGAAGACTTCTGGCCTTCATACTGGAATAACTGGCGTATGGATTACAATCAGAAACATCGTGGTGATGTATATGCAACTCACGGTATGGGTCCTGCTTGCCAAGTACTTAACATCCACCGTGGTGACCGTATGAAAACTTTAGTATCAATGGATACGAAAGCTGTCAATGGTCCGGCTTATATTAAAAAGCAAACAGGAGAAGAAGTGAAGGATTTCCAGAACGGTGACCAGACTTCAACTTTGATTCGCACAGAAAATGGTAAGACTATGTTAATCCAACATAATGTAATGACTCCGCGTCCTTACAGTCGTATGTATCAGATTGTAGGAGCAGACGGTTACGCAAGCAAATATCCGATTGAAGAATATTGCCTGAGACCTTCACAAGTTGATTCAAACGATGTTCCTAATCATGAAAACCTGAACGCACACGGTTCTGTACCTGCTGACGTTAAAAAAGCCCTAATGGATAAATACAAACATCCTATCCACAAAGAACTGGAAGAAACAGCTAAGAAGGTAGGCGGCCACGGTGGTATGGACTTTATCATGGATTATCGTCTGGCATACTGCTTACAGAATGGTTTACCTTTAGACATGGACGTTTACGACTTGGCAGAATGGTGCTGCATGGCTGAACTGACCCGCCTCTCTATTGAAAACAATTCAGCTCCGGTTGAAATTCCCGACTTTACTCGTGGAGGATGGAATAAAGTACAAGGCTACCACCACGCTTTCGTAAAATAAAAATAGTATTTTTGCAGACACGAACATAAATTAATCCGGCTTCTCCCCCAAAGCCGGATTATTCATTGGTTCGTGTTTCAACATTTTATAGATTATCATAATCACGTTTATGAAAACAGCTATTCCAAAGCCTT
>ERZ773177.1588-NODE-1588-length-8674-cov-3.9942_pt1 | contig 8674 bp, 6 predicted proteins | sample MGYA00580534_ERZ773177 | MGnify/ENA primary metagenome ERZ773177 (study PRJEB29015, sample SAMEA2737872) | human gut metagenome | biome: human gut; feature: human-associated habitat; material: faeces | place: China | collected 2012 ...
CATTAACCTTAGGTGTCGGAAGGGGCTGACCGTCCGCTGCATAGACACATGATGTCGCCATAGCAGCTGCAAGGCCTAAGCCTATCGCTGTTTTTCGTGTCTCTCGTAACATATCTTCTCCAGATGAGGCAGAGGTTTTTCGAATAATTAAATTACTCCGAATATCTAGGCCTCGATAGGTGTGAAATGGGAACAAGGAATGCAAAGGCAATACCTTTCCCCAACTTCAGGTTAATTTAAGATTAGAAAGGCACAAATAAGATATTCATATTAAGGGTAACCCCTGTTTTTAGACTGAACGGACTAATCCTTTAGAGGTAGTCTTTGCTGTTTTATTCAATTCGGGGAATCCGGCAGCTGTGATGCAAAAGTTTCAAAATGTCCTGGCGTCCTTGAGATCTGTTCGCTAATAACCAGAAGAAGTTGTCAGGCAAGACAAGTAAATACCAACCCTTATGGATGTATAAATGTGCAACAAAGGGGGCTTCATAAAGGCGATACGGGGCTAAAAATCGCCGTATGCAATAAGGAAAACATCTTAGAAAAAAATAGCCCCTAAGACCTCACTGTCGTGTTGTGGACGCAACGTTTTTTGCCTCATCCCTTTAATACGTGAGGAAATTTATGTAACGACTATAGAAGTGATAAGAAAAAAGCCTCCGAATCTTGGAGGCCCTGCGTTATCTCGTCAAAGTCTTTCGGTACCTTCAGCAAAAGCAGGAAAATTTTGTGGTCTTTTTCTCATAGTTACCGTCCAAACTATCCCGCCATTTTCCTCCTTGATCAGGCGCACATCCTTCCTTAACGTTGATTCTCGGTATACTTTTAAGGTTGTGGTCTTTTTTACATAATTAATTATTTTCGGAATCCCAATGAGCTACATCTGCACGAGCTGCGGCAAAGAAACACCCACTTCAACCTTTCACAACACCTGCGAATGCGGCGGTCTGTTTTCCCTTCCTCAGGATCACCTTCCTCTTTGGCAGGAATCCTTAATTGATAAATCGGTTTGGTCTCAATTCCGTTACCACGCTTTTATGAATTTGGACGGTGATGTTTGGCGCCGAGTTTCCATGGGAGAAGGCATGACGCCCATCGCTTCCTACAACGGAAGCGTCTTCCTCAAGATGGATTTCATGATGCCGACGCTCTCCTTTAAGGACCGCGGAGCAGCTGCCTTGGTAAGCCATATGAAAGCCATCGGCGTTAAAAAATGCGTTCAGGACTCCAGCGGCAACGCCGGCGTGGCTGTTGCCGCCTACTGCGCAAGAAGCGGTATCGCCTGCGAAATTTACGTTCCCGAAGGCACCAGCCCGAATAAGATCGCCATGATTGAAGGCTTCGGAGCCAAAGCGGTTGTCGTCCCCGGAACTAGAGATCATTGCGCCGAAGTCTGCCGCTCTAAGGTCAAAGAAGAAGGAGCTTACTACGCCAACCACGTTTACAACCCTTACTTCTACGAAGGCACAAAAGCCTATATTTATGAAACCTTCGAGCAGCTCAAAAGAATCCCTCGTCATATCTTCATTGAACTCGGCAACGGGACGCTCTTCATTGGCGCCGTCCTCGCTTTAGAGCATCTCATGCGTTCAGGAGTTATCGACGAATTCCCGCAGCTTATCGCCGTTCAAAGCGAAAACTGCGCTCCGTTCTACGAAACCGAAGAACAGGGGTCTTCTTCTTTAGTCGAAGTCACACCGAAACCAACATTGGCAGAAGGCATTGCGATCGGCAAACCGGCTCGCGCCGGTGAAGTACTCGACATGATCCGCCGCCATAACGTCAAAGTAATCACCGCTCCGGAAGACAGAATTCTTCCGTGCCGCGAGGAAATGGCAAAACGCGGGTTCTATGTTGAACACACCACAGCCGCCGCACTTGCCGCCTACTATCGCTACTGTAAAAAATTCGGCCCGACCGAGGACGCCCTCCTCTCTCTTTGCGGCGCAGGCCTTAAGAGCGAACATTAATAAGCAGTTTTGTCGGGAGGAAGTTGTATTTTGTGCACATTGACTACTTCCTTTCGGCATAAGATTGCTAGAATTTGGTCAACTTCTTTTATGGTGAGACCGGTCCATGGATAAATACGACAAAGAGATTCTTTCCGTTCTTTTAGAGAATGGAAAAATCCAACTTTCCGAACTTTCAAAAAAGACCAATCTCAGCGTATCTTCCTGCCAGCGAAGAGTTAAGAATCTTGAGGAATCCGGCGTCATTGAAAGCTATCAAGCCGTTGTCAATCCCAAGCTTGTCGGCATGGGTTTCCAGGCACTGGTATTCATCACCTTGTCGCAAGCTGCCGGTGAAAAAATCACAGAATTTGAAAAAGCCCTGGAAAAAATTCCCTGCATCATCGAAGCGCATCGGATCTTCGGCGAACAGGACTACGTCCTTCTGGTCGCCACTCCGGATTTGACCGCCTATCAGGAAGCCTACGACACGCAGCTCTCTTTGCTGCCTAATATCAAGAAGGTCGAGACCACGCTTTTGATGAAAGAAATCATCCCTCACCGCATTATTCTTTGACCTGAGTAATCTCTTTCTAACGCGCTAACGGACTGCCTCTTCGCAGTCCGTTTATTCATAAAATCTTCCCAAGAACAAATTCACCATCCTCCCAATAGAAAAAATGAGAAAAAGACCACAAATTACGACTTCCGCGGCGATCGAACCGATCTACATCTCAGAAAAGAGGCTTCCTTGTGGAGGGGCGCTGACACTCGGTTCATGGAATAACCGTTTGGTCGTTGCAGATTGGATTGACGGCTGGCACCACTCCACCATCATGAACCGCCTGCAAAAGTACACCAAGGCATCTGTGGTCAAAAGCACATCGAAAGTTATCGAAGCGGCTTCCGATTGGCTTGATGCGTATTTCGAAGGCAGCAAAGAAGCTCCAGACTTTGATCTCCTTTTCCTCGGCACGGATTTCCAAAAACGCGTTTGGCAGCTCTTGCTGGAAATTCCATACGGCGAGACGATCACTTACGGGGAGCTCGCTCAAAAAGCCGGAACTCCAAAAGCCGCTCGAGCAGTCGGGGTTGCCGTCGGAGAAAATCCTTTCTCCATCATCGTTCCCTGCCACCGCGTCATCGGCAAAGATAAGTCACTCACCGGTCACGGCGGCGGTTTTGATGTCAAAAATATCTGCTCGCACACGAACTCGGCACCGATATCGAAAATCTACCTTTTAGCGACTGCTCAAGGCGCATTGTTGGATAGACACAACAAAAACTTCCGAAGTTGCAACGGAACGTAAGTGAATAAGCCGACGGGGCCAACCCCATCCCTATTTTGCGTCAAAGCTCGGTTATCCTTCCACAATTCTCAATATATTGAGCGGTTATAACCCATCGATCGCCCGACGAGTTCTCCAGCAGCACGCAGTTCTCCTTCAGATCGATTTGCGAAAGTTCTCGGAAGGATAGTTATGGAAGATAAAGAAGCTCCGAATTCTGTCTTCACCATGAGAATTAAAGGCATGGCCATGCTCACTGTGTGCTCTGTTTTCTCGCTGAGAAATCTGCCGAGTATGGCGGAATACGGCTGGAACATTATTTTCTTCCTCTCAGCCGCAGCTGCCTGTTTCTTCATTCCCTCTGCTTTAGTATCCGCAGAACTTGCCAGTACTTATCCTCAGCGCGGCGGCGTCTTTATTTGGGTCAAAGAAGCGTTCGGCCCCAAGCTCGGGTTCCTCGCGATCTTTATGGAATGGTTCCAAAACATGCCGTGGTATCCGGCCGCGGTCACCTTTGTCGCCACCTGCATCGCATACATTTTTAATCCCGAGTTAGCCTCAAATCGGTGGTACATCTTCTTTACGGCCATCTTTTTGCTGTGGCTCTCCACCTTTCTAAACTTCCGCGGCATGCGGTTATCGGTTTTCTTATCAAATTCCGGTGTGGTTGTCGGAACCATTATTCCCGGCTTTTTTCTGATTGTCTGTGCGCTCACCTATGTTTGGCTCGGCAAACCGGTTCAAATCAATTTGGACGGCGGAAAAGCGCTTATTCCTGATCTGTCCACTGCAAGACAATGGATGCTGCTTGCCGGCATGATGGTGTCGCTCGCCGGTATGGAAATGAGCTCCGTGCATGTCACCTCGATGAAGAATCCGCGCTCATCTTTCCCGAAATCCATTTACCTGGCAACGGCCATTATTTTGATCCTTTCCGTCTTAGGTGCGCTCTCGATTTCTCTTGTTGTTCCGATCGGCGATCTGTCTAAGTCCGCAGGTGTCTGCCAAAGTTTTGAATTGATGCTGAATGCCCTCGGAGTCGGCTGGCTCACACCGATTCTCGCCTGTCTTTTAGCCTACGGCGCTTTAGCATCTGTCGTGACATGGATGAACGGTCCTTCCCGCGGTTTGCTCGAAGTTGCTAAAGAAGGCTATCTTCCGCAGTATTGGCAATACCGAAACAGTTACGGCATGCAGACAAGAATTTTTATTATGCAGGCCTCCCTAGCGTCTTTCCTGAGCCTGAGTGTGCTCATCATGCCCAGCGTGTCGGATGCCTTCTGGCTGTTCCTTGCTTTGTGCTCTCAGCTTTACATGATCATGTACCTACTGATGTTTGCGGCGGCAATTCGTCTCAAAATTGAAAACCCCGACAGCCCGGGAGAATACAAAGTTCCGGGCGGAAGGGTAGGAATGATCTTAATGTCGGGCGTGGCCTTCTGTACCTCTTTAATTGCGCTGCTCTGCGGTTTTATTCCGCCGGAAGAAATCATCAATGAAGGCCTTGCGGCATCCCTCGGATACGTTGGGTTCCTCGCGGGAGGCTTGATCATCTTCACTATCATCCCTCTGAAATTCTTCGACAAATTTCAGCATCAGCACCTGACAGAAGTAAAGGATTCTGCTGCCTAATCGCACGAACGCTTCTTGGAAGACTCTGATTTCTACCAAGCCGGATTGTCAAAGGATAGGTCCTATCCTAAAACCTAAGTTTGGCAGATTCTGATTGACCTTCTGGGCGGCAACGCCCATGAGGTCTATATTTTGGCCCTTTGCTTATTTATTTACTTGTAGATATGTAGTAGATATGTTATAATTGAACTCAATATTTGAGGTGGTCTATGTATGTCTCTACTTGCAAAGGCGGAGCCACCGGGCAATACACTTATGTCCGGCTCATGGAGTCTTATCGGGATGAAAACGGAAAGGTTAAGCACAAGGTCGTGCAGAACCTGGGACGGCTCGACATCCTTTCTCAGTCAGATCCGAATTACTTGGAAAATTTAAAGAAGAAGTATCAGGAAGACTATGCGGAAAAGAATCGCCTTCAGTCACTCAATCGACTCGCTCAAGTTCAAAATCTGCTTAGTTTTGACAACAATTCTTCTGCCGGCGCTCCGCTCCCTCTGCTGCAGTACGGGCATTACCTCTTAAAAAAGATCTGGGACGATCATCTTCATTTGGATAGAAAGTTCAAAGACATACAGCACAGACAAACAAAAGCAAAATTCGACTTAAACGCTGTCGTCTCCTACCTCTGCTTCTTGAAAATTCTTGATCCGCACTCCGTTTTTTACTCATTCGGAGATCAGGATGGTTTCTTAGGAGCCCCTGTCCAAGGCATCGGTTTAGACAGTTACTACAACTCTTACGATTATTTGTTTGAGCACAAGGACTCGATCATGAAATTCTTCAATCGCTCAATCAATAATCAGCTTGGGAAAACAAAGGCTACGTTGATTTTTTATGACGTGACCAATGTCTACTTTGAAACGGCGCTTACTGACTTGGAATGCGGCAGACAGCAGATGGACTTCCAAGACCGACTTCAGGAAGAGGTGCAGCTGGCCTATGAAAGCGGCGAGCTGGATGCTGCATGCTTTGACAAGGAAGGAAGACTGGTGCCCGGCCAAAAAACGGATGATTTCATTAAGAAAATTCAGGCTCAGAAAATCGAATACCTTCGAATGAGAGGTCCTTCAAAAGAGCATCGCTTTGACCTTCCGTTAACGTCCATCGCGTTGGTAATTAACGAAGAAGGAATTCCGATTGACTTTTATGTCTACGCCGGAAACGCATCCGAATTCAAAACTATGGCTGCTTCGATTGAATCTCTGAAACAGAAATACAACGTTAAAGAGAGCATCGTGGTAGCCGACCGGGGTCTTAATTCTGCAGCGAACTTAAAGATGCTGCAAAGCAACGACCTCGGGTTCCTGATGGCACAGAAAGTAAGCAATCTGGATCAGAAGACTACAAAAGCAATGTTCGATCCTGAAGGTTATGTCCCTATCATCAGGCAGGGAGAGGAAGTCGCCCGCTTCAAGGTCGTAAAAGACTGGACTAAGAAAGGAAAGCGCAAGGCTGAAGATACGAAATGCACTTTAGTTCTGACCTTTGATAAGAAGAGACAAAAACGGGATCTGGCAGTGCTCGAAGTCTGGAAGCAGCTCGTGCTGAAGAAACAAGCTCAGGGAATAAAAGTTAAACCCAAGAGCTCCGGCTGGGCTTCCATTGCAAAAACTTCGGAAAAAACAGAGGCAAGAATAGAAGGAATTGATGAAGAGACGTTTGAAGCTAAACGCCGTCTTGCCGGGTACGCAACCCTCGTTTATAAAAACGCCCCCAACTGTCAGGACAATGACGCTGTGCCGGATGGACGCCTGGCCGCTGCCTATCACGAGCTTAACCAGATCGAGAGCTGCTTCCGAATTATGAAATCTCATCTGGGCTTACGGCCCATGTACGTAAGGAACTCAAATCACATTAAGGGCCACATCCTCATTTGTGTGATTGCGTTGGGGATTCTGAAACTGCTGCAGTGGAAATTGAATAAATCAGGTACTCCGCTGACTATCCCGGAAATCATACGTGCATTGAATTCTGCGACGACCGTACCCATAAAAAGCGGCGATGAACTAATGTTCCTGCAGTGCTCGAGACCGCAAAATATTAGAAAAGGTTTAGAGAGACTGAGCCAAGATGAACTTAAGGCTGAACTTGCAGAACGCAGAAACCAGCCCAATCCGCTCGAAATACTCTTCAAGACGGTAGGACTTGTGCCTCCGGCACGCTTAGTAAATCTTAAAGAGATGGGGCGCTGCTTAGGAGTAAGACTTACAACAGAGGAGGCAATTCCGGAATTGATTAAAGACATGCTCTAGCATGTACACAAGACAATAATTTAAAAAAGCTCTGAACTCGCTGATAATCAAAGAGTTGAGAGCTTTTTGTTTGCCGGAATCTGCCAAACTCGGGCGCCATCGGCGTCTTTCTTTTCATGGCAAGGAATCAGCCCTTCTATGACGCAAACGAGCGAACCGCTTCGTTAATGATGAATGGCTGTCTGATGGTGAACGGTTATTTCCCGATTACCGTATTGAATCAAAACTCTGAAGAGTTCCATCGTGAACTGGGCTTGTTTTACGAATCCGGTAACGCCAACGATATGTTCAGATTTTTCCAAAAGACAATCCAAGAACTCTATTCGAAAGAACAATACGAAAGCTTTTCCGCAAACAATAAGTAAGCTAAGCACAGACCTGAAGAAACTATTCCAATTCTTCAGGTCTGCTTTACTTTAAAAAATCACTTCCAGTTTTCTAAAGTAGCCGCGTTCTTCCCGGCGACCCTTCCGAAAACCATTGCATCAGCATTTGCGCAGGCTCCTTGGTATGTAAGACCCCAAGTAGAGCCGAGCTCTCCGGCAACATAAAGACGCGGGATCGGCTGACCGAATGGATCCAAAACTTCTGCTTTCACAGACTTCTTCGGGCCTCCCATCGTGTGGTAAGTGACAGGAACCAGTTTCACGGCGTAGAAAGGCCCTTCTTCAATCGGGGCTGACCAGCTCTTTACGTCACGTCCGACAAAGACTGCCTTCATATTCGGATCTGCCGTCAGCGTGCGGCCGTATTCCGTATCAATCCCTTTTTCTCTTAAATCGCTGTTCCAGCGCTTAACTGTTGCGGAGAGAACGGACGGGTCGGCAATGCCAAGTTTCTTTGCCAGCTCTTCAATCGTATCGGCTTTGATGATGACGCCGGAATCAATTTCTTTTTGATTGTCTTTACTCCATTTATAACCCTCTCGATTGATCGCCCAGCCTGAACCTCCGTTGGAAATGAGCGGACCGGCTTTCAGGTAGCTCGAGTCCATAATCATGAAGCACGGGATTCTCGGATAACGATGATTAATGGCGTCGAAATTATTAACAGCCATCCAAGAGCAGTGGTAGTCGAGCTTTTTCTCATTCACGAAACGCTTACCGTCTTGATCAACCCAAATGAAAGCAGGCTGCCTTGTAACCATAGCAATGCCTGCTTTAACTCCAGGAACCCGAACGCCTAAAGGGGCAGAAACCGAATTCATATGCCAAAGATCGCATCCCATCGATTGAGCCATCAGCAAGCCGTCGCCTGTATGCGCAGGACTGCCGAGATAAGCCATCGGATTGCCATAAATGTAGCGAGCCATCAATTCCGGATTAGATTGGAAGCCGCCCGTGCAAATCACGACAGCTTTATTGGCTTTCACAAAATACGGGTTGCCTTCGTATACGGCTTCGACGCCCAAGACCTCGTTTCCTCTTCTGACCAATCTTCTGGCAGGACAATTAACAAGAACCGGAATATTCCTCGCCTTTACTGCGCGATCAAAGATTCCGAAGAGACGGTCGCCGCCTTTCGCTGTTGTAGCGAGGACGATAAGGACGGT